>Ga0123353_10009745_pt1 | contig 13303 bp, 25 predicted proteins | sample TergutLab28metaG_3_FD_92763 | JGI IMG/M metagenome (GOLD analysis project Ga0123353, IMG submission 92763) | Labiotermes labralis P3 segment gut microbial communities from Petit-Saut dam, French Guiana - Lab288 P3 | ecosystem: Host-associated > Arthropoda: Insects > Digestive system > Gut ...
AGCACCCGGTAAATACGTTTAACCTTCTGCTTCTCGCGGAGCTGTATGCCATATCCTCCTGTTTTGGGGCGATGATTGTGGCCATGCTGTCCCGGAGGAAAACTCCGTTTCTCGACAGCGCATGTATCTCTGAAGCAACGCTCGCCTTTCAGGAAAAGCTTTGTCCCTTCGCGTCGGCACAGCCGGCATTTCGCTTCGCGGTATCTTGCCAATTCCCAATCTCCTTACTAAATAAATTCAAAAATCGCCGATCAATTATCAAAAAATACTTAAACCCTGCGCCGTTTTGGCGGCCGGCAGCCGTTATGCGGAATCGGCGTGATATCCCGGATTGCTTTCACTTCCAGGCCGGCGGCCTGCAACGCGCGAATCGCGGATTCCCGCCCGGCGCCGGGGCCTTTAAGCCGCACTATCACGGTTCTCATGCCGTATTCTTTGGCGGCGTTGGCGGCGATGGTCGCGGCCTGCTGCGCCGCAAAGGGCGTTCCCTTGCGTGACCCGCGAAATCCGTTCGCCCCCGCGCTCGACATTGCCAGCAGATTGCCGTCAAGATCGGTAATACTGACGATAGTATTGTTAAAAGTCGATAGAATGTGCGCCATGCCCGCGGGAATATTCAGTTTTTCCCGCTTCTTGCCGCCAGCCTTACGTTTTGTAGTCTTCTTTCCCTGTTTCGCCTGTTTCTCAGCCATTCGTTGCTCCAGCCAGCTCCTTTACTTTTTACCCGCTATCCGGCGCGGTCCCTTGCGTGTCCTGGCGTTGGTATGCGTCCGCTGCCCGCGTGCCGGAAGACCGCGACGATGACGCAATCCGCGATAGCAGCCGATCTCCATCAGCCTCTTGATATCCATTGAAACGGCCTTGCGCAAATCGCCTTCAACCATCCCGTCGCGCTGGATAATATTACGGATGCCTACAGTCTCTTCCTCGGTCAAGTCTTTGACCTTGGTGTTAATGTCGATCGCGGCTTCCTGGCAGATCTTCGTCGCCCGGCTTTTGCCGATGCCGTATATGTACGTAAGCCCGATCTGAACCCGTTTGTTGAGCGGCAGATCCACTCCTGCGATTCTAGCCAATTCCTACCTCCCTCTTAACCCTGACGCTGCTTGTGCTTGGGGTTGGAGCACCGAATATGAATAACTCCCTTGCGGCGCACGACCTTACATTTAGTGCATATTTTTTTGACGGATGCCCTTACCTTCATAACACTGTCCCTGCCTGAAAATAACCGATAAAGAATACAGTATATCGGCCGCGGATTACAGACCCGCCGTGAATAAAAATCTCTTTATTTATGCCGGTACACGATCCGCCCCCGCGATAGATCGTAGGGGGAAAGCTCAACCAGCACTTTGTCGCCCGGAAGAATGCGGATGAAATTTTTGCGCATCTTTCCCGAGATGTGCGCAAGCACCAGGTGTTTACTTTCAAGTTCCACCCGGAACATGGCGTTCGGCAGCGTTTCCGTCACCGTCCCGATAGCTTCTATTGCATCCTCTTTGGACATAAACCCGTTTAAAACCCGCCGCGGCGGCGTATCGCCGCCGAATCCGCTGAAAAACTATTTCGCCTTCTCCGCAAGCGCGGAAGCCATTCGTTCTTTTCGTTCTTCCAGGACGCCGCGAATAGCGTAGAAAATTTTCGCGGGCAACTGATCACCGTTAATCGGTACATATATTCCCCGCTCCTGGTAATACCGAACAAGCGATTCGGTTTGTTCGTGATAAATCTTCAGCCGCTCGGTAATAACTTCTACGGCGTCATCCGCGCGATGTATCAGCTCTACGCTGCATTTATCACACAACCCCTTCAGCTTGCCGGAACTGAGCAGTTTGCTGAAAGTCCGGTTACAATTTGGGCATATCCAACGCGACCCCAACCTGGCAATCAGGACTTCATCCGGAATACGTATGCCGATTACAAGAGTCAGGATATCATCTTGGTCTAAAACCTCATGCAACGTATCAGCCTGCGCAAATGTCCGGGGATAACCGTCAAGGATAAAACCTTTGCCGCAATCCTTCTGCCGCAATCGCTCACAGACAATGGCATCCACCAATTCGTCCGGAACCAGCAACCCGGCTTCAAGGAACGTTTTTGCACGCCATCCCAGTTCGGTGCCGTTCTTTATCGCCGTCCTCAATATATCGCCGGTTGAGACATGCGCAAAATTGAGCGTTTCAGAAAGTAATCGAGCCTGGGTGCCTTTCCCTGCTCCCGGGGGGCCCAGTATTATAATCGCTGTTTTCAAGTTCGTCACTTGCCTGTTTATTTAGGATTTAACCATCCGCCACCGGAAGGCTCCGAACGCCGCTGCCGTTAAAATCGTAAATCGAAGTCCTTAACCCCTTCTCCCGCGGATTCTTCCCTTTTTCAGGAATCCGTCATAATGCCGCATAATCAACTGTGATTCTATCTGCTGCACGGTATCCATCGCGACGCCGACCACAATGAGCAGCGATGTGCCGCCAAAGTAAAATGTCACGCCCAAGCCGGTAGTGATCCCGCTCAGTTGCAGGGAGCTGAGTATATCGTCCAGCCCGGATCCGATAAAAGGAATAGATTGAACCTTGAATCCGGTGATAAGAAACTCCGGCAGAAGACAGATCAGAACCAGATAGATTGCTCCGGCCAAGGTAAGGCGGCTAAGAATACTGTCAATGTATTCCGCGGTTCTATGCCCGGGACGTATGCCCGGGATATACCCGCCGTATTTCCGGATGTTATCCGCAACTTCCATCGGATTGAAAATAATGCTGACATAGAAAAAACAGAAAAACATTATGCCGATAATGTAAAGCACGTTGTACCAGAACATGCCCTGCGCAATCGCCGCGGTAAAATCTTTCATCCAGCCGTAAGTCAATACCGTTCCAAGCGTCGAAGGAATCGCGATGATTGATGAGGCGAAGATTACCGGAATTACGCCGGCCGAATTTACCTTCAGAGGAAGATGCGTCGACTGCCCGCCGAGAACTTTTCTTCCAACCACGCGCTTGGCATACTGAACGGGAATTCTTCGTTGTCCCCGCTCGACAAAAACCACGGCGGCCACCACCAGAATCATCATGACCAACAAGGCCACCGCGGCGATGATGCTCAGTTCCTGCAGACGGAAGACCGCGTTGAACATCCAGCTTATGGCGCTCGGCAGCCCGGCCACAATACCGGCGAAAATTATCAGGCTTATGCCGTTACCGATGCCGCGTTCGGTAATCTGCTCGCCGATCCACATGATAAAGGCCGTTCCGCAGGTCAGGGTAATCATAACCGTGAGTCGGAACCCCCATCCCGGATTAAGAACAATCGGAGTGCCCGTTCCGCCTGATCTCTCCAGCGCGAAAGCCGTCATCAATCCCTGAATCAAAGTCAGGGCGACGGTCAGATACCGGGTATACTGCGTAATTTTCTTGCGCCCCAGTTCACCTTCCTTGGAAAGCTTCTCAAGGTGAGGAACCACCACGGTAGCCAACTGCAATATGATCGACGCCGTAATATACGGCATGATACCCAGGGCGAAAATACTGAAGCGCCTCAGGGAGCCGCCGGAAAATATGTCCAGAAATCCGAAAATCGATCCGGCGTTCTGTTGAAACAGCGCTTCAAGGGCCGCGTTATCGATACCCGGCGTTGGAATGAACGCGCCGATACGATACACCGCCAGCAGTCCCAGCATGTAAAATATGCGTTTTCGCAGATCTGGAATACTGAATATGTTCTGTATCGCGCCTAAAATCCGATTTTTTTCTTCCGGCATTTTATTTCCGTATAATTAGGAGTAAAACCTAGGAGATAACCTCAACGCTGCCGCCCGCTTTTTGAATCTTTTCAATCGCGCTTTTGCTGAACCGGTGGGCGCGCACGTGAATCGCGTTTGCGATCTCCCCGGTTCCGAGAATCTTGATGTCTTCGTTAAGATTCCTGATAATGCCGTTATCCCTCAACATAACCGGATCAATTTTCGCGCCCGCTTCAAAAGAGGCCAGTTTTTCCAGGTTCACGACAATATATTCCTTGCGGAAAATATTGTTGAATCCGCGCTTGGGGAGGCGGCGATAAAGCGGCATCTGGCCGCCTTCAAATCCCGGGCGCATACTGGAGCCCGCGCGGGAATGCTGTCCGTTATATCCGCGCGTCGCCGTCTTGCCGTGGCCTGATCCCATGCCGCGTCCCACCCGTTTTCTATTCCGGTTTGCTCCGGGCGCCGGTTTTAGCGTATTAATGCTTAACATAATCCCATATCCTTACCGTAAATTACAGAATCCGCACAAGGTGCGGAACCTGCGCCACCATTCCCCGAACCGCCGGAGTATCCACGCGTTCGACAATCTGGTTCAGCCGCTTGAATCCCAGGCTCTTTATGACCAGTTTATGCTTTCCCGGAGCGGCGATCGCGCTGCGGAAATACTGAATTTTCAGCATCGCACCAGGCTCAACACTGTTTTTCGGCTTCATAATCTTACAACTCCTCCACCTGGCGGCCGCGCAGTTTCGCAACTTCCTCGGGTCCCTTGAGTCTTCTCAGCCCGTCAAAAGTAGCCTTGACGACATTGTGCGGATTCGGGCTGCCAAGCGACTTGGTGAGAATATTGGAAATTCCCGCCGATTCCAGCACGGCGCGAACCGGACCGCCCGCTATTACTCCCGTCCCCTCCGAAGCAGGCTTGAGAATAACGCGCCCCGCGCCATAACGGCCCAGAATCGTATGCGGGATGGTTCTCCCCTGCATGGGAACGACAATAAGGTTTTTTCGAGCCTGCTCGACCCCTTTTTTGATCGCCTGCGGCACTTCTTTCGCCTTTCCCATTCCATAGCCGACCCGGCCGTTCTGGTCGCCCACAACCACGAGAGCGCTGAAGCTCAGGTTCTTTCCGCCCTTGACCACCTTGGTTACGCGGTTAATTGAAACCACCTGATCTTTAAATTCCTGTTGCGCATTCGGATCGTTCTTTTCCAAGATTTCTCTCCCTAAAATTTAAGTCCCGATTCCCGGGCCGCTTCAGCGACCGCCTTTATGCGTCCATGATAGAGGTATCCGCCGCGGTCAAAGACCACCGTTTCAATCCCTTTACTTTTTGCCCTTTCCGCGATCGCCTTTCCGACCAGTTTTGAGGCTTCAATGTTTCCCGTCCCCTTGCACTCGCCGCGCAGGCCCTTTTCAATCGTGGATGCCGCCGCTAGGGTTTTCCCCTGGCTGTCGTCTACAATTTGCGCATACATGTACCGCGAGCTGCGGTACACGCAAAGTCTCGGTCTTTCCGAACTGCCGGAAATCTTCGTCCTGATACGTTCATGGATTCTTCGCCGCTCGCTGTTACGGTCAATCAAGCCGATCATTATGCACCCTTCTTTCCAACTTTAAGTTTGATCGCTTCGTTGGCGTACCGGAGTCCTTTGCCCTTGTAGGCGTCCGGTCGCTTCAAAGAACGGATGTCCGCGGCAACCTGCCCGACAAGCTGTCTGTCCGCCCCGGAAACGGTGATCGTCGCCACATAATTTTGTATTGTCCTCGGCTGCCTTTCCACCTTGATGCTGATTCCACCGGGAATCGGAAACTCAATGGGATGGGAGTAGCCGAGCGACAGCGTAATTGCATTCGGCCTGGCGTCAACCTTGTAGCCGATGCCCACCAGGTCCAGGTTCTTGGAAAAACCCTCGGTAACGCCCCGGACGCAGTTTGCCGCAAGCGCGCGCGCCAATCCGTGATAAGCCGGATAAGGTTTCGCATCCGAAGAACGGGTCGCCGTAAGAACGCCGTCTTTTATTTCAAAACTTATTCCGGGAGGTATCGGCGCGGACAGCTTTCCTGCCTTGCCCTCAACTTCCAGACAGCGTTCGCCGATAGACACCTTTACGCCATTCGGCACTGTGATTGGTTTTTTCCCTACTCGCGACATAAAGCACCTTCTAACTTACGGAACAGAGCAACTCTCCGCCCAGACCTTTTTCTTTCGCCTGCTTCCCCGTAAAAACCCCGTGGGATGTGGACAGGATGCAAATACCCAAACCGCCGAGAATGGATGGAATATCATCCTTGCCCGTATAAACCCGGCATCCCGGACGGCTTATCCGTTCAAGCGAGGTAATCACGGGCGTTTTCTCCGCCGCATAGCGCAACTGGATGCGAATCATTCCCTGCCGGTCGTCCTGATTCAAAATAAAATTGGAAATATACCCCTCTTCTTTGAGGATACGGATGATTTCCAGTTTCAGTTTCGACGAAGGAACATCAACGAAATCATGTTTCGCGGCGCTTGCATTGCGTATCCGCGTCAGAAGATCCGAAACAGGATCGGTCATTGTCATGATTAAAACTCCAAATAATTCACGATTGACGATTTCTGATTTGCAACCGACGGAAAACAGAATATTCAATCGTCAATCGCAAACGGTAAATCGTACCTTTACCAGCTTGATTTTGTCACGCCCGGAATCTCGCCGGTCAGCGCCAGTTCCCGGAAACAGAGGCGGCACAACTGAAATTTCCGGTAGTATCCGCGGGAACGTCCGCAACGCTGACACCGATTGTGCGCCCGCACGGCATACTTCGGCGTCATTCTGGCTTTGGCTTTTTTACAATTTCTTGCCACAGTAACTTAACTCCAATTATTGCTGTCCTTTTTTAACGAACGGCATTCCCAGAGCCTTCAACAGCTCATACGCCTCGTTATCGCTATTCGCGCTGGTCACGACCGTAACATTCATGCCGCGAGCCTTGTCAACCTTGCCATAGTCGATTTCAGGGAAAATGAGCTGGTCCCGGAGACCCAGAGTATAGTTTCCGCGTCCGTCGAACGCCCTGTCGGCAACGCCGCGAAAATCCCGTACGCGCGGCAGCGCGATGCTTATGAGACGATCCAGAAACTCATACATCCTTTCGCCCCGCAGCGTAACCGTCAATCCGATAGGCATTCCCTGGCGCAGTTTGAAAGCCGCGATTGATTTTTTCGCCTTTGTAACGATCGGGCGCTGCCCGGTAATCGCCGACAGTTCCTCCGAAGCGACATCCAGAATCTTGGCGTTCGCTATCGCATCGCCCAGCCCCATATTTACATTGATCTTCATAAGTTTGGGAACCGCCATAATGTTGGTATACCCGAACTGTTTTGTCAGGGCCGGTACGGCTTCCGTTTTATATAAGTCCCTAAGTCTGCTCATGATCTATCCACCGTTTTTGATTTTTAATCTCAAATCAAAAATCCAAAATTCTTTACTCGTCCAGCGACTCGCTGCATTTCTTGCATACCCTGGTCTTTTTCCCGTCCTGTGTGGCGCTGACGCCGATACGCGCGCGCTTGTTGCAATGTTTGCAGACAATCATCAGGTTGGAAATATGAATCGGGGATTCCTTGGGCAGAATCCCGCCCTTCACATTCTTCTGCGGATTTGGCCGGGTATGCTTCTGAATGAAGTTGATTCCCTCGACAATCGCCTTGTTCTTGTCCAAAAAGACCCTGAGAACCTTGCCGGTTTTCCCTGAATCCTTTCCGGACAAAACATAAACCATATCATTTTTCTTTATATGTACACCGGGCATCTTTTGCTCAACAACCAATGGCTGTCGCTCCTTTGTTCAACAACCATCTGGTTGTTGTTCCTTATTCCCCGGGGCGCCGGCTGTCGCCTCTGCCCCGGGCCGTTATGCCACGGCCTTTCAGGCCGTTTGAACATTGTTTTTTATAGAACTTCCGGCGCCAGCGAAACGATCTTTAAAAAGTCTCTGTCCCTGAGTTCACGGCTGACCGGGCCGAAAACGCGAGTGCCGATCGGCTCATGCTGATCGTTTATCAATACGGCCGCGTTGTCGTCAAAGCGAATATATGAACCGTCCTTGCGCCGAAACTCCTTGCGCTGCCGCACGACGACGGCCTTCACCACCTGCCCCTTTTTAACGGTTCCGTCCGGGGAGGCTTCCTTCACATTGGCGGTAATAACGTCGCCGAGCTGGGCGATCCGCCCAACCTGGTTGCCCAAGGCATGAATACAGGAGATCTTGCGCGCTCCCGAATTATCCGCCACATCCAAAATCGTTCGCATCTGTATCATGACAAACCCCTTGTAATTTTTGATTTTCAACCTGAGATTTTTGATTGACCGAAGACAATCCAAAATCAAAAATCCAAAATCAAAAATTCTCCTAGTCCACGCTCACGGCACTGGCCAGAATCTTTTCCACGCGCCAACGTTTTCGCGCACTCAACGGCCTTGTTTCCACAATGCGCACCCGATCGCCGACCTTGCACGATTCGTTCTCATCGTGCGCCAGAAATTTGGAAGTACGCCGCTGGATTTTTTTATAGAGGCGATGCGGAACCATCCTGTCGACGGCAACCGTAACGGTTTTCTGCATTGCCGTACTGGTCACTATGCCTACCTGGCTCTTTCGGATTCCTCTTTTTTCTTCCGTACCCATCGCTACCTCAATCCCTGACGTTCCATTTCCGTCAAAACAGTTTTAATACGGGCAATGTCCCGCCGTATATCTTTCATTTTCGCCGCGCCTTCGGTCTGACCAGTCGCCGCCTGAAACCTGATCCGGAGAAGCTGCCTGCGCAGTTCCGTTTCTTCCTGGATCAGATCTTCCTTCGACATATCACGAAACCTGGAAGCTTTCATTCCGCCTCCTTCCCGAAACGAGTAACGAACTTGGTTTTAATCCCAAGTTTGTTGCCGGCCAGCCTCATCGCTTCCTGCGCCTGCTCCGCGGTAACCCCTTCCATTTCGTAGAGGATCTTCCCGGGACGAACCACCGCCACCCATCCTTCTGGAGCGCCCTTGCCTTTGCCCATACGGGTTTCAGCCGGCTTTTTGGTAATCGGTTTATCGGGAAAAACGCGAATCCAGATTTTACCGCCCCTTTTCACAAAACGGGTGATCGCCACACGGGCTGCCTCAATCTGCCGATCCGTCACCCAGCCGACTTCAAGCGCTTTCAGGCCGAATTCTCCAAATGTGACATCGGAACCGCGCCAGGCTTTGCCGCGCCGTTTCCCTTTTTGCTGCTTACGGTATTTAACCTTCTTAGGCATTAACATAACAATGCATCCTTATTTAACGGGCCACTTTGTCCGGCCTCTGCATTTCAAAGACCTCGCCCTTATAAATCCAGACCTTTATGCCGATAACTCCGTACGTCGTACTAGCTTCCGCAAATCCATAATCAATATCCGCGCGCAGGGTGTGCAGCGGCAACTGGCCGCTGAGATACCATTCGGTACGGGCTATCTCGGCTCCGTTGAGGCGGCCTGATATACGTACCTTGATTCCCTTGGCGCCGAAACGCAGCGTCCCATCCACCGCCCGCCGCATTGCGCGCCGGAAAGCTATGCGTTTTTCAAGCTGTTGAGCAATCCCCTCGGCGACGAGCTGGGAATCGAGTTCAGGCTTGCTGATTTCCTGTATTTTCAGATTCACGTCTCTTCCGGTAACAAGCTGCAATTCCTTCTTCAGCTTCTCGATCTCGGAGCCTTTCTTTCCGACGATAATGCCCGGCCGCGAAGTAAAAATAACAACGGTCAACTTGTTGGCCGCGCGCTCCACGTCGATGCGCGAAACGCCGGCGTGCGCGAATTTATTCTTGAGCATGGCTTTAAGGCGCAGATCCTCATGCAGAAGTCCGCCGTAGTCTTTTCGCGCAAACCATCTGGATCGCCACGTTCTGTTTACGCCAAGCCTGAAACCGTAAGGATGAACTTTCTGACCCACGGATGACCCTCCCCTACCCTTCGATGTCCTTGCCTTTGATTACTATACTGACGTGCTTGCCGCGCCGCTGCTGCCGGTGTGCCCGGCCCTGCGGAGCGGGGCGCACGCGCCGCCGAAATTTAGTCGGCCCGGAATCAACCACCGCGCGTGCGACGATAAATTCATCAACATTCGCAGTGGCGTCTTTTTCCCGCGCGTTGGCAACGGCGGAAAGCAATACCTTTTCAATAGCGCCGGTCGCCCTCTTGTTGGTGAAACGCAGAATTGCCAGCGCTTCCTCGACGCTGCGGTCCCGGATAAGGTCGATAACAAGCCGGGCTTTCTGCGGCGACCCCTTCAGGAATCTGCCTTTAGCTATAGCTTCCATAGTTACTTAACTTCCTCATTTCATTGAAGTCGATTTTTCGGCCGCTTTAGCCGTATGCCCCTTAAATGTACGGGTAGGGGCGAATTCTCCCAGTTTATGACTGACCATATTCTCGGAAATATAAATCGGAATAAACTTCTTGCCGTTATGCACGGCAACCGTCAATCCAACCATTTCCGGCGTAATAGTCGAGCGCCGGGACCAGGTTTTAATAACCGTCCTGCCGCCGGAACTGGTAACCGCCTTCACTTTCGAAAGAAAATGTCCATCAACAAAAGGACCTTTTTTAACTGATCTGGTCATGCTTTTCCCTACTTGCCGCGGCGCTTGATAATGAAGCGCTGCGTGCGTTTGTTGTTCCGGGTTTTATAACCTTTTGTGGGAACGCCCCACGGACTCACGGGATTACGGCCGCCGGAAGTTTTACCTTCCCCGCCGCCGTGCGGATGATCGACCGGGTTCATGACAACGCCGCGCACCGTGGGCCGAATCCCCATCCAGCGCGTGCGGCCGGCTTTGCCGATGGAAACGTTCTCGTAATTGAGATTTCCAACCTGGCCGACGGTCGCGTAACAATCGAGATGAATCATGCGCGTCTCGCCCGAAGGCATCTTGACCTGCGCATATCCTGACTCCTTGGCGACAAGCTGCGCCGCCGTGCCGGCGCTCCGCGCCAGTTGCCCGCCTTTCCCTTTTTTCATCTCGATATTATGAATCGTCGTACCGAGCGGAATATTCCTCAGCGGCAGAGCGTTTCCGACAAGAATATCCGCAGCCTCGCCCGCAACCACGGACATGCCGACAGCCAGGCCGTCCGGCGCGAGAATATAGCGTTTTTCGCCGTCCGCGTAGCAAAGCAGGGCAATACGGGCAGAACGGTTCGGATCGTATTCGATCGCGAGCACTTTCGCCGGAATCTCCCGCTTGTCCCGCCGAAAATCAATAACGCGGTAAAGTCTTTTATGCCCGCCGCCGCGATGCCGTATCGTGAGACGCCCCTTGTTGTTGCGTCCTGAAATCCGGAGTTTGGGTTCAGTCAGTCTTTTCTGCGGCCGTTTTTTTGACAGCTCCTTGGTGTCAAGAGTAGTCTTGAACCGGACCGCCGGCGACGTAGGGTTATAGGTTTTGATAGTGGACATTTTCCGCCCGGCTCCTCTTATAATGCCTCGGAGAATTCAATCATTTTTTCGCCTTTTTTCAGCGTGACGTAAGCCTTTTTCCAGTCGGAACGCCGGCCGGTATGCTTGCCCTGGCGTTTCTTTTTTCCATGGAAATTGGCGGTTCGCACGCCGGCGACTTTCACCTTGAAGATATTCTCCACCGCGTCTTTAATCTCAATTTTATTGGCATCCCGCAGAACTTTAAAAGCCAGGGTCTGCATGTTTTCCTTGAGCAGCGTGCTCTTTTCCGTAATGACAGGCGATTTTAATACAAGCTCTCTTCTGTTCATTTATTCAGGGCCTCCTGTACCTCAAGGATAGCGTCCCTGGAAAAAAGGAGCGCGTCACTGTTTACAACGTCAAAAATATTGATTGCCGTTCCGGGAACCAGTTTCACCGTCGGCAGATTCCGCACGGAAAGAAGCAGGTTTTTTTCGCCGGTGGAATCAATAACAAGCACTTTTCCGCCGATTCCGAACGTGCTCAGAATCTTGTTGAATTCCTTCGTCTTATGACCTTCCATCGGAAGACCTTCAACCACGGTAACCAGGTTCTCGCCGAGTTTGGCTGAAAGCGCCGAGCGGAGCGCGCCCCGAAGTTTTTTACGCGGGAAACGGTACGAATAGTCGCGCGGCCTGGGTCCATGCACCGTGCCGCCGTGCCGCCACAGCGGGCTGCGAATACTGCCTATGCGGGCGCGTCCCGTTCCCTTCTGCTTCCACAGCTTTTTTCCGCTGCCGCTGACTTCGCCCCGAACCTTAGTCGAAGCCGTCCCGGCCCTAAGGGAATCGTTGTAATGTTTTATGGCTTCCCAAATGAGCGGTTCATTAAATTCCGCGTTAAACACGGCGTCGGAAAGCTCCAGCTTTCCCACCACCTCATTGGCAAGGTTTTTTACCTCTACTTCCGCCATTTCACCCTCTTCGCCTGACTGTTACAAATTGAAGCCGAAACTTTTGATTGTAACCAACAAAACGTAAAATTGCTATGCTTTTTTTAATAAAACATAGCCGCCATTGCGGCCCGGAACAGCGCCCTCCACTAGCAGAAGGTTGTCCTGTTCCTCTATACGCACTATTTTCAGATTTTTGACCGTAACACGGCTGCATCCCAGATGGCCGGCCGCCCTCATCCCGGGCAAAACCCGGCTGGGATACGCGGAAGCGCCTATCGAACCGGGAGCGCGATGGAACATCGAACCGTGCGTCGCCCGGCCGCCTCCAAAGTGATGCCTTTTGATCAGGCCGGCAAAACCCCGTCCCTTGCTGGTCCCAACCACGTTGATTTTTTCCTGCGGCTGAAAAACCTGCTGTGCAAGGATGTGGTCGCCGATATTCACCGCTTCGCCGCCGCCGCTTTCACCGAACTCACGAATAATACGGCAGGGATTCGCCCCGGCTTTCCTGAAATGTCCGATGCGGGGTTTTGTAACCCGCGACGGCCGTATAAATTCGACAAGGCCGAGCTGCACGGCTTCGTAACCGTCGGTCGCTTTCGATTTTTTTTGCACCACGACACAGGGGCCGGCTTTTATCACCGTCACGGGAGTAACCACGCCCGCTTCATTGAAAACCTGCGTCATTCCCAATTTAATTCCAATCAGTCCGTCAACCATACCTGTACCTGAGAACTATTTATGCTCTGTTCCAAAAGCCTTGATTTCAACGTCGATGGCCGCAGGCAGATCCAGCTTCATCAGCGCGTCCACCGTCTGCGGTGTCGGCTCAAGAATATCCACCAGCCGTTTATGCGTCCTGATCTCAAACTGTTCACGGGATTTTTTATCCACGTGGGGCGAGCGCAGAACGCAGAACTTGTTTTTAAGCGTCGGCAGGGGAATAGGGCCGGAAACCCGCGATCCCGTCCGTTTAGCGATATCAACGATTTCAGAAGTTGATTGATCCAGAACCCTGTAATCGTAAGCCTTCAGTCTTATTCTAATTTTTTCGCTCAACATAACGCTTCCATTACTCCAGAATTTCCGAAATCGTACCGGCGCCTACCGTGCGTCCGCCTTCACGAATCGCAAAGCGCAAACCTTTTTCCATCGCTATCGGCGTGATCAGTTTGA
>Ga0123353_10009746_pt1 | contig 13303 bp, 7 predicted proteins | sample TergutLab28metaG_3_FD_92763 | JGI IMG/M metagenome (GOLD analysis project Ga0123353, IMG submission 92763) | Labiotermes labralis P3 segment gut microbial communities from Petit-Saut dam, French Guiana - Lab288 P3 | ecosystem: Host-associated > Arthropoda: Insects > Digestive system > Gut ...
CTCAGGAGCTTGCGACTTATTTGTTGAGTTATTTCATGGGTTGTATTGCTCTGGTACGATGTGTGTTGGTGTTACGTTGTGGTTTGGCTGGGGTGGTGTGGTATCCGGATGCAGGCTGAAGCAATTCAGTGCTTCAGCCTGCATAAGGATACCATACCACCCCAGCCAAACCACAACGTAATGTAACACCAACACACATCGTACCAGAGCAATACAACCCATGAAATAACTCAACAAATAAGTCGCAAGTTCCTGAGGATGGATGTATTAATATCCGAAACATGCTGAGCATTAAATAATGAAATAATAAAGCAAGTGACATCAAGTTGGTCTCTCTTTATTCAACTATCAAGATGATGCACAGTCCAATAAACATAAGTAACAATGGAACTTAAATCTTTCCGCTGTTATTTTCATCTCATTCAGGTTGTCCTATTCTTGTGTCTGTAAGCACGGCAAGTACCACAGTATGTCCTGGCGGATGCAGGAGCTTTCTGTGAAAAAAAACTATCATGCTAAGTGACACTATAAAATTGACGCAGTAATTGAGGAGGAGTATTGTTTCAGTTCAAGCAAAATAATTTGTAAACAATATTAAATTTACTGGGATAAAAGGGGCTTCTTAGTTTGAAATTCGACGCAGATAAACTTACCTTTTATTCTCCAGACCTTTTCCCGGGATATGAGATTTTATGTCCGTTTTTAATTTCGGACTCCACAGCGCCTAAGTCACCAAAAATAAGATAATAACCATTGACGTCATTTAGATAGATTTATCAAGTCCATATTCCAGCAGAGTAGTGTTTAGTATTAATATCGATTCCGAATTATTTATTTATATTATAAAATTATTATTATTTGAAGTTATTTAATTCCGGAATTGACACCTTGTATAGCAGGATTAATTTCACAAAGTCTCCGGCTTCAAGGCGCAGGTGGTAACGTTAGCCTGTCGAGTCTGAAGTCACAAGTCGGTGTAGTGCGTGAAATCGTGTGCACATAAATCGGTGTGTTTTCTGCAGTCAGAGTGGCTGTGGTGCCGTGATTCTTCTGCTGACGTGGCAGCTGGGATGATGTGACGGAGTTAGGAGAGACATAAGATTTGTAAGACTCGCGCTGAAATTTGTCATGCAAAATTACGAGGATTTTTTGCATGTAATCCTTCTAGTAGCGATGTACCAAATTACTTCCAACAACGTTGGCATTTACGTACGGAAACACATTGTATCGCATCTCAAAAGAATTCAGGTCTCCCAGTACCCGTTGTGAAAACCTTAAAACTTAGTTACATTAATTAATTCACGTTTTTTGTTTCAAGATTACTGAAGAAGTAAAACGTACTGTGCAGAAAATGTGGGAACAGGATTCCTGTATTTGAAAAATAAATATAGAAATATAATAATATAAGTATCTTGCGGATAAAAATAACACGAAAATTAGAAGACTGAATCGTATTATCTAGACATTTCAAAATTTTTAATGAAAATTTAAAATTCGTCTTAGAGCAATAAATATTTAAGCAAGAGTTGTAGGAAAAATCAAAACACACATTTCACGTTCAATATCTTTGTTTTCTAAAATCGATACGTTTATTCGATAATGTGGAAAATTATTGTAGAGCCGAGCAGGCCGCAGATGACAATATGACAACATGGCGCAAGCGCATTGCGTGCTGGATAACCAAGGTTACAAATGCACACTGAGATTATGTAATACTTATTGCCTTTCCACTGCAACAATTGTTGCACGAATGCGCCTCATTGTTGCGATATACGTATTCTGTCTTGTTCAAGTTTTACCTGTTCGTAGCCATCTTTTGTGTAAGTTAACCAGAAAAACCCTTTGATATGATTAGAGATAAAGAAAAATAAACGCCATTCTTCATCTTGCGTACGAGTAGCTGAAGTGCAAAAAAAAAAATGTTGGTGACGTCTTTTATTGCGAATTATTTTACGGTTTTTATGCAAGGGAGGCAATGTTGCCTATACACAGTGTTTAAAACTGTTAAGTATTTGGCATCTGCCTGCGTGTAACAGGAAAGCGATTAGTTGGCCTTTCAACCGTGCATATATCTTAAATACGAGCGTTTGCACCAATAGGCCAGACTTCTTGTGCTATGATTGTACAGCTTCTGGTGTCAGGCAGGAACACCGTCACCATTGGTTACTGCTGGTGATCATGAAACGACACTCACAGCTGTTGATCCCTTTAGTTTTAAGGTCTGATATGACGTAAGGTCACAGTAAAGTTAAAGGTAAATATAAAGGGAAATTCGCCTTCTATTTTTATGAGGTATTGAAACATTCAGGCTTATTGGATAGTGGATGCAAAGCCGCAGGCATTCTTGTCCTGTGTATTAGACAGAGGTAGCGCTCAGCTGCATGTCCAGGCCATTACTTTCAAAGAAGGGGCTGAAAATATCCATTTGGTAAAAGGCTATTTCAGCCCCAGAGATCAGTTCGGATCCTGTGGTGAAGAGAAAATTTTCTTATGTTTTCATTAATTATACCCTTGGTTTTCAAATCTATGTCTCAGTCATTATACTTACTAAATTGTGATAATAAAGTGCTGGATGTTTTTGAAGAATATTGTTTTTAACATGTGATTCGCGTACTACTATTATTTTGTGATATTCTATTGTGTTTCTAACATCATATAGTAACATGAGCCTAATATGCACAGTCATATTTAATCGTTCTGTGGCCCCTAAATTTTAAAAATTTAAAAGCCCCCTCTACTAAAATTTAGGTTTAATATTCTTAATGTTCGTGGAAGGGCACATATAAAATTGTACATTACAAACGTATATTATATTAATTGTTGCTGAAATATTTACAAATTCATTTAATTTTCGTTTTAAGTAGGCAGCCTCACTGAGATCCGTTGTAGTGTGCAGCCCTAAACTGCAGTTAGTCTAGCTTATGCATAAATCGGGCCCTCCTAGTATATCATGGCCTACATTATATTCTATGAACACTGTTTTTTAAATCATATTCTTCATATTTCAGGCTGCAATATTTCACTCAGAAGGGAAGATATCTCACACTTTTAGGGATACCAGCTGTTTTGTTGCCGCCAATGTGTACTGTAAACAGACAAGAAAAAACGTTTCTCTGCCTTTGACTTTTCACACTGAAACAAAGATACCCAAGGCAACTAAACTTTTAAAACTACAGTCTCTCCAAATTTGATGTTGTGCCGAAAAGCATTTACCACTAAAATGATATTCGTGCCCGACCTTCTGTGGCCATTGCACCAAGAAGGCCTACGTACCTTCTGTAAGGAAGCCTGACGCCCCGCTGGTGTGTCCGATCTCCCAGTCTGATAGTCAGTCAGCCTACTGCATCTCGTATCTTGTCAGTGCTTAGAAAGTCTTGGTCAGATGTCGCTATGACTTCTTGGAATTGACAGAATTCTAGTTGCAGTGAAGTTCAGAGAAACTTCAGCGTCCTAAGTCGGTCGCACACCGAGGAAACCGATTTCAAGCAATTCGATTTCCTGCAGCGTGAAACCAAAGTTGTATGAACCTAAAGCTTTGATTATCCATATGAGAAAGACAGTTTTCTTTCACTTAGTTTCAAGAAAGGGGTGTATTTGTTTTAGACTCGATTGCTCGAGTACACGAATGGAACCAACGCTCCATGTTCATGCATCTATGTTTTTGCTTTGTTAAAACAAATTGATTGTAAACATTTCCTGCGGGGGCGCTCGCCTTAGGACGCTAAAGTTTCTTAGAACTCCACTGCAACTATAAATCAGTCAACTCCATGATGCCGTCGCGAGAGAAGACCGAGAAAATTTCATAATGAAGAGCTCCACAGTCTGTACCTGCACCAAAAATTACTCGGGTGATCACATCAAGAAGAATAAGATAGGCAAGGAATGTGACACTTATGGATAAGGACAGATGCATACAGGGATTTCGTGGGGAAATCTGAAGAAAGGAAGTCTTGGACATAAATTGGAGGATAATATTAAAATTTATTTTAAAGAAATAGGATGAGAGATATTGTAGCGGTTTAATTTGGCTCAGGACAGGGAGGGTTAGTGGTATGTTTTGAACTCTGTAATGAACTTTCATTTTTCATAACATTCTGGTAATTTCTTGATCAGCTGAGCAACTATTAGCTTCTCAAGAATGACTACTCTATTATTTATTTGTATATTTATTAATTTATTTATTTATTTATTTACGTACTTTACGAACGTGTAGTAATTTCAGTACCTGTAATTTCAGTACCTGTAATTTCGGTTTGGAATGGTTAATCATACGGCTTTCGGCGCGTCCATACAATGGATGGAAACACCTTGCTGCTCCTGTAAATATTTCCTTGAACATTTTCTGTGTTTATTCATTATAATAGGCGCTACTCTAAAAGCAGAATTTGGTATTACATTTCCACGTAAAATTCACAATTTTATGCGTTCCACCTTAAAAAAAACATATTTTCTATTTGCTGTTGTATTTCATATACAGCGTACTGAAACATGTGACCGTTTGGGTCCTCGCGTTTCTGGAATATTGCATGGCGTTGGGCGGTAATTTGTTAGATTAGCCTACAAAAGTAAAATTTAAAAACAAATTAACTTCCGTTTTATCGTCTTATTCACGATGATTCGTCAGTTAGAAATATGTTGGTTGGCCGTACTTTAGTAATGGGGATATGCAGTTGGTTGAGGAATTACAAGCCGAAGTTCGCGGGTTCGATTCCCGATGAGGTCATTGAGAAATTCATTCACTTACTCCTTTCGGCCGCACTATGGCCATGGGGACGACCCAGCCTCTCACAGAAATGAGTACTAGGAATATTCCCTAAGGGTGGTAAAGGCGGCCGATGCACGGGGATGAGAACCTTCCCACCTTCATCTGCCGATTGTCATAAAATCTGGGAACCTCATCCGTCTAAAGCCCTGAGGCCTTCTCCAAGCCCGCAGAGGGGTAGCGTTGCTTTACCGTAGTACCAAACAAAGTAATATATTATTGTGTCTGATAGTTAAAAAGTACGATAGGCCTACTTCTGAGGATCGTAATTGTATTCGCAGTATATTTCTGACTGATGTGTTTTCCTTTTGCCCAGCCGCTTTTCCGTACCCCATTCATACCGTAAAAGGAGCATTTGCAGACAGCGTTGATATCGAGCAATATTTTCCCGTGTTGGCGACAGTGTATTGTGTGGGCCTGCGGACTGACCAGTTTCAATACACACTTGTGCATTAACTGCAAACACTTCCTGCAGAAAACCTAACAGTTTCGCCCTCTACCCTTCCTAATTGGCAATCACAGTGGAAGCATACAAGCAGTGCTCAGAACTCTAGTTTGGTCTACTTATTCCCTCGTCTGTTGCGCCACTTATACGAACGTAGTTGGTCGCATGAACGTATCTGTGACATACATTCTAAATTTCTGCTAAAAAAAAAAAGTTAAGAATTTTATGGATACAATTCTAGATTATTTAAGAATGCGTCTGATATGGAACCTGAAGCATTACTGATTCATCACTAAGCGAAATGTTTCCATTTCGTTGCTGTCAGTCCCCCACAATTCTTCCGGACTCTGTTACACCGAAACACTCCAGCTAAACACAGAAGACCAGCGGCAGCTTTTATCTCAATTTTGTCTGGGAGTCTGGTATCACTTTAACGGCTGAAGTTGGGTTGGACGAGAACACACTGATTGTTGTTTTGAACAATGTTGTCAAAAATGGCATCTTTAATGAAATAATACCATGCTTTGAAGTGCGTAGTGTCTTTCCTTGCTTAGCTTATAACCCCGGGTATCCGGGGTTATAAGCGTCGAATGTGTGTTACGTTTTACCTTATCCCACTTCGTCTTGTCCGTTCTGATGAAAACAGTTATCAGTGGAGTCCAATTCACTGCAGCAATAATCTTCCGACGTAGCGCCTTCTGCACCCTCCGAGTCATTTTATCTCAGTTCCACATAATTTTCATCAGATTTCACCCTTGATCAATGCCATAATCTTCATTTCCGCCATCAAATAATATCGTTGCACGAATACGCTCAGCACCCTCTGCATTACTTCAGTACAAGCGACCCATAACGTTCGGTCCGCACCAGAAGAACTGACGGTCGCGCTGTATCTCACAGAAGCGAATTGTCAAATGCAGCCAAATTAAAGCGTTTAGGAACACGAAACCCACTCTAGGTGCTTCTATTGAGCAATAGAGGCAGCTGCTCAGAAGTACATCAGCGCATTTGTTGCATATTGAAGGAAACAAACGATCAAAAGTCACATGTATCTGCGAGACACAAGGCGAACGAAAGAGAGTTAATAAAGTGCATTCGAATTGCATTGCACTATTCGTTTCATAGTACGACAGCCCTTAGTGAGCCCAGGTCTCCTAATTGTGGAGGTTTCGAGAACGCACTGAAATGCCACACTCGGTAGGACTCCTCTGGACGATGATCGGCCCGTCGGAGAGACATTTACCTGACAACAAACAACACACACAAGAGACAGATATCTATGTCCCCGGTGGGATTCGAACCCGCAGTCCCAGAAAGCGACCAGCTGCAGATCCACACCTTTCATTTTTGCTATGGTTGTGGACAATAAATTCCTTATGCTTTTTCATATATTAGTCTAAAGAATAACAGAATTGTTTTATTTAACTACCCATTTGGTTGTAGCATCGACTGCAGAGGAATAAAATGCGAATGGAATGATACAAACACAGAAAGTCCAAATTTCTAAGACACACACCAGTTTCACTGCCACTTCGTTCATCACAATTCCCCTACGGAATGACCTGGGATCGAGTCCGAGGCTCTTCAGTGATTGGCCAGCGACTCACCCCCCGAAATATGGCACGGTTTGACAGTCTAGAGAAACCTTTTAACAGTGTCATGTGGATCATCTCTGCTGAATACATAAATTAAGCACTGTGTTTACTGTTAAATCTACGTTAACCATGATTTGCAGAGTGGAGAAAAGTGGACGGAAATGGATATGGGATATTTTTTAAATACAGTCACCAGCTACTTAATTATTATACTTACTACTGCACATATATAAAATTTATAAAACTTACACATTAAAACATTAAAAGGTTCCGACATGTTTCGGTCCTGGGACCATCATCAGGGAACCATATCGTCCTTGCTAAAGTCACACTATAAAAAGTCACATTAATTTCGCTGTACCAGATGGGTGCATGTTGTCGAGTTACTCAATTATAATTGAGTAACTCGACAACATGCACGGTGTGACAACGAAAACAGTCACCAGCATTTGCCCTAATTGAATTAGAAAGACAAAAGATATCAAACTTCTTGCCCTAAGTTGCAGTCACATTCGTAGTAATGGATTTTGTGCTCCAATTTTCTCGGGGAATTTTGAGAATAGGTGTCTTGAAACCAAGAAAGAGGAGGAGGTACCAGTGAACGCACAGTATGATCCCTTCAACCGTAATTGTTGAGAACAGAGAGTCTTTAAAACTTTGGACATCATTCCCCTTTCGTCCTTCTGACCGTCCAAGAAGATGTGATGGCCTACAACTGCAGTCAAAGCTGCTGGTCATATAAAGAAAACGTGCCCATGAATTTCATTAGTCACATTTGTTTGTTGGAAAAGAAGAGACATTATGATTATACGAAGAGAGTGTGATTTTCTGCTTCCGTACTTTCCTTGATTTCTCAGTTTTCTCTGTCAACTTTAACATTTCCCTCAAAAAATCCTAAATCCGTTCTAATCAGTGGGCCAGTTGCTTTTGTCGGGTTCAGAACTTAACCAACAACACCGATAGTGATGTTAGACATCCCTTTGTGCTCTCATGTAATTGTTACACACATAACGAGTCACCACAATTACGTATATATAATTTACTTGAATTTATTCCGACCTTTAAGAGGTTATCATCAGGCTAAAATACTTACAGTAAAACATAAAAAGGATATATAATTGCCTTTTCTTAAAATTGAGATCTCAGTTTAACAAATTTGTAAAACTGAGGTCTCAAGTCTATGAAATTACCGTTTGTAAAATTTGTAAAACATGTCGATCATGTTACTTTAAACGATGTATGCATTATTGTGTTGGCTGTTTATTTACATGAAGATGATGATGATGATGATGATACAAATGGTAATAATAATAATAATAATAATAATAATAATAATAAAACCTATGTTTTTGAGACAGGCACGCTGTAACATAACTGATTATTGTAATGGCTACCTTGATTGCTTGGTTCGTACAGCAAATTGGTGACCACGATCACACACACCTCCATACCATGCTCACGATCATTATACAACAACGCGACCATGCCACTTGCTGCTTTACTCTCAGAACACGTTTTTGTATCCAACCCGTCTGACTTATCCGGCGGCAACACAGAAAACCAGTTTCAGCAGCGAAGAGAAGCCGTTACTTGGGCTTTGTTTTTATTGTCCCCTCGTAACTGCGACAACACGCTGCAGAGGACAACAAACGTAGAAAAAGGGCATTTGCGTTCAGGTTTGGTAAAATGGTAAGAAGTTGGAGGCGTCACACCACCAGCGGCTCGTTACAAGGGACAACACTGTCGATCCTTTAAAGAAATATTACAGCGGTACTTATCTTATTAAAACATTGTTATTGCTAAATACATTTGTGTATGCTTGGTCCCATACCCACGCAACGGACGACATGTGGGTTGTGCCCTTTGTATCTGATAACCTCGAAGGCAGTGAAATCAACATTCGGCCAACGACTGAATTCATATTCTATGATGTGCCCGTTTTTCCTCGCAGTGCTAATTCTGTAAGAAAGAGCGATAGAATAAATCAATTCACATTTGCCTGTAGGTACTTAAATTCTAATTCACAACATGATACAGGCCACCACCTAATTTCTGTATTGAAGCCATGCAGAGACCATCGCAACTTCCTTATTTTTGTTAGAATCTCGTCTTTAGATTTGTCCATTCAAGGAATAGATCACAGGCCTCTTTCTGTGAAATTCAGTCCCGTCTCTCCTGAAACATAAGTAATGGTGGTACCGGGATGATAAGTGTCTTCTCTAAGGGGGTGGAAGGAAACTAAATTCATTTCTTGTTGAAATGCACAAAAGCACAGAATCGAAGAAAGGAGTTCCTAAACAATTAGTGGCCAAGGATGAATTATAAAAGACACTTAGGAAGATACTCATTGGTAGCAAGGCCACATAACTGGGAAATATATGTACCCGTGGATATAAGATCAGATAAAAGTGAGGAAAACTGTTAAAGAAAAAGGAAAGAATTAGTTTATATATAGGCTATTAAACGGGAGAAAACATACGAAAGAAAAAAATCATCACTTAAATACAGAACTGGAAACCCTGAGCAAGAGATGAGAACTGAGGAAAACTTGCGACCAATAAAGAAGAGTTTAAGATAAACATTTCATTAACAATGTAAAACTTAGGATTAATATAGAGTGCTGTTCAGAAAACTTAGTGTTAGCATGCACGTCACCGACTCTATATATATATATATATATATATATATATATATATATATATATATATATATGTGTGTGTGTGTGTGTGTGTGTAAACACAGACTTTATATACAGAGAATATGTGTGACGATGGAATCCAGTTGAATAGCAGGACATTAAAATCACTATTGTGGGGCCATATGCGGAAAACTCTTACAAATATGTGCGGAAAACACACTATTTTGTGACTAATTTGGAATGCAGTAACACAAAATAATTTACTCCATGGAAATGTGTAGGTACGTTAAGTTTGTGTATGTATTTATGAACAAAATACATGTATAATGTATTCAAAGAAGAAAAGCAACGTACGCATAACATAACACTGAGGCGCGTTCGCGTAACCATATTTGCCGTGGAAAAGCGATGAGTATTACGTATTCTATGTGTGCGTCTGTAATCTTACTTAACAAGTATGCAAAGTGCATGCACCGTCTTATGAGGCACGTTTGCAAAATTGCGAAGAGCAACTGTTAGCTTCGTCATGTATGTCCGTCGGTCTGTCTGTCCGTCTGCCAGCCACGTACGTAGAAGCTAATAGTCGCATTTTTTGCAATTTTGTGAACGTAACTAAAAAAAACTACTATTTTTACTAGTTATAGCTACAAGACTTAAACTTAGAGGAAAATGTAATGCGAGGTTTGAGGTGTTCGTGAAAATCGAAATCTTCAGAAATGTGATAACTTGACGACTGTTCAGCAGTTACCGATGATTCTGGCTAGATTACTCTCGTCATCTTCGAGGTCTGTAGCTCGAAATTTCAGCCAACACAGCTTCAACCAATCTCCGCCGTCACCATAATTTAAAAGCGCCTAAAATGTTGCAAATTCGGTGACAAATGTAGGTTGCTTTCTTATGGAATGTGGCGTCCTGTAATTTGGTACATAGATACATATGTTTCCGAGCCATACGGTGCCCCTATTTTCTCTTGGAATAGTTCAAGGGTGAAGCAGCGTCTTTTTCAGATATGCTAGTATATGTGCACCAATCTAATAAGTGGGTATGTAGTCAAAACACAAGTATGTATGTCTAATTATATTTTATGTTCTTAATAACCAAAAAGCTACTTGTTTCGGCCAGCAGCGGCCATCATTAGGTTTTTCACTCGAAACAATTAAGATTGTTCTATATTTCGCGTGACGGTGTCACGCGAAATATAGAACAGTCTTAATTATTTGGGGGACCGCGGTGGAAGAGTGGTTAAGGTGCTGTGCTACAAATCGGAAGGTCGCTGGTTCGATCCCAGCTGGTGTCATTGGATTTTTCATTGAAATAAAATCCTTCAGATCGCACTATAATTATGGGGCGGACTCAGCTTCTAATAGATATGAGTACCAGGAGCATTTCCTGGGGTAAAGGCGGCCGGTGCGTAAGGCTGACAACCTACCACCATCCTGTATCGTCACGAAATTGGGAACCTTTAGTTTCTGGAACCCTCTGGGCCACTCCGGGCCTGTAACGGGACTGCTTTACCTTTTTATTGCTTTATTTTGAGTTTCACAGGATTTTCCTTCTTGTCCTTCTGATAACAGCGGCATGAAGATAAAGATGGGTGCGAGATTCTGGTGGAATTGTACTGACAGGGGAAAGCCGAATTACGCGATAGTGGTGTTTCTTACAATGGTCTGGCCGATGATTTAGGTCTTCTGGGATGTGATGCTCTATCTTTGGGTAAGTGATTCCAAATGATTGGACAGAACGTCGTGAAATACACACCCGATACAGTGCCACATCGCAAAAACTTGAAACCCCAAAACTGAGTTATTTGTAGAATTCGAAACTAACCCACCTCACAGAGAACACAGTTCAGCCGCATTATGGAAAACAAAGAGTTAAGATTGTTTGGAGAAACAGTCGCTGTTTATTGTGACACTCATACGAAACGTAAACTCTATGGGCAAAATGTATTTTTTTTAAAACTTGGTGGCATATGCAGCAATAACTGGAATTTTAAATGCCAAATATATTATTTATATTTATGTTTACTACATCAAACCAACACGGACGATGTGTTTAATTATCTTGACTGTATATGTCTGGAGGTAGTGCGTTCTTTCGAAACGTCGGGATAAGATTACTCCATGAGGTATGGTGATATTTTAGAAGAGCGTAACGTTCGTATTTCTTGCTATCTGTACATATATTTACACACATGATATTGGGGCGCCTCGGATTTTTATGCAGGCGTATAAAGGAGTTCATGTCTTACACATGCTTTGAAATCTCCCTGATATTACAGTCTAAGTCACGTGCATGAATGCATTAACTCAGATACCTGTTGCAGGATCATAAATACTCTGCAAGTTCGGGGCGTCGTGCAGGGACCCTATACTCGTAGTTTCCAGAATACGTGACTGTGACAAGTTGGAGGAAATACTCTCCTTCGAAACCTCTCTGATTACCAATCGACAAGGCGTATTTTTTTTAGAACACTTAAAGTTTCATTGGCGTCAATGTAAGAATCTCAAATCTGACAGGCGTCTAACCTGTTTACTTCGGAAAGAGTCCGCTGCATCAGTAATATTTTTACTGTGGGAACTCATGTTGGAATGGAATTTAAGCTTATGTAATATGTTGAAATTTCGAGGAGAACTGTACAGTCGACATAGGGGGTAGATCTCGGGTGATTGTCGTGCTAACGGTAACGTGACACAACTGCCAACTGCTTCTAGGTGTAGTAAAATACACTGGTTATAAGAGATAGGAGTCATGGAAGACGGAGTGTTCTGTCATACGAACAACCAGTAGCTATGTGGCCCGTAGCCTTTGTGTAACCTGCAGTTTATAGCATATCTTTTTTCTCAGCATGTTATGTCTAGAATGGCGTGGGTTGAACATTGTGTGAGTTTGTTAGCGACCAGTGACTACACTTCCAATGCGGTGTGAGATAGAGAATCCATAACATGATACGCGTTTGTAAGATTATAATAATACCTTCATACTTCCGTCTGTCCATCCGTCCTGTGTGTCTTCAGAACTCGCGAAAAGAGAATAACTGCGTTATGAATTTGTTATTTTTCGAAATTGTATGATCTGGTGTAATTTATACTAGGTTGCTGAATTTCCGCTAATTAGATTGTACTGGAAGATTTTGAATGTATGAATATGTGTTTGGAATTAACACTCCGATGCCGATATGTCACACCTTACACACTTTCATTTCTACGCACGTCGCCGTCCTAGACACACCACACGTTCTTGAATGCCTTTAAGGGTAGCATAAATTACAAACCCCTCCGTCCTTGGCGTTAACTGGAATGTTAACTCCAGAGACTTTGAAAGTTCCTTCTCTTTCATTGTCCTTGTGATGTTAAAAACAACATATATTTGAATTTTACTATGATATAACAAAACAGAGAAGGTCTTAATATTGCAATAAGTTGTTCCTTTCTTACATTTAGCATTAAATAAATGAAGGACGCGATACTTATTTGTCACTAATATTTTCCATGTATTAGACACAGTAAACAGATCATTTCAATTCGTATTTTGGATGAATATAAGGCGTTAAATGTATGCATATTACTACTTTCTGTTTTGGTGGAATTTAATTTTTTCAAAACTAACATTTCTTGTAGTCGTTATGAGTAATGAAATAAGTCAGTACAATGTGTCAGTGAGTGTTAGATACTTTGTTTTCAAAATTTTGTCCTGAATAATATTTCCAGTGTACAACATATGATACTCCTTATATATGGTTGTGTATGATGCTGTTTATAAATGTTTGTGTATGATGTTGTTTATAAATATTTTTGTATGATGCTGTTTATAAATTTTTGTGAATGATGCTGTTTATAAATGCATGTGTATGATGATTTTTA
>Ga0123353_10009747_pt1 | contig 13302 bp, 7 predicted proteins | sample TergutLab28metaG_3_FD_92763 | JGI IMG/M metagenome (GOLD analysis project Ga0123353, IMG submission 92763) | Labiotermes labralis P3 segment gut microbial communities from Petit-Saut dam, French Guiana - Lab288 P3 | ecosystem: Host-associated > Arthropoda: Insects > Digestive system > Gut ...
AAAGATTTCTCGCCTGCCGAAGGATTAATCATCCCTCAGGAACAGCCTTTCAGAGAAGAAATTTGTTTGAACGGCTATTGGGATTTACAAATGATGGATGTTCCTTCGGATTGGAAGCAGGGGACGGGAATTGCTCCCGAATTACCGAAGCCCCGTTCGGATCAATGGGAAAGCGTAAAAATAAAAATTCCATCGCCCGTAAATGTAAATAACTGGGGAGCGGGGCAAAACACCGGTGAAGGAACACGAGCGCCCTACGCGCCAAGCTCAGTTTACTATCCGAATTATCCTGTAAAATGGGGAGATGCCCGAATGGTCTGGTTGAAAAAGATGGTAACAGTTCCTGCCGACTGGAACAGCAAAAGCATCATTCTGCACTTTGAAGCAGTTGCCGGCGAATGTGTTGTTTTGGTTAATGGAACGAAAGTGGCTGAAAACTTCGACGCATGGTTGCCATTTGAAGCAAATATTTCCAAACACATCAGAAAAAACGCGCCTAACGAAATTTTGATCGGTCTTCGACATACGCGCCTGTTCGATAAAAAACATCCCGATTACAGATACTTCGGAGCGACTTATCCCAGCGGTTCCAATACCGACGATTTAATCGGAATCTGGCAAGACGTTTTCCTGTTTGCCATTCCGGAGATTCATGTAACCGACGTTTTCATCAAACCATGGGTGAACAGAAATGAATTGGAAATAGAAACACAGGTCGTTAATCTTTCTGCAAAAAAAACAAAAATACGGTTGGAAGGCGACATTAAAGAATGGCTCAACAAAATATCGCCGAAAGATATGACAGAAGCGTCTGAAATCAACTGGGCTTTAGGAAATACCGCTTTTTCGGTTTCCTCAAAAGAAGTCGAACTGAACCCCGGAGAAACGAAAACTATCGTGATCAAAACACCTGTTAATGACAGGTTAAAAAAATGGAGTCCCGACAGCCCGAATTTATATACCCTTTTATTGCAGGTTAAAAACAAAAAAACAGCGATGGATTGCAAGGCAACCCGTTTCGGTTGGAGGCAGTTGACCATTGAAGGTAAGGATTTTCACCTGAATGGCGAAAAAATACAGTGCTTTGGCGATATTCAGCATCCGTTCGGACCTTATATCTGTTCCCGTCGTTTTGCGTATGCCTGGTATCAAATGATTAAAGACTTCGGAGGAAACGCTGTTCGTCCGCACGCCCAGCCCTGGCCCCGCGTTTATTATGATTTGGCTGATGAAATGGGATTAATGGTACTCGACGAAACCGCATTGTTTGGCAGTTCTATCCGCTTGAACCTTGAAGAAGAAATTACCTGGGAGCGTTCGTACGAACATTTGAAACGGTTGATTTTACGCGACAGAAATCATCCTTCCGTCATTGGATGGAGTGCCGGTAACGAGATGTTTGCCATCGCATTACTCAATAAACCGCCAAAAGAAGTTTCCGACAAATGGGACGAACGTCTGATTGATCTGACTTTAAGCGCCGTACAGTTTGATACAACCCGCGATTTCATTACACTCGATGGCGACAGGGATATGGATGGTCATCTTCCCGTTTGGAGCAAGCATTTTGCACATGGTTTGAAATTGGAGGATCTGCCTCAAAACCCGGATAAACCACTGATCGTTGGAGAATTTGGGGCGACTTATTACGGACGACCCTCGCAACTATACCCTTTTGCAGGTGATAAGGCTTTTGAATCCTATTATGGAAGAAATGAAGCCCTGGCTGTTGATCTTTATCAGAATGTCGTTTTGATGGCGCGTCCTTATCTTGCATATTTCTCGCCTTCCGAAGTTTGCTGGTTTGGTATTGAACATTTGAATCTGGGATATCACGACTTTTCGAGACTGCCGAATCTGAAAGACGGTATTTTCCCGATGAAACAGTATGAAGAAGGAAAACCGGGTTATCAGTTTGAACGTATTCCTCCTTATGTCACAACCTTCAATCCGGGACTGGACCCGGCTCTTCCGCTCTATAAACCGCTTCCGATGTTTGAGGCGTTAAAAGCGGCAATGGCGCAGCCGAAACCAAAGGTTAGCCCTTGGGACAGCTACAGGGAAATTTTACCGCCCGAATTGCCAGCATTTTCAGAGCCGGTTTATCAGATAGCGTATTTCGCAGGCGACAGTCAGGGAAAACTTGCTCAGTTTATACTCGAAAAAGGTATTCAAATCGTATCGGATACTAAAACACCCAACCTGTTCATCATTGATGCCGAAACCGTTTTGCAGGAGCAACTCAGCAGCAGTATTCAGGTTTCCGACAGAATCAGGAAAAATGGAGGATTGATTTTGGTGATGTCATCGGGTGAAGAGATAAATTCTGCAACGAAAAGCTTCCTGCCTGAGCCGGTGAACCTTACCGGTCGTCAGGCTACTGCACTGGAAAATAATCCTCAAAGTACATGGGGAAAATTCTTCCACCTGCCGAATCTTTATTTTGCCGAACAGGAAGGTAACCGCTACATCATGAAACGGGGTTTGTCGGGTGAATTAGTCGAAAAGGGAACCATCGTTTTTCAGGCATCGCGTACTGACTGGTCTTTATTCAATAATGTAGCAGAAAACAGAAAATGTGCGCAGACCGTACTCTACGAACATTTGAAAAAAGAGGACGGAGCCGCTTTGGTTACCTGTCGTTTTGGAAATGCCACCTTAGCCATATCCTCTTTGGATTACAGGTTAGACACAAAGGAAACCGGCGACTTCTGGAAAAATCTTTTTTCGGCCATGAAAATCAATACCTCGGAAACCATCGGAAAATCAAAAGAAATAATTCAAAAACAGCACAATCTGTTGATGGATGGTCCGGTTGATTAGAAATGGGATTTGGTGAACATTTTTTTTTATATCTTTGTCACTTATTAAATAATCATCAAAAAAAATATTACCATGAAAAGAATAAATATTTTATTTCTAAGCATTTTAATCTTCGGATTATTGTCGTGCAAGAAGAAAACACAGGATGAATATGCATATTATTTTAGTCTTGCATCAATTGTAGGATACGATACTGACTTTAAGTCGCCCGTGCTGCTGACCTCTGTAGGATCGTTTCTTGCACCGCAATTACAGAATGATTTTGTCTATTATCTGGGTAATGGGGCTGCCATCCTGGCGGATCTGGAATTTGTCAAAGACCAGCCGGTTTCAGGAGAATACACGATATTGACGGATATATTTTATACCATAGTTAATAAAGAATTGCCGCAGGAGACTGAGGGAGGCGATTTCGCCGACCCTGATTTTATTGCCATGATTGATAGCATAGCGCCATACGATATGGTGAGTAATGTTGCATTTTTTTTATTTTTCCATACTGCGCCCGTCATGCAGCAATATTATTACGAAATGACGTATGACCCCGTGCAGGCTGTTGCCGATGCTATTCCGGCGGTATATCTCAGGGCAAAGGAAAATGGCAGGGATGAAATAAATAAAACCGGAGCCTTCTATCGTTACTTTGCTTTTAATTTGAACAGTTTTATTGAGACTTATCATGTTCCTGGTAAAAAATTCGAGATTAACATCAAATTTTTTGCAGGTAGAGACGACAACGGAGTGGATATTTATAAAGACTGGAAACATAACCCTCTTGAATTAATGATCAAAAACTGACCCCAGGAAGATTCATCGGAACTCTCTATGGCACAAGATTGTAAAGAATTCTACCCTGATTTTCCGGTCTTTACATTAATAATCAATACTCAATAATCAATCAAAAATAATCAATCAAAAATTGTCAATTACTCACTGTATCGGTTTCATCAATTCTTCAAATACCAGATGATGCTTGGTAGCAAGAAGTCTTTCATAATCGGTTGTGTACTTGTTGAATGCCTGTAATGCCAAGTTTTTCCGACCTAAATTGAACAGAGCGTAGCATTTGAGTCTGACAGCATCCTCGTCAATAATGTCGTGTAACAGAATTACGTCGGCTATTTTCAGCAGCAGCAACATGTCTGATTTTACTTCATCGTGTTTGCTATATTCCATCAAACATTCAATCAATTGACTGGTATAATTTGACTGGTACGGCTCGAACCATTCTATTTGCTGAATGTGAGGTAAAAGGGTTCCCTGTAAGGCGATGTCTATCAATTCAACCAATATCTTTTTATTAAACCGGTTACTGGTTTTCAATATTTTCATCAAAATAAAAACCCTTTCATAATCGCAGAAAACGGTTTCGTCGGTTTGAATACTCCAGTAGCCTTCGTGGTATACCACCCTGACTTTAGCAAGCGACTTGAGCGTTGTCCGAAGTTTGGCTGTATATACATTACGATTATTGCGGGCGCTTTCGTCGCTTTTGTCAAACCACAGTATTTCCCTTAATTCACCCGAAGTAATGCCTTTACCGTTTCTGATTGTAGACATTAGCAACAGAAGAAAAAATTGGGTAGTGGTTGGCGTAAGATTTTTAGTTATATCATGACCGTTTTCGTCCACAATCTGAAAATTTCCCAACAAATGGATGGACGAATGTTTATTCTCTACTAAAGCGTTATGATATACAACTGGTTTCTCTTTGAGATCAGATGCTTTCTTATCTCCGTCTTTATCGTTGGCGGCAGGTGTCCGTTTGCAGTTTTTTATCTGGAAAATAACAAATACAGCGATCGAACAGGTAATGATCGTCCATATCCAAATCCACGTATACGATTTTGATAAAGGATGTTGAATGACCTCGTCGGTGCTTAACGTCGGTACGGCTATTGAGTAGATATTGATTTCAGTGGTGTTTTTCTTTATATTGGAGGTAATGGCATACAGTTCGGCGCTGTCGGAACTGAGAAACAGGTTGCAATAGGATTCTATATCATTGAAGAAGTAGGGAATAGAATCGCCGACTACACGATACTCCGGTTTATCAAGATGATATTCATGGAGTTTTATTACCGAAGCATAACGTTTGTTGGGATATGCCAGGGCATAAAATTTTCGATTGCTTTCATCAATAACCAGCGAATTGGAGTTTGTAAAATGTTCCTTAGGATTGGGCAGTTCCCATATCTTTTGGACTTTTAGTTTGTTAATGTCAATGCTGAATAAATCATAATAATTTCTGGGAAACTCCTCTTGTCGTCCGGATATGTTACCGAATCCGCCAAAAAACAAAATTTTGTTTTCACCCAGATATCCCATGCTACCCAAGTAGCGGGGCGTAATGTATGGCGACAGGTCATAATTTTCCCAGGTGCCTGTAATTGAGTTATATTTGTTTAAGATGCTGTTGTAACGGTGAAATCCATAACCGCCGAAGGTGACCAGCATGCTGTCGTTCATCAGGTAGGAATGGCTATGATGCCCGTGATGCGGAATAACTAATGATTTGTTTTCGTTATTCCACTCCAGGGTATTGAAATCGAATGTGGCTAAATGATTCGACTCGAAATGGTACGAAATCAATTCATTTTTGACCGGGTTATATTCCATCTGACTAAATTCTGTATTGAACGGGACGCCGCGACGTACTTCAATGGTATCCGTCTTCTGGCTTTTTGCATGGTATATGAAGATTTGCTTGTCTTTTACGATAAATATACGATCATTAATCGGGTCAAAAGTTATATCGTAATGAGTATTTGGCAGGATATAGGATATTCGCTTTTTCCATTTCACATGATGGTCAATGATCCATTGCGGATTAGATACCACAGCCCTTGAATGCACATATTCATCATAAACAGCGTTATGCCCGTGTGATGCTAATTTCCAGTACCTGACAGGGCGCGATGTTATATCGTATATGATAATGTTCCTGATGGTCATTGGAGCAATATCCGTTGTAGAAAAGATGTCATGTGAATTGCTTCCGAAATACACGTAAAGTTGTTTCGGCTTGCTAAGTACGTAATGAGCAGTTTTTTCCACTCCATTTAGCGATATGTCTATTACATTTTTTGAAGGATCAAAACGTAACCATACCTTGATCCAGTTTCCGGGCGTAAAATTGATCTCTGAATTTCGATATTCAATCAATGTCTGGTTTCTTGCAATGAGCGAGTAATTGGTCTCTTCTGAGGTGATATTTGAAAGCAGGTCAATATTGAGGGTGTCGTTACAGATCAATCGAAATACATAGCCGAAGTTATGGGCTTCCACTCTCAAATTCAGGTCAAATTCCATGATAAAACCGTTACCCAATTTTAAGGCATGATCGGGTGTAAGGTGCAGACATGTGCGTTTGTCTTTATCTACCTCAAACGACTGAAAATAAAGCCCGCCCCTCAGTCTGTCATCGGCTTTGACTTGCATCATGCAGGCAAATAACAAGATGAACAATATGATTCTGAATCGCATCCCTGAAAAAAATGACTTTTTTAAATGCACAAATATATTAATTTTTCTGAATATGTTTTATTATTTTTATGTGGGATACCAATATGATATATCTTTTTCCCTTTGGAAGGAGAGAGGATGAGGCTTTTGCCCGCCTCTCTCTTGAATAATCAATTTTACTCCCAAAAGTTGCATTCACTATTTGAACTGATGCTCAAATAGTCGTTTTTTTTCAAAAAGAAATAGAGATTTTTCGCAAAATCGCTATTCAAAAAGCAGTACGTTTCTGAAATTCGTTTACACGAATACGTCCAATTTTCAATCAATTTTCAATAATATCAATAAAATTGTAGTGGTATGCTATATCAAAATTCGCCTGAATATTGCCGAGTGTCGCCCGCATATCAGCAACCCGCCAGAACTGACCTTTATAATTGATCTCTTTCTGGAACCGACATTTGACATATTCTTTCATGTGATCAACGGACATGGGCGCAGGATAATTGATTTCGAGACTTCTTATCCACAAATTATCCGTCTCAATGCAATTGGGCTGATCTAAGGCGATCAGAAGCATTTGCATTAATCGTGCCGAAACCAGGATAAAACTTGCAATATCCATTGTTCTGGCGAAATGAGCGCCTATTCCGTTATATTTGTTGAATGAGGTCATTTGACGGACTTGTGCCGAAGTAATCATTAAACTGGGTTCGGCTTTGATGTCCTGAATGATATGTTCCAGCGATTTGTATCCTGTTTTGTAGAAATTGAGATCGAGGTTTTGCATAAAATACGCAAAAACGTTGGAGGCAGCGCAGTCTTCCATATTTCTTTCCTTCGCATTTGAGTGGGCGACAGTCAGTTGAACGATTGTTTCGCCTATGATGATCTCAAAAGAACTTTCCATTTGAAGCGATGACAACTTGATAATTTTTTTGCGGGTAACGCTGATCGGTTGTACCGTGCTGATAGGAAGTTGAGGTGGACTTTTCAATTTGACCTGTTTTATCCACGATTTTGCCAGCTCCTCCTGCGAAATTTTCAACGAGAGCGACAAATACAATTCACTCATCAATATTGCGATAACCACGTATTCCGTTGTTTTCAAATGAGGTTGAAATGATTGTCTGATAAGCCAGGGTTCTAAAAGCGGATACTTTGAAAAGTCTACATGAAGGTTGCTCCTCAATGTTCTTTCTTCTAACGAGAAATCTGAAAAGGAATAGTTGACATTCCTGAAACCGTTGGAACAATAACTTCCAACTTGTGTCCTCAATAATTCTACGACATTTGGGTTTGGGTTCATACGATTAATATTTATAAAATAAATTCTGACACAAAGGTAAAGGATAAATATAGAGCATGATAATTGATTTCTGAACCGAAATTCCGATAATTTGCAAAAATCATTTTTCCCGAAGAAAATGAAACCGTTTCTTGATCATTTTTTGTAAAAATCGTCTCCAACTGTTTTTTTGATGAATATTAATGAAGTTATGCAAAAAAAAGATAGCGAAAAAATAAAGAATCAATAATTTTTGTTTTGAATTTTCTTTTTTTCGCTATTTTTGACCCTGAATAATTTTTGTGATATGCAATTAGAAAAAAATGAGAATCAAATCATGCTTTTTGAACACATTCAAAAAGTACTACCGTCGAATCTTTCCATGGTGGATGTAATTTCCGATTTGTTAAATATTAGTACCGATGCGGCATACAGGAGGATACGCGGCGCCAAACTGATTGACTTTGAAGAAGCCGTATTGTTATCCAACCATTTTAAAATTTCATGGGACTCGTTTGTTCAAGGAAATGAAAACAAAAAGCAGATTCAATGCCGATATACTCCTTTGGATTTGAAAGACTTACATAATCATGTACTCTATTTGCAGAATTTGCTGGCTGATGTTGAAGCCGTTAGAATGTCTGCACCCAAAAGCGAAATGATCATCTCCGCTGCAACGCTTCCAACATTCAACTATCTTCCATACAATGAATTAACTTTTTTCATGCTTTTTTCGTGGTGCAATAGCGTATATAATTATACAGGAAATTACGAAGAATTTGTTAAGAGTTTAGATGTAAACGATTTGCTTCTCTGTCATCAAAAACTAATAACAAGCTATCAAAATACCGTTTCAACCGAAATTTGGACTACCGGCACCTTAGACAGGATATTATCCTTACTGAGTCATCACCATGAAATGGGGCATTTCAGCGACGAAAATTTTCCGTTACTCCTTTGCGAACAAATGCTTGATTTGATCAACACACAGCAAATCTGGGCGGAAAAAGCGGCAAAAGGTGCGAATAACACTCCTTATAAGTTCTATGTGAGTGAGATAGAATTTGATAACTCGTTAATTCTTTTCAAAACAGAAAATTTATCGAAATGTTTTCTGAAACTGTTCACCATCAATGGTCTTTGCACAACGGATGAATGGTTTTGCCATGAAATGGAGAATTGGCTCGAAAATACGGAACAGCGGGCAACACTGATCAGCGGAGCATCGGAAAAAGAAAGGTACAAATTTTTTAACGGACTTAAGCAAAAGATCAGATTACTGATTGATCAGATTTACCAGTCTAATCTAAAAGAATGGTCGAGAAGCAGTAAAGTGTAAATTTTTAACGGCTTCGAAGGATAAAATGAAAAAGAGCGGTTCTCCCGAACGGCTCTTTCCTTATTTACAACTATTAACTTATGAGAAAAAACTACTGCTACTATGAAACTATTTTATGTTTTATTAATCTTCTGCTATTAGTAGAACAATTACCGTGCCAAACTTTTTTTGAATTCATAAAAAAAATGAAAAAAAAGCATTTTTCGAGCTCATGTTACGACTTTACTCATCGTGAAACCCCCAAATACACTCTGCATCCGCCCATCGGCATCAATCCATACTGATAGATATATTCTTCCTTGTTGTGGCTGGCATTATAATATTTTGTCCAAACATTCTGATGGTTCGTGATGTTGTTCACTTCGGCAAACCATTCGACCGACCAACGTTTGTAATTAATTTTCATATTGATATTCAGATCTATACGAAAATAATCAGACAGTTTATCCGTGTATGCCCGTGTGTAGTCGTATTCAAAAGAATTGTCCGTAACGGTTACTGTCAGCGGCACATACCTTTTTCCGCCCACGTATGAAAATTTGGTGTTTGCCTACAATAAACGCCTTGTCCCGAATTTCCACTCATAGCCAAACAAGCAGTTAAACGCATATTTTCCGGCATATTTCGTGTGACGCTCTACATGGTCGAGGGCTTTATATTTGGAATCGTATAACGAAGCGGTCAGCAGGAAATAATATTGCCTGTTGAAAAACTTTTCCAGCGTAACCTCCATGCCGTAATTGCGTCCTGATCCTTCATTCACAAAAACATAGTCCCAATTATTATAGAAATCGTCGCCAAAATTGAGTATGGATTCTTCGGGAATTTCGGAAATAACCGGAATATTGAACAGCGATTGATAGTAAATCTCTGTTTTCAGGTGCATGCCTGTACCCAACTTTTGTTGATAACCCAGTACTGTTTGCCAACTTTTACTCATTTGCAGATTCCTGTTTTTGATGATACCATCGTCTTCATAAAAATATACCTGACGTGGTTGCAACTGCGAATGCAGTCCGCTGCCAAAACTGAACGACGTTAGCGGCGTCGCCTCCCATTTAAAACCAATTCTCGGTTCGATGGAATAATCGTTGTTCAGGGTGTAAACTTGTCCGTAGATGCCCTGCGTCATACTGAAAACATTACTAAAGATGTATTTCCATTGAACGAATGCTTTCAGCAAACTTGAACTGCCTTTAAAATCGTTCAAAACGTCGTTTTCCCATACCGTTTTCATGTCCGACAGATAAACATCTGCCCCGATACCGCTTTTTATCAGACTTTGAGCGCTGATTCGATGATTCAGGGCAGATTGATATGCTATTCGTCCCTCGCGGATATTGAGCGTACTACCGTACTCCGGAAGTATTTCAGTAGAGGGATATTCAAACTCATTCTGAATAATTTTTTGCCCGAACAGTTGAAAGGACAGGCGATTTTCCAAACGTGTGGATGCACTGAAACGATGAGTGTAATTTATTCCGGTAAACATCTGGCGATTACTCATTTTCATTTCCACTCCCCGCTCGCCTTCGACCCAGTCGGTGTCGGGGTTATCGAAATCGGATCTGGAGTTGATTTGGCTTGCTCCCAACAAAGTAGTCCACGAAAGGTTTCCGGTTTTCAGCGGAATATTAATTTTAGCGCAAAGATCTTCATATTCGGGGATTCCCCCGCCTCCTCCTGTGAAATCAAAACCCATGGATTCCAATATCGCCAGAAAAGAATAACGTCCGTTGATGATGTATGAAGCGCTTCGACTTTGCTCAGTGCGAGAGCCGGTTTTCTTGGATACAGGTCCTTCGGCGCCCAGTTCAAAACCATTCATCCCTGCAGAAAACAAAAACTCGTGTCGCTGGTTATTACCGTTGCGCAAACGAAGGTCAAATACTCCAGATGTTGCATTGCCAAATTCTGCAGGAAAAGCGCTGGTAAAAAAATCGGAATTTGCTAATTGATTGTTGTTCAGCATACCAATGGGACCGCCTGTTCCGCCCATCGCCCCGAAATGATTGGGGTTTGGAATGTCGAAACCGTCTAATCGCCAAAGCGTTCCCGAAGGCGAATTACCACGTATCACAATATCGTTTCGCGTATCGTTTGCGGCGACAACTCCTGCAAAACCTGATACCATACGCGCTGGGTCGCCGCCTAATGTTCCTGCGTAACGATTGGCTTCTTCGCTGCTCAACATACGTGCGCTGACAACTGCTAATTTGTTCATAGGTAACTCTTTATCTACTTTAGCAGTAACGGCAACTTCTTCCAAAGCAAGGATATTTTCTTCCAAAGCAATTTCCAGCACCGTCTCTTTTCCCGAATATACAAGAATACTGTTCGATACGTAAGTCGTAAAACCCAACATGGATACGGAAATATTGCAGCGTCCGACAGGAATGGCAGAAATGGCAAATTCGCCTTTTTCATTGGTGGTTGTACCGAATTGTTTATTGTTCGTCAATACCACAATGGCTGCTCCGGGCAAAGGTTCCAGGGTATTCTTCTCAATCACCGCGCCTCTGACCGTTTGTTCGTATTGTTGCGCTAAAAGTAATAATGGCAGCATCAGCAATCCGCAAACTATGTAACTAATTTTTGTCATATCTGAGAAAATAAAATTGATACAAATATGATGCAAAAACGTGAAAAGGTTGCAATGCTTTTATTGTTTTTTGTCGAATTTTGACAACAAAGACGGATCACTAAATGATTTTGTGAAATGGGATTTTTTTTTAGACTTCAAACACAAATTAGAAAAAATGATTATCTTTGCATCGAAATTCGAGAATGGATGGTTTGAAGAACAAAATACATTTTGTTGTATACAATTTTGGATATCCACCCAGAAAGCATACTTTCTAATTTTCTGATTTCAAGGTCAATACAAATTTTCGGGGCTGTTTGGTTTTGACAGCAAGGTAAATGGGTATTGCAAGCATGCCGAGCCACGTGATATGTCTCGTAAATCCGGGTCACAAAACAAATAATTGGCGAAAATCATTACGCTCTTGCCGCCTGATCGAATTATAGTAGATCGGCTTTATCCGGTACAAGGTACTGGACAAGACGTTTCCCGCAAACCCTGTCCCGCGGTTTGCGATCCGGAGGCGCTCGTGAGTCGGGAATAGTTGCGATGCCGCTTCGTCATCGCAATGAAGATTTAGAAGCTAAGGTGGCGATAGGTTGCCGATTGCCGGTCGCTGCTCGAAAATCAATAACCGGATAAGCATGTAGAAAGTATACGTGTTTCTTGTTTGGACACGGGTTCGACTCCCGTCAGCTCCACAAAATGATATGGGTAAGTCCTATACGACCAGCTCCCATTGAATCCTCCAGGACCGGAAGGTAGCAAAGGTAAATGGTTGAAGCGGTGCGATATGGTAAGCTTACCCTTTTTTTTTGAAGATATTTGTATTTGGATAGCATCGGGGTTTATGTTTTTTAAGATGACAAAAATAGTGAATAAAAAAAGATTTGTAAAAATAAAAGAACCCTTATCTTTGTACCTTTAATTGAATTGATATGGACAAAAACATAACCATTCTTTGGGTGGACGACGAAATAGATTTATTGCGTCCGCATATACTGTTTCTTCAGAACAAGGGCTATCAGGTTATCACGGCAACCAATGGCTATGATGGAGTGGAAATGCTTCAAAACAACAGTGTTGATCTGATTTTTCTCGACGAGAATATGCCGGGGATGACAGGTTTAGAAACCCTGCTCGAAATGAAAGCCGTCAATTCGGTCATTCCTGTTGTTATGATTACCAAAAGCGAGGAGGAGAACATCATGGATCAGGCAATAGGCTCGAAGATTGCCGATTATCTCATCAAACCGGTCAATCCAAACCAGATACTGCTCACCATCAAGAAAAATACAGAAACCATGCGGTTGGTTACCGAGAAAACCACATCGCTCTATCAGTCGAAGTTCCAGCGGTTGAGTTGTGATATCAACATGGCAGGGACTTTTGAAGATTGGGCGTTGATATATCGGCAATTGGTTTTTTGGGAATTGGAACTTGAGAAACTCGAAGACAAGGGTATGCACGAGATTCTGCAAACACAGAAGGTTGACGCCAACAATAATTTCGCACGATACATCCGCAACAATTACGAAGGCTGGTTTGGTAAACAGAGCGACCGTAAACCGCTGATGTCGCCTAACGTGCTACGGCAGGAAGTGTTTCCGCTGCTCAAGGAAAACAAGACTGCGCTGATCCTGATTGACAATCTCCGTTTAGACCAGTGGTACGCCATTGCTCCCATTGTAGGTCAGTATTACAAACCCGACAAGGAGATGCTGTATTGCGCCATTTTGCCTACCGTAACGCAATATGCACGTAATGCCCTGTTTTCGGGATTGATGCCGTTGGATATTTCTAATA
>Ga0123353_10009749_pt1 | contig 13301 bp, 6 predicted proteins | sample TergutLab28metaG_3_FD_92763 | JGI IMG/M metagenome (GOLD analysis project Ga0123353, IMG submission 92763) | Labiotermes labralis P3 segment gut microbial communities from Petit-Saut dam, French Guiana - Lab288 P3 | ecosystem: Host-associated > Arthropoda: Insects > Digestive system > Gut ...
GAACAAGAGTTTTATATATATATATATATATATATATATATATATACCTATAGGAAGAGGTGTAAGAGCATTTTATTACTGGCCACAGTAAAGGGTGTGCTACATCTGTTGTGTGTAGTCATTGAATGTTGATTGATATCAAAATAGTATTTTGTATGAAGTCCCTGTCCTGTTATATAGAGACAAGATGTGCTTTTAAATACCTTTTGGTTTTAATCTATTTCTTTTGTTTGTTATCCCTGTTGACTGTGCTAAACAGTTGTGTGAATGATTGTGCCTGAACCTGAGGAGTTCATAAAACAACTCATTTGTAATTTTCTTTTTTATATACTTAAAAGCAGTTTATGGCGTTGGTATTCTATAATTGTTGCGTGTGTTTATTTTTACTGGACTGCAGAGTTTAAAAAAATGGGAGCAAAAATGTTTTATATAATAAATATTATATGCTGTAATGGTTTAATGTTTTCTATAGGATTATACAAAACTACCTGTTTTGTGTTGTGATAAATGCATAGTTACTTTATAGGTATGGTTAAACATTTTGGAATGAATAGTATTTTTTTCTATACTAATGGAGTGATATGCTGCTATATATGAGGCAGCTACTCAAAGGAAAAAATGTTTGTGAATGATATATATATAGCTTATATTTCATGTAATAAGATACGTTATCTCAGAAAGAATGCTTGAATCCATGAAAACATGTTAATAGAAGAACTGTTTCATACCTATAAATAGCTTGTTTTTTAAGTTTATTAAGCACTGATATGTAGAATGTAAAACTTGATGCCATAACAATAACGTGCAGGTAGAGCAACATCAGGGAACGTAGCTACATAAACTGCAGTTCATATTCTTGTTAACACGTCTGTTGAATCGCTTTCATTTACGTCCCTACTTACTTGGAAAGTGTAAAATTTCTAGGATTTGCAGTAACAAGGAGGAGGGGGTAGGAACAGAATGCAACTGTACTTGCTGGTATGACAGTTTAGTGTGCTTATGGGTGAATAAACTGAAAAAGTTCTTAATTTTTCAAAATTCCAAACCAATCCATATTGCTGGGTTGTACAAGCATCTGAAAATTTCTGCCTTCAGGTCCCCATCTCATGATTCTTTGATGATCAGAGACAAAAATTTTTTTGATAAAATTTCACTCAATGCATGATTTTCTCCAAAACTGCAATTAAATTTACATTTAAATTCACTATGGCAACACAGTATGGCTGTTACCCCTTACAGCCTCGCCATGTAGTTTCACAGTAAACGTTAAGACAGAAATATCCCTTGTTAAAATTGCATCATGGACATACTTATTTGAAAAAAAGTGATTATGGGGAACCCTCACCCTGTTGCCTGTTGCGTTCATATTTTCTGCTTTTTCCCCCATTTCTTTACAAGATACAGTACAATTTTATATCTGTTGACAGTTTATATCACTTTTATACCTGTATTAATGCCTATGATGTTACATTATATGTAAGAAATTTAGATTCTTAATTAATTACAAGATTTCCAATACGGGTTTCCATTATAGTCAACATCTAAACCCGATTTTTAGATGTATCAAGATTGGCTGATTACTATTTGACCTCAGTTTTTAGTATCTCACCTTAAGCTAGAAGTAGATGTTTTTAAAACAAACATGTTTCATTGGCTAGACAATGATTATGAATGATATTGATAATGGAAGAGCAGTATTGTGTAACAATATGATGCTGGCTATATGTTTATACAATTTGTGAAAGATTTGTATTGTTGAGAGATATAAATAGTGATGAGTGAGACTGTGGGTATTGCCTCAAGTTTTTATGGAGTTGTTTATACATAACATCACCAACTTGTGCTTTGTAGTTTTTGTGTCTGCGGCTGTACTGGGAATAAGTTATTATATGAATCTGTTCTTAAAAATATATTATAGTATTAAGTGAACCTAGAAAGGCATGAATGGACACAGTTTTTACAACAGGGTGGACAACCAGGACTTACAAGCACAACATATATATAAATTGTGGAATTGTGTGATTATTTATTTTCTGAAAGAATTTATACATCAATTCTTTTGTTTTGCTGTCATACTCAAGACATCACATCTTATCCTCTACTGTTATGTCTCCCCCCAGGGTATCCCCTTCCACAGATTTTCTTTTCTAATATGTATTTGTTTATTTCCTTGAACTAAAAGCCACATGCCCAGTCCATCTCAATGAAATAACCTTGCAGTATATCCACACATTCATCATTAATGCTATATAATCTAAGCAACTGTCATTCAAATATGAGGAGAAAAGTATAAGACACACAATTCAATATTATATAATTGTCACAATTCTAATTTTCATTTACCACAGTTGGGTTTTGATATTTTCCTTGCCACTTCCCAGAATCTGACCTTACAAATGCATGGATCAAAACTGCAGTCTTTCAGGCGGTGACACCGTGTAGTTTGGTATATAAGTACCACCAAGGTGCCAGTATTTCAGAGGAATCTACTGCCGTCTTTTTATACATGTCGAATGGAGGCAATATATTGGTGAGTGTCTACATACCTGTGTCGTGTCATGTCCCATAAGACCATATCTTCTCTCATTGCATATGGTAACAATAGCACACTTTGAAGAATAACGAGAAAGAAACAGTTAATTGAGTGAAGTGTAACTATGTACTCCATAAATGCACTCCTCTCTCTTGATTGTATCATGAACCCCATTTTTATATGCTGTTATTGCTGTTTCCAGGCACCTGACTCATTTTGAAATGGTTTCATTGTTCTAATGTTAACAATGCTTGGAATTCTGGTGACAAGCCACTATCTTACACTTCAATTCATATATCCTGGCAGTTTCTCTGTTAGTTTGTGAATTAATTACTTGTTGACATTTATATTCTTACTACAGTGACATCAGCCACCAATACATGACCCTGATTGTGCCATTCAAACTGAGCCTCCATAATTAATGTGTTTCAAGCCATTTCATATTGAAATTGATGCATAAATTTACCACATCATCATCAGCATCACAAGCCCTTAGCAAATGATACAGCAATTTAACACTTAATGTCAATAGCATATTTCTCCCCCCCCCCCCAATCAAATATGGGGTTCTTGCAGTGGTAGTAAAGTTGTTGTCTGGGATGTAATTTTGGTTTGGCAGATACATCCCATATTTTCAAAGAAACCTGTGATGGCCTCCATCTTCAGGGTAGAATTTATCCTGCAGATTGACTGCTGGTACTGATCTTCAAAAATACAACAGCATTACAGCCTCCTCCTCTTCCCCCTACCCCAAAAAATGTGATCTTGATGTCTTATTAGTAATACTGCAGCATACCGCAACCACCCTGTTAAATTACATTTTCCTTTATTCCACCACTTAGGTTTCATTTCAACTCATAAAACTGGGAGTCATATTCTGAAGCTAACGCCTCTACATTTTCTGACCAGTTCTAAAGAGACAATAGTAAAACCTCATTTTACACTTCACTTAAGGAAACACGATAGTTTTTAAGTTTCAGCACAAATGTCAAACATACCGGTTTAAAAAATTTGCAAAGTATATTGTACCAATCATCTCAGTTTACTGCTCAGGTTAAGAATGAGTGCAGCTGTACCTCTACTCCTGGTTTGCCTTCATGATGTGCACATGGACTGTACCTTTACCTTTGTAAGGTATATATTAGTGCAGACTTAGAAGGGTAAGTTGGAGTTGGGAGGGTGTGTCGGTGTAGAGTGCTGTTAAGTACGGGGGGTTCACACTGGTTTTGAATGTGTTTCCATTTTCTTGCAAGGGATACAGCAGCATTGTTTTGAAATTTATAATGTTAATTTATTCACCCCCTTTCTCATGTGTATGGTAGGTTACTGTACAGTGCTGCTGTTGTCATTACTGCATTCATTCCATATATGTATAGGTCTTACTGAGTGTTTTAAAAACACCACTGTACTGCAAATACATGCAGTTGGCTATACTGTACTGGTTGTCCATGCTCTATCTTGTAACATTTCTAATTTTCAGTTTGACTTTATGTTAATCAGTGTTTTTTTATTGAGGAAAAAACAGTGGCGGTATTCACGAAGTAAAGTAGACAAATTTTCAGCCCATTTGTTACTTCCCTTCATTAAGGGAAAGGGTGCCAATATTGCATGTTAGTGCATACCGCCACATAAAAAAGCACTGTTTTTCATACATATCACAGCACAAAAAGCAAAATGTTAACTGAAAAGGAGCCTGAAGGGTTGAGTAGGAGCAGGGATTGTTGATACCAAACAACAGGGTCAAAGAGTTTTGTAAATTTAATTGCAAATTGTTGTAAGCACAAGTTATACGTGAACGGTTTGAACACCTTCTAGCATTGGTTCAGAAGTATGTAAATATCTTTAAGTAGTTCAAAAAGCACAAGACCCAGAAGTAAAATAAGTACACATGCTATCAACATATTTTTGTAATGTACGTTGTAACTTGGACGTTAATTTCTTCATTAAATTCTGTTCTGATTGAATTGGGTTTGTCTTTCTGAACTACACTGAAGTGTACATGAAATTTTGTTTGGGGAACATTACTCATAAAATTCCACTTGTTCAGGCTGTCACTGTTCACACTCCTTTCAGCACTTGCTTGTAAGGTTCACACACATTACAGAAGCAGATTAGTGACATGAGATGATGTAATATATTTGGCAATACACAGTCTGAGTGATAACTGATGAATCTCAAAGCTTGCTTTGAAGTTTTCACATCGGTGTGGTTGAGGATTCTGTTCTGATATATGACGCAGTGTCATGGCCCAGCAGAACAGAACCCTCCATCTTACAGTTGGTCATCAACACATTTGACTAATACATTTCACAAGTGATGCATTACCCTTCCTTATTAAAAATATGCAACTCAGAAGACTGTCACAGCCTACACCATTATAAACAGTTGAACTGTGCAAATAATACTATCCTAAGAACTTCCTCTCCTATACAAGAGTATACATAAAAAAAATATACAACTTCTAGTCCTTCATTTACCAACAGATGCACTTTGTACCGGCCTTATAAACCGTTAAAATTTACATTAAAACTGCTCCTACATGTTTCGGTCTACGACTGTCATCAGGGAGCTTACACTTGAGCCTAGCTACAGTGTAAGCTTACACTTGAGTCTAGCTAAAATGTAAGCTTACACTTGAGCCTAGTTAAAATGTAAGCTTACACTTGAGTCTAGCTAAAATGTAAGCTTACACTTGAGCCTAGCTAGACTGTAAGCTTACACTTGAGCCTAGCTAAAGTGTAAGCTCCCTGATGACGGTCGTAGATGGAAACATGTAGGAGCAGTTTTAATGTAAATTTTAACGGTTTATAAGGCCGGTATAAAGTGCATCTGTTGGTAAATGAAAGACTTTGATGGTATCAAGATGCACAGTGCAACAATAAAAAAAGAAACTTCTAGTCCTGTTACTTCCATATACATGAATCCTCATAGGGGAAATTGATTTCTTTTCATGTCCAGGCAGGATTTGGGTACACCCAGCCTCCTATTCAATGGGTAACAGAGTTCATTCCCAGGGTATTGTGGCCAGGGTGTGCAGTTAACCACTCACATCCATCTAGTGTAAGGTTACCATGCTTCCATCCCAAGGAAGAAAAAGGGGGTGGGGGATGGGCGGAATTTCCAACTTATTGGCCATGTGAAAAGGACATACAACTAGTCACAACTCTACTAAATAGAAGTTCCTGTCTACGATTTTTTGGTAATAATGTAGTTCTTCAAATGTCAAGGGTATGAAATTGAACGGAGGCTCCTTTAAGCATGTTTTTTCAAAGAGCCCAAGTTGTTAAGTTGTTCAAAATTTTGGCGCTGAATTTTTCCAAGATATTTCGCAGGTCTGAAGTTCTGTTGACTCACAGAATGCAATGCAATGTATAATCATATATGTTGCACCATTAAAATGTGCATTCCTAGAAATTTGAAAAACCTGCCCAGGCCAAAATTTTTGGGGTCCAAAAGGGGGCATGTAAGGGGAAAAGAGATATGGTAGCCCAGATCTTAAGATTAAGAATAAGTCGAGCTATATTTCTGCTTCCCATATACGCCTTCATGTTGTGTACACGGACAGCTTTACCTTTTTTTCACTAGTAAATGTCGCCACATTATGGAAAATTCTCATAAAATTAAAGTAAATCATTATGTTTATGATGTGTGTAATGAAGTAATAACTTCAAAAAGCTTGTTTTAATGGCAGCAGTCTGTTCACTTTATGACAGTTTTACTGTGTAATGTACACATGAGAAATGAGGGTTGATTTCAGTTTTGTAACTTAATTTTGTTGCACCATGCTCGTAAAATCTTTAGAATCTACACATTGCAAGAAATAACATTTACTACAAGTCAATATTAAAAATAATTGTGAGCAGATTTGTATTCACCAGGTTTTAAACAGTGAGCAGTTCCACAAACTGTGTAACAAGAACTGAACTCCATAAATATATCAGATATCATGAAACAGCTCTGCCCTCTTCAAACATGTGACAAGGTTATACACAACTGTCCACGTTCCTCCAGCCAAATGCCTGAACTGATGTACATATTTGGTACAAAAGGTCTAAAGTATGCTAATAATGCGGCCCATCAGAACGATACTCTCGGTACGGGCACCCAAATACACTAAAATTGTTTTGAATACAAGATGTAGAATTAAATAAGAAACTGTTTATGTTATGAATAACTCTTAGTGTGAGTTGAAATGTCTGTTACTTGTTACAACTTTACTCAGCTGGACAGTGTCCACTGCCTGAGGTATGCCTGACGCACAGGTTTCAGTAGCTTGTTCTGCTCCTGTCTCCAAGTTCCGTGTTGTACCACTCACACAGTTACATATTTCAGGAACTATAAATTTTATCTATAAATAACTACAATGCCTCTGCACATCTTTTGATGCAGACGGTAAGCCTACAGTGTCTAGCACTTGATCAGGATGCAACTGATTTATGAATTTCCCTACACCATGGATATCTACAGTATTACACTGGCATTGCATCATATTTGATTAGTTACTGCAGTGTGTGTTCACATTACTATGGTAATAATGAATTCTGGTAGTGAATCCTGTAGTTGTAAATGTGCTATAACTTCAACTATATGCCCCATGCTACCTTAAATGCCATTATACACTGCTGTAATGTGCACAAATATTGTCATTATTTTACTGGCAAAGTTATATTTATGAGATTTGATGTTCCCACACTACTGATATCGAGGATTATTGTCGTGGCTAATGCTGCACTGTAACACATCTTGTTCTAGTGGTGCAGTGATGAAAGATGGGAAAGGTTAAGCAAGCCAGCTGGAGGTATGAGTGCGGTCCAGTGATTGTGTGGGCCCAAAAAACAGATCTTGAGACTAGTTCAGAGATGGACACCATCAGTACCACCAGCAAGTGCATGGATAGTGGGATGTTACGCTGTGTAGTCACAGCATAACATCCCAGAAGACCAGAATCCTCAAACACCACAGTTCTTAAAACCTGTGGTTACATTAGTGGTACAACATAGCACTTGAAGATGGAAGTTGAGTCAGCCCCCCAAATGTATCAACCATTGTCACAAACCCTTATAGAGAGATGTCTTCAGTGCTTCCACATTTTGGAACCACTTCTGAACTGAGGACATCCACCAAGCAAGTGATAGTCTGGTAGTCAAAGGTTCACACTAGATGGCTGTGGTCTGTGTCATATCTTTTTATTTGCAAAACATATTTTTCAAAGAAAGTGTCAAGTGAGTGTTCAAACTGACACTGTCCTGTTCTATGTACCATGTAACACCATATTTAAATTTGTACACAAATCATTTTAAATGATTTTTAATTTGTTTAATGACTCTGTAACACAATGTTTTAGGCTGTTTATCTGAATGTGAGGTTTGAGTTTCTAACAAGAGTGTTGTGGAAGATTCATCTAGGATGTTGTGCCATGATCACTGGTAAATATTTACTGATATTTCAAATGGCTGCAGTGCCCTTGTGTGTCACCTTCATCTCTTCTTGGACAGCTTTCCCCTGAACATGATACGTCAGTAACTGTTTACCGGTGAACACAGTGTAATGTCCCAGAAGAATGGAATCTCCTGTTATATGGATTTTGTCCATCATTATAGCTTTTAATATAAAACCATGTTTTGAAAATGGATTCTGTTTGTCTTCATATGGAGTGGATATGAAATCGTATCAATACTCTGAGAGCCCCTGGCTACAATTACTCTGAACTGTCCAGGGCAGCTGTACCTAAGGTCCTAACAGCAGGAAAGTTGGCATACATATAGGGTGACCACCTGTCCCAAATTTTGTGGGACAGTCCCAAAAATGCACTTAAAATCCCGGGTCTCAGAACCGAGTTTAAACATACCACAGTCAGCCAGACAATGGAAGTGAAATGGTGATGGTCACCCTACAGGCATGGTCTCTCCATCATAAAACTTAAATGGAATCAACTAACTGCATAGAAAGAAGACCTTCATGATAAGCCAACACTTCCTCAGCTTCTCAAGAAATTTCCAGAATTGTATGAAACACAAATGTTCATTATTATTTGACATTCAGAGGACCGTGCATCATGATGTATTCTTATAATAAAAGCCAACGAGATGCACTGTTTCTCAAGTTTATTTTGATAAAGAACTCTACATGTTTCGCACTGATCTACTGTCCATCATCAGGAGCCTCAACACTGTATACACAGCAATAGGTATTTGTCATGCTAGTTATGTTGACTGACTGCTAGCGAGGTCAGGATGGAACTGGAACTGCCTATTGCTGTGTATACAGTGTTGAGACTCCTGATGATGGGCAGTAGATCTGTGCGAAACACGTAGAGTTCTTTATCAAAATAAACTTGAGAAACAGTGCATCTCGGTGGCTTTTATTATAAGAATAGTTCATTATTATGTTCACAAGAGCTCACCATTCGTGCCTCTCTGGAGCCAGATTAATCCAGTCCATGCCCTCCTCTTCTATTTCATTAAGATCCATTTTAATATTACCTTCCATATACACTGGGGTCTTCCAAGTGCTGTCTCTCAGGCTTCCCCCCCAACACCCTGAAAGCACAGCTACTCTCATTCACACATGCTGCATGCCCCACCTATCTCTTCTGCCTTTGTTTGGTTACCTGAACAGTATCTACTCATTCTGCAGTTTTCTCCAGTTACTTCCTGTTAGGCCCAGATATCTTCCTCAGCAACCTATCCTTGCACACTATCAGGCTATGTTGTTTCCTTCATGTGAGAAACTAATTTTCATGCCCACATAACTGATTTCCAGAATTTTTAATATATTAAAAGCTTATAATGAAGGACAAAGTCTAAATAAAGAGCCACGGAAGGTTCATTGTAACATGGATAATTGACTATAATATTCATGGCTGATCAGAGTGGCCTACATATCATGCAGTGATACCCTGACAGACATGTTTAATATCCAGGTCATGTGAGTTTCAGACATTTTTTGGGGGTGGAATATTATGCCTGAAAAGTATTTGAATATTTGTTCATAAGTATTGTTTTGTACTGGTGTGGAACACTTTGTAAATGTTTTATTACATGAGAATGTAAAATCACAACAATCCATCAAAATTAGGTATAATCTATACAAAGTTGCTGGATATAAAAGAACTGTGTGGTGGGTGTGATATTTGGAATTATCACACAAATATTATATAAATTTTTAGCAATACCATTTACATATAAAATTAGTGGTTGACACAACCATGAGGAATGTTTAGAACATAGTATAAAGTTCATATTTACAAACACCTGGTATATAATTTTGACATCTTAGTACAAATATAATAAAAATGTGCTCATTACAAAATATAGTGTCCATGCAATGATGTGGTTTACAGATATCTCACATTTTAGATTCTGTTCAACATGATATATATTACTCATAATAAATATGGTTTTCATTATACACTGTGCCATCATACACTATTATTGCAATATGTTATCATTATGAGATCTGTGAGACAGAGACATCCTTTCAGGTTACTCCTTTTGGTTTGGTGCTGCTATGTTATAAATGTCAATGTAAAGAATGAGCCAGTGTCTATATCTTATAAAAGTAGTTCAAATAAATCTATCCTAGTTTAAATAAATTTATGCCTTTTAGTTTTTCAGATAAAAATATGCTTGAAAAAATCCTCAGGAAAAATTCCTTCATGTTACAAATGGGATGTCTGTCTTTGCTACTGCATCTACAGCAGCTGCATGACCCATTTGCCTCCTTACTAAATTTATGCCTTTTAGGTTGTTTTCAGATAAAAATATCCATGAAAAAATCCTCAAGAAAAATTCCTTCATGTTATGACTGGGATGTATCTTTGGACTACTGCAACTATGGCAGCTGCATGACCCACCTGCCTCCTCTTCCAGTGGATATCAGGGGCTGTCTGCCCACAGATACAGTGCCCAGAGCATACCTGGACATTTAAAACTTAATCTAATTCTGAAGTTAAAAATGTATGGGGTTTCTTTTATCTCCATTCTCCCACACATGTCAATCACATCACCCTTATTATTATGACAGGAAAATATTTCGTACCTTTCTGAAAATCCTGACACAATTACAAAATCTGCATTTTCCATTTTATTAGTCCTGTTACCCAGTCAAAGCTGTAATGCAAAATTTTCCAAGCCTGTACTGGCATAAATCAACCAAATTACATATCCAAACCTGCCACCTCCCAGGTAATAATGAAGCTATTACCTCCATTTCAGTGCTTTTCAGTTAGTGTAAAGTGTCAGTTTTGACTGATGTTTTCTCATGAAGATGTAATATGTTGAGTTCTTAACAATTTCATGCCTGGACAACCAGAGCACTGCTGGATGCTCTGGGGAAGGGAAAAATATTTCCCCTACTCTGAAACAAGTCCTGAACCATAGGCCACCCAGCATGTGCTTATCAGTCACTATACCAGCAAACCTGGCTCCCCACTACTTTCAGTAGTGGACTATTACCTCTACTTACACAGTTTCCCTCCATGTACTGGACAGAGTTGTTGGCGAGCTTCTCAAATTGTAGCGAATGCCTCGAATTTGTAGCTCCACTAACCTCGATGGCACTTGTTTCTTCTTGAAGTTGGTATCACTTTCTTCTGTGTCTGCACTAACTGATGAAGGTGTTGGTGATGGGGCCTTTGTCTTTGTATGCAATTTTATCTTTGTGAGAACATTTCTCCCTTCAGCTAATGTTGCAGGTTCAAGTAATGGAGCATCACTTACTGGTACCAACTTATTCCTGAGAGTTATTTTTGGATCTAAATCATTACCTGTGTTTCTAATTTCTTGTAAGTAATTAATGACGTCTATGTTCTGCTTCTGGATTTTAAGCAGCAACTGATGATTTACAGCATTATAATCACAGTACTGATATACTGCAATGGTTATCAATATTGCACAGCTTGATAACATTACCTTTCTGCATTGCCAAATCCACCAGTACAAGCTTTCATTAAACATATCTGGCTGATCAATATTGGCTCGAAGAAACTGGTTAACAACAACTCTTTCAATTACTGCATTAAGTGTTACAACAAGAAATACCCAAATTCTTGCATTGTGGGTCCTTGGTGTTGAAGTGACAACATACATTAATATAATACTACTAATGTAGAACACAACTGTATTAAACCATGAAATTTCCCCAACAGCCCAAGCATGTAGAGATGTCAATCTGTCAAAAACCTCAAACAGCATTTTCTTCTGCTCAAAGGTTGATGTACGAAACTCTTGCATCATTTCTTTAAGATTATGCTGCGAAGTGTGAAATACTTCACTTAATGACAGTCCATTAGTTAGAAGCTCCTGCTGAACAGACATGCTTTCTCTCTGTTGCTGTAATAACATGGTTTGAACTTGTTCTGCCTCTTCAAGTTGTTCGGTTACATGGGCCGTGCTTGCAGATAGTCTATCTATAGTTCTCTCAGTCTCTTCATGCCAAATCTGGCTCTGAAGATAGAAACATATGTTGTATACATGTGTGTAAAATTCCGTATATACATTGAATGCTCTATCAGACATATTTTTAATGCAGTCTGCTCGTACTGGGTAATTTGCGCATTCATATGACTCGTGACCCGACATTTTAAGAAAACAATCTGTAAATTTTAATGCCACATCAGCCTGGGCATTTTCTGTAAGATGTCTACAACCTTCACAAAGGGAGTCCACTGCAGACTTCCAACACAAACCATAACGAGGAATATTGATCCGTTGTTCTAAAAGGTTATACTGGCTTCTTCCTTCTTCAATCAACTTCGCTATTTCTTTTGTCCCAGCATTAAATCTTTTGGTTTCATCTAATCTGAGAAGTAGAACTGTAACAAACATTACCATACAGACACCTGAATACATACTACCATACAATGGGACGTAAAAGTACACTTCGTACGTCTCGCGCTCAAACGTAAACAGCCGGTTCCTTGGTTTGCCAAAGAACATAACGTGAAATGTGTGACCAAATTCCGAAAGCTGTGTTACCAAATCACGCCTGTAATCCATGCCTTTTAGTACCTCTCGTCGTTGGCCGTGCGTATAAGTCGCATGGACTACAACATATCAATTTGTATTCAATATGTACAACTATACGATACGTATGTTAGGCGTTCAGTAGGTTGTGCTGTTAAAGTTAATGAAATTAAACGAAAAGCGGCAATGCGTTTGTCAAGGACTATCATCATAATTTGTTGAACGTATAAGTCGTTTTAATATCACAATAATTAGTAAATGCCTCTGAATACAGGGAAGAAATGAATTATATACCACTCATAAGTAATTGTGCAGTAAAAGCAGCAGGAGTACTAACCTATATGGTCCAGTGTGGTTGTATAACTCACTGTGCTTTGGAATATATCGGACAATTCATTATGGTAATCGTATGTTTTCTGTTTATAATGCAGGTGTGCGAGAATATCGTATACAGTTGAACTTAAAGCAATTTTGCCCTGGGCATTTCAGATTTACTTACAGAAGAGAATCGAATTTAGTTCTTACAGTGGATCCTTAATTGAACTAAGCCAAGGATGTAGAACGTGTCACGATACAAACAAAATACTTGTGTAAAATACATTAAATACAACCAGTATCATTCTGTCGTACATGATTTTCATACAGATTAGAAGTTTTCATGCAAGGTAAATTTTTGCGCAGAGCAGGAACATGGTAGTAGTTTTTCAGTGCTGGCCTGAATAGATACACACACACACACACACACACACATATATATATATATATATATATATATATATATAATAATAATAATAATAATTTAA
>Ga0123353_10009752_pt1 | contig 13299 bp, 15 predicted proteins | sample TergutLab28metaG_3_FD_92763 | JGI IMG/M metagenome (GOLD analysis project Ga0123353, IMG submission 92763) | Labiotermes labralis P3 segment gut microbial communities from Petit-Saut dam, French Guiana - Lab288 P3 | ecosystem: Host-associated > Arthropoda: Insects > Digestive system > Gut ...
CATATAACTAGTGTCTGTTGTAACCAGCATATAACTAGTGTCTGTTGTAACCAGCATATAACTAGTGTCTGTTGTAACCAGCATATAACTAGTGTCTGTTGTAACCAGCATATAACAAAAAAGACAGACAATGTACGTATAACATAACATTGAGGCGCGTTCGTGCAACCATTGCTGCTGTTGAAAAGCAATAAGTATTACATATTCTTAGTGTGTGTTTGTAGCCTTATTTATCTATCATGAAAAGCGCATGCGCCGCAACTTGTTGTCACCTCTGGACTGTCTGGACATACCATATTCTTCCACATTATATAATAAACGATACGATTTGCAGAAAACAGAGTTACTGAGTAAGAAATGTGTTTTGATTTCATTTACAAATATTGTCTGAAACATTTCTCATTCTAAGAAAAATTGAGTGAAGTATTATCATAAATGCATGTGAGTCTTCATGAAAAGTGTGTTATTCTTGTCAGATTTTTACGAAACTTCAATTCCTCGACGGATTTTTTTTAATGCTCAAATACCAAATTTCAAGAAATTTCTTTCAGTGGGAGCCGAGTTGTTGCGTGCTAAAGGACAGGCAGACGTGACCAGGTTACTAGCTGCTTTTCACGATTTTTCGAACGCGCCCGGTAAAGTTATTATAATTAAATGAAGGTAATATGTTGTTCTAAGGAACCATAAGTTTTAGGTCTCAATCCTTCCCACATATAATTTTATATATATATATATATATATATATATGTGTATATATAGTATATTTAAAATTTTATGCGCGTTCGCAGAATTGCGAAAAGCGATTATTAGCTTCGTCATTTCTGTCTATCTGTCTGTCTGCTTGGCCACCTGTCTGTCTCTCTGTCCGCTTGGAACAACTCGGCTCCCACTAGACGGACTGTCATGAAATTTGATATTTGAGTAGTACACAGAAATTCTCGAGAATGTTGAAGTTTTATTAAAGTCTGGCACTTCACATGAAGACATTAGTACATTTGTGATAATACCTCGTTGGATTCTGTTTAGAATGAAAAATATTTCAGACAAAAGCTGTAGAGAAAATCAAAACAAACATTTATGTTCAAAACGTTTTCCTTAAAATCTTCTCTTTTATGAGATAATGTGGAAAAATATTTTAGATCCAAATAGGCCACAGATGAGAACATCACGCCGCATGCGCTTTGCATGCTGGATAACTAAAGCTACAGACATACACTCAGAATACGTAACATTCCTTGGTTATTCATGGCAACAATGGTTAAGCGAACGCACCTCTGTATTACATATACGCACTTTTCCTGTCTTGTAATAATTTGGCCGGAAGTTTTGCCATATGAATGTGATAAATTAATGTAAATGATAGAGCTGTGCTGACGTAGAGAAAGGCCATACTTTATTATAAATAATAAACTGAATATATAACATTACAATCGGAAGGGAAAGGTTTGTCCCTGCTAGCAATTAAACCACCGTCCGGTATCTCTCACTGTCGTAGTTCCCAATAGCGCTGTGGTGAAAAAAGAAAGCAATCGTTTCTACTATAGCTAACCAGCTGGTGTCAACAGGGACTCGTCGAATGTGACGTTCATGCAGTTGGTAGAACTGTGCTTAGTGTTGGGAAGGTACTTTTTTCAAACCTAGGCCCTCGCACAGGCAGTTCTGACTGAAGATCTGTCAAAATTCCATCACAATATGTTCATCAAATGACTCCATGATTCCTTTTTGCCACATCTGCTTCAATTTATTATTCGCTTTTAACCCTGTCACTTGGGTGTAAGCCTCAGCTATTGGCAGTGGCATAAGATAACACGTGACTAGATAAATAAATTGATTGATAATAAGCACACATGATTATCGTTAAGATTTACACAGGTTCTGGACAACGTGTGTCGTCTAATATTCCAGACTATCCACAGGGAATATTTTCTCTTACCTCCCGTTGATAGATCTTGAATTGAGACAAAAATATATAGGCGATTAAACTCTCGTAATTTGCCAAATCACTGATCACAGATTTTCTGGCGGTCCCAGATCTGTAGGCGCCTAGATGCTTTCCCATTTTTTCATCTGAGGTCGAGAAGAGAGTTACTGTCCGAAATGTGTAAATTTTTTAGAACAAGACGATGGGTAAAATCCAAAAACAGGGTAATTCTTGCTATGAAGTACCGCAGGCACAGCGCTTGGAATTGACTAGGTCAATACAGGAACATTATTTTACTGACAAATATGATTGGCTATTTTCCTTTGGCTGAGTTGTGTTGCACAGAAACCTCCACTAACCAGCTAGTTTCCGAGACATTTATTGGAGAGTTTATCAAGCGTTCTAGGCGCTCCATCTTTTTTTTTGCACACTACACACATTTGCTACAAGATGTATGGTCGAAATTCAGAAAAACATTTACAAACACGAGAAGCATTGTCGAATAGCAGGTTCTGTTATGGACAGCAGAACACCATGCAGTGGACACGTGCGCACGGCCTCCATTTGACAGCTGTGGTTCATATGCTCTACGAAGCAAATGCAAAATTAAGGCTGGTTTTCGTGAACTGGTAACTTCATAGTGACCACGATGAAGAAATAGACTCCAAAATCTCTCTCTATCCAACAGTGGATCTTTGTTTCGACTTACTGGATACTTCAAACCTCACTTCTCTCGTATGAATCCTCGAAGTGCTGTTTCTTGGCCTTAAAGTTGGAGTCTGGTGTGCTATAAATGCAACTAGGATTATTATTAAGCCCATCGTCCTTATGTTTCCTTAAATTTACACCGGTATTTTGCTCACATTCTGACATCATTTTTGAACACTTCTTAAGTTACGAGACACTCTATTCCTTTCCCCAAAACGACAGTGCAGCAGCTCACACCGCAAACAGGTGTGTACCTTTATAGTGTATTTACGTTTCACTGCTTAATAAACATTTATTTTAACTAGGAAATTAAAGTTTCTCTAAAATATGACAAGAGTATAGAGCACTTTGCATGAATACCTGTGTGCATTTTGTGTCGTATCTCAATAAATTCTTCTTAGAATGAGAAATATTTCAGACGAAAATTGTGGAGAGAACAAAAAACGTGCTTTTTGTGTTCAATAACGTTTTTCCTAAAATCGTAACGTTTCTGAGATAATGTGGAAAAATAATGTAGAGGCGGACAGGCCACAGGTGACAGTGTAATGCTGCATAGAAAATATGCTATTTGTATGCGGGACAACCAGGGCGAAAAAAAACACTCATAAAATTAATACTTATTGCTTTTCCACGGTAACGGTGGTTACGAGAACGCTTCTTAGTGCTGATTTACACGTACATTGCCTGTCTTGTTACAAATAGTTTAAGGAAGAAATTGTTATTTTAATTGTCGAAATTAATAATCCTGTGTGCTATGAAGAAACAACTGAGTGTTAGCACATAAGGCTTCTTGCCCCAGCATCGTAAGTATAATATTATGGAGTTCGCGCTCCATCTGCTCTTACCGCAAGCATTTCACCATGCTTTGGAGGTTAAAAAGAAACAGTGGCCAGTACACGTCGCTGTAATGTGGTAAGATGATTGACGCGGGTTTTTGTCCTTCTCGGTAGCATCAGATGTTATTAGGTAGTTATTTTTCGTGTCGACGTCACTTGCGGCCAGTGGCCATCTTGTTTAGAGATATCTCTGCTTTGTTTCCTTACCTTTCCCCTTGCCGGTCCGCCCTTTCTGGGGGTGCGGGTGGCGGTGGGGAGGGTGGGCAACAATTTCTTTCTTCACTGGGGCCCAAATCCGTTGTCGGCAGCTCCTCAATTGCAATATATTTTGAATAGTAAAATTCGGAAGGAACAGATGGACTTAAATTGTGTAGTTCTGTTCTTGAATGTTTCGATAGTATCTAAAGTCACACAGACGTATCGCCAGGTGTGTAGCCTTCAAAAGGCAGCTCAGCCACTGTGATATTTCTTTCTTAGCAGCCACATCTCAGTGCTACGTGTCCCAAATCTGCTTTACATGTAACTCAAGCAGTATATGTTACAATATCTCTCCGAACTTCGCTGGTTCAGGTTGCTATCCATATAGCGCCTATCGTGAACGAAGACGCTGGTGACTCTCCTCTATCCTAGCCAATGCCCCAATAGTACTACATACGAGGCCACGAGCACTTCCTTCCAAATCCCTTAACATTCATTAATTACCAATCATCCATGGACCGGGATAACGTAGTCGATGTAGTGATTCGCTACCGGTTCGACGGTCCGGGGATCGAATCCCGGTGGGGGCGAGTTTTTTTGCACCCGTCCAGACCAGCCCTGGTGCCCATCCAGCCTACTGTACAAGGCGTAACGGGTCTCTTAGCCAGTAGTAAAGCGGCTGGGGCTTGGCGTTGATCATCCACCTCCATATAGCGCCGAGGTTAAAGAAAGTGTACATTTATATACTTCTACTTCCAACCCCCCCCCCCCCCCGGGCCTTCATGGCCTGTTGTAGAGTTAACTTTGCCCTTTATGATCATCCTGTCTTTCAATGATCTGCGATCCGCAATGTTGAAAACACCTTTAATTACTTACGAAATATTTTGCAATATCAAATTTTGCGAAGAGCCGTTTTGCGGTTCTGTAGCCGTTCCTTACGGATAGGCTAGCATGGTGAAATCAGTAGCTTGAGTCATGAAGGGCGCCAAAAATGTCACGAGCCTTCATCTTTCACAAAATTACTGACTGTTACAAATGAACACGGCCAATTAGCTGGAAAGGAATGCAAATGTACAGCTGCCAAGTGGGACATCTAGTGAGATGGCGAAACTGACTGACTGACTTCCCACTTCAACCCTGTGGCCATCGCGGTTACATGATTTATCTGACAAGCAGCTTGCGTGAAAACCTGCAGATGTTGTTTGTCTGCAAGCGACGTCGCAAGTGCAACGTCTCCGGTATGGCTGGTACTGCGCCGCCATATAACCGAAACGTTAGAAATGACTTCTTTTCTCTATTGAAAATTTAAAAAATTGCAATATTTTCCGAGAATTGTTACTTTGTTTTGTTTAGTGCGTTTGCTAAAATGCTAGGGATACGAATAATTTGCCGCCATACCTTGCTGCTTGCTTCACAAGTGTGTGTGAGAGAGAGAGAGAGAGAGAGAGCGCAACAGACAGAAAACAACGTGGCTTGTTCTCAGTAGGGGTTTTGTGAATGAGCATCAGCCCTCATTTATAAATAATGAGGCAAAAACGCGTCCATAATTTTCGTCGGTTTTGTGACAAGCGAGAAAGGGTAGGAGATATTGAGATGTGATGTGGCCGTTGTTGTACCTGGGTTGTGCGGGACCTTTGGCGCATTACCCTTTGTAAACGATACGAAGTTGAAAGGTTTTATTAGTTGCAGACGTGTTTAAGTATTGAGGAAGCAGATGTTTAGGTTTGTTGCGCCGTGCGGTTGGGTTATTGCTACCCGACGTTCAGACGGTGGGTACCTCCTTCATTTCCAGTCTCATGAGTCCGTGAATTGATTCATAATCCTAAAGATGGAGGCGGCATGTTTCTTCGAAACATTACGAAATAGTTACCCAACCACACGGTGCAACAAGCCTAAAGGCCTGATTCTTATCAGTCAACTTCATATTATTTTGGTGTTGTTAAGTATATCAATGTATTGCACCAAACGAAAGCACAGTATTAAATACATACGTTAATGTTAAGGAAGTATCAGCGACATGTTTCAGTACAAGTGCACTGTCTTCAGCGAGCACAAAATGCAAGGGTTACAACCCTGTCGCAGTTACATGTTTACTGTTCATATGTATTTAATTCTCCCACCCAGTCTCCTATAAAATGGGTACCGGGTCTTTCCCGGGGGGTAAAGTGCGTCCGGGGCTTGCTGCTGACCACTCACCCCTTCTAGTGCCGCGGGCATGGAAGAGTAGAGCTATACATCTGCCCATCCTCTGGGCCACGCCGGGCTTGTAACGGGATCACTTTACCTTTATGTATTTAATTCTGCGCATTTGTTGGGACAATGAACTGAATATATTGACACAAAAATGCATGGAACGGACTACTGAAAAACAGGATCTTTGTTTTGCGGTCCAAGTGCAACACGACCCGGAAAATAGTACCATAATTTTTTATTTCAAACTTACGCCGTGTTGTAAATGTTTTATTCTTTCTTTTAGGGTGATTCCCCGGCGTCTGAATTTTATGTGCACACGTTTCGAAACACACTGTCTGTTCCATCCTCATAGGTGGTGTTCACACGGCACATGAAGATGGAACACAGTGTTTCGAAACGCCCGAACATAAAACTCAGACGTCGGGGAATCACCCCAAAAGCAAGAACACAAGAGTACCATCATGTTCTTCTATTACAAATTTCTCTAATTTCATTCGTGTGTCATTTGGTGACACCTTCCGGTCATTTCTCTTTGTATATTTACTGAAGTGTTTTTTGTTACGCAAGTATAGCACGAGCTTAGGTCTCTTCCAAGTGATCGCTGAAAAACACACAAAGTGAATTTTGTTTCGTGTTGTGTGTTTTTATAATACTGCAGTAGCACGATGTACACAATTAATTCTATGTATCTGTATTATTTAACAGCGCTTCCTCTGCAGAAGGACGTGTGCAAAGCTGATCAAAATGTGCGTGATTTCAGGCTTCCACCGATAAGCATCTGAGAACTGCGCTCTTCTGGGATGTTACTCAGCGAGTAGTGGTAATTTCTGACCGACGTTAGATTTTTGAACCCTGAGGATGGTACCGATAAGTTGTCCCGAACGTCGGTAAGAAATTACCCTACTCACCGCTTAATAACACAGAAGAGCGCAGTTCTCTGGTAAATGTGACCCCGCCCCTCTGTGTCGAACCCAGAACGTGTATAGAAGGACAACAAGAGGGAGGAGTTGCGTTTTAAATGGCCAAAATATATCAAGTAATAATTTTAGTAGCTTGAAGAGTTAGTTGATGAGTCGCTTGCCATCACATTAATAGTTTGCATATCATCATCATCATCTCCTTTATGCAGGGTATTTATACCTTTGTTATTATTATTATTATTATTATTATTATTCAGTAATGACTACTTTGAGTGGGTGGAACAGTTCAAATATTTGGAATTAACCCTAACAAATCAAAGATGCATTCATGAAGAAATTAAGAGCAGACTAAGTCAGGGATTGATTGCTATCATTCGGTGCAGAACTTTTTGTCTTCCACTTTGTTATATAAAAATTTAAATATTAAGGTACATAGAACTGTAATTTTTCCTGTTGTTGTTTATGGGTGTGAAACTGGGTCTCTCACACTGAGGGAGGAACATAGGGTGGGGATATTCGGGATTAGGGTGCTGAGGGACGAGGTGACAGGAGAGTGGAGAAAACTATATACAAGTATGCGCCGCATAACGACGTTTCGGTCAACGATGGACAGCATATATGACAGTGGTCCCATAAGATTATAATATTATAATATTGTTTTACAATTGCCTACGTTATTCAGTACAGTAACATGCTGTACAGCTTTGTACCCTAGGAACAATAGGCTATACCACATAGCCTAGGTATGTAATACTCTGTACTGTACTATCTAAGTTTGTGTAAGTACTCGTTTGCACAATGACGATATCACCTAACGGCGCATTTCTATTAACGTATCCCAGTCGTTAATTTACGCATATCTATAATGAAGACCTTAAAGATCAGTATTCCTCACCCAATATTGTTCGGGTGATCAAACCAAGAAGAATGAGATGGACAGGGCATGTGGCACGTACGGAAGAGAGGAGAGGTGTGTACAGGTTTTGGAGGGGAAACCTAAGTCTACTTTACAGACTCTGGCGTAAATGGGGGGATAATATTAAAATAGATCTTCAAGCGTGGGTTGGTGAGCATGGACTGGATTGATCTGACTCAAAATAGGGAGAGGTGGCGGGCTGTTTTGAATGCGATAATGAACCTTCGGGTTTCATTAGGAGCGGGAAATTTCTTGATTAGGTGAGAACCGGTTAGCTTCTCAAGGGCTCTGCCACATGGAATTACTACTACTACTACTACTACTACTACTACTACCACCACTACTACTGCCTTGGACAGTGGCAGATGAGTGACTCTCAATTTCTTGAAAGAAGGTGGGTTACCTTCCCTCATGACCTGACCTCAGGATCAGGTTCGCCGCTGATGTTTTCCTATAATATACCGTATTTTTTATCTGACGACATCACTTATCACTTTCTGTCGACTCGCTTATTATACGGAGGTAGCTCACTCGGGGCCCCTCCAGCGCGTTATCGGAGAGAGCAAAAGGGAACGTTAGCGTTGTCAGCACAAAATGCATTCAACCTCCTGCCTTTTCATCTCTGTATCGGCGTGACTTCCACACTCGACGAGGCAGATCGTGAAGCAGAGCTGGTTTTTGTGAACTAGGGCCTTTGTAGCGCGCACGACGGAGAATTGTACCCCGCGGAGGATCTTGTCTTCAACCTAGAGGATACTTGAACTTTATGAATAACAGTTTTCCCTTATTACTCCACGAATTCCAGTAAGTGACGAGGTTGGTGTGTGGTGTGCTGTGTGTGCGACTAGAATTACTGGATCTGTGTTTCCTCTTCTGCAGATTCACACCATACATATTACGCCACAATTTCGAAACACCTCACCGAATATGAGACAGTCTGTCCCGTTTTCTGCAAAACCACGCAACAGCCCCCACATCAAACATTTTATAAGTGATTTGCGCAGTGTTTCTGATGACAGAATTATAGCTGGTGAGTGTGAACTCTTCTTGCATTAAATCTGAAACCGTTTGATCGACTTTTACGTATGGAGCATATTGAAGGATAAAGTGTGTAATAACAACCCTCTTTCAAGCGGAAAATGAAAAGTCCACATAAAGTGTTGGGGTAAATGCAACTCGGGACTTCTAGGCGTTGGTGGAAACATGTATGGTGGTCTGTGAGGGTATGACGTGGGCTCAGCTTACTCTAGATTGAATCTAATAACTGAAGTTTAAAAATCAACTAGATATCAACTAGGTATCCGTATGGAGGTGGATCTGGAGACACTTGGTACCGAGAATGTTCCGGCCTGTTTGCAAGTATAGCAGGATTAACTCCACAAGTTCTCCGGCTTCAAGCGCAGGTAATGTTAGCGAGCCTAGGAGTCGGGAGAGTACGCGAAAATCATGTTCGCATATATCAGTGTGTGTGTACTCAGAGCTTACATAGCAGCTGCAATCATGTGACTGAGGGAAGAGGACAGTAAGTTTTGTGAGACTTGTGGTTCAATCTCTTACGCAAGATGATGGAGAATTTGTTGATGTAATCCTGGTTATAAGATGCTCTGATTGGATTGCCTTAATGAAAATTGTGGGATTGATGGCTGGCCTCGATATTCCGTTTTCCAGATGGTTACGTGGACTTTTCTTCGGCTATGCGCGTCTTGCACAGTGCCACTAGGGCCTCTGTGTCAGCGTATACGTTTGAGCTTCCAGCCGACTGCTGCTTACTCGTGGGAGAGTATGTTTGTACATACTTGACTTGGGTGCAAGTAAGGTTTAGAGTCTGTCACACTCTTATGCTTATGACAGTTCACAAAACTTGCTTCATCTCAACGAAGCTGCAAATACAACAAGATAGGCAATATAGTATAAACGTGACATTGATGCGTGTTCGCGTTCGCGAAACAATTGTTGTCTTGCAAAAGCAAGAAGTATTACATATTCTGAGTTTATGGCGTAGCCTGAGCTCTCCAGAGCAAAGCGCACGCGCCGTGTTATATTGTCATCTGTGGCGTCTGCAGCTTAACCGTATTTTTCCACATTATCTCATAAACGGTACGATTTTCTAAAAAAAAGTTAATGAACATAAAATGTGTGTTTTGATGTTCTCTACAATTTTGTCTGAGACGTGTCTCGTTCTAAGAATGACCGAGTGGGATATGATCAAAAATGTGTTTCCCTCTTTATGTAAAGTGCCCGTTATTCTTGCCGGATTTTAATGCAACTTGAATTTTCTCGACAGATTTTCTAAAAATACTCAAATATCAAATTTCATGGAAATCCATACAGTGAGAGCCGAGTTGTCCCATGCAGACAGACGGACAGACATGACGTAGCGAATAGTCGCTTTTTGCTATTTTGCCAAAGCACCTAAAACTGCACGCGCGAGTTCTAGCGCATTCGTTAAATATTGATTTAATTATCTCCAAACCCCTAAAATTTGTTCAATGGCGCACTGAATACGTAGGGTCGGGATAGCTCAATCGGTACAGCGACTCGCTACGGGTCGGACCATGTGGGCTTCGAATCGCGGCAGGGGGCGAGATTTTCCGCACCCGTCCAGACCGGCCTTGGGGCCCAACCAGCCACCTGTACGTTGGGTAACGGTTCTTTCTAGGGAGTATAGCGGCCGAGGCGTGGCGTTGACCACCCACCCCCATCTAGCGCCGAGGTTGAAGGAAGAGTAGAGCTATACATCTACTCCTCCTCTGGGCATTCGTGGTCTGTTCTAGGGTGAAATTCACTTCCCTTATCCTAAACTGGAAAATGCACTCTCTTAGATAGCGGCAGAATCTTCACAAGGATGTAAAATACAGGGTGATTCAGAAGGAAATGCCAGTATTTTGGGAGGTGGTAGTGTCGGTCGTCATCAGAACACAAATTTATATGAAGTTGTGTCAATGTCTGATTGGTTACCGCGATAGAGCTTTTTGAATCTCCAGAAATAACTCCGTTAAGCGTCTGTTTGTCGGGTTGGATGAAGAGCGAAGTTAAAAAAAAAAAAAAAAAAAAGGAAAGGTGGATACACCAGACGAATTGCTCTCTCGCATTTTGGATGCTGCTGTCCGCATAAAGAAACGTGAAGATCAACTCAGACGAACAACACGCGATCTTGGCACACGAGTTGGAAAGTTCACTGGGGTTGACGGTGGGATTTTCGAATATTTGTTGTGAAATGTAATAAATTTTTCATTTCTGTTTAAAAAAGTCATTCAAACTTTAAATTAAAATTAAAACAAAATTAACTTTAAGTCATTTCTATTTCTTTATTGCCATTCACAATGCTTTTGTAATTGTAGATCAGTCAGATCCATGTCGCTAACCATTCAGAATTAGACACGTGTTCATATGAACTTTTCATCCCACAGTGACACAGAACAGCACAATTCTCATCTATTTCGCGGTGGAAGCCTGAAATCACTCACATTGACCGATATTATCACCTCCAGAATATTGACCTCTTCTCCTGAATCACCCTGCATGATTGTAAGTTTTTACGAGATTGTGCTGACATGTTGCAGGTCCGCCTTCGCCTCATGGCTGCTGATGAACCTGCTGCTAGTTGTGGTGCCACGCTACGGTGCCTATGCCATGGTGGTGACTGGCACACTCCTCCACTGCACAGCCCTGGTCTACTACATGCTTATCCCTTTCAACCCTCTGGTGGTGCGATTTGAAGGGGGCGCCCTCTTGTTCCGGCTGGGGTGGTGCTTCTGGCTTGTGATAACAGCAGGTGAATTCTGTAAACCCCACTTGGCCTCTGGCCATGCCAACTATGCTTGTCCTTACTCTGAGAGAATGGCCTGACAAACAAGACAGGCAGTGTACGTATACAGCAAAGTTGAGGCGTTTTCGTGCAACCATCGTTGCTTGGAAAAACAATAAGTATTACATATTCTGAGTGTGTGTTTGTAGCCTCAGTTATCCAGCATGCAGCGCACCGCCGTTTTATATTGTCATCTGTGGCCTGTCTGGCTCTAATATATCCCTCCCCCCCCCCCAAATTATTTCATAAGCGGCACGATTTTCGGGGGAGCGGGGAATTACTGAACATAAAATGTGTGTTTTGATTTTCTCTACAACTTTTGTCTGAAAATTTTCTCATTCTAAGTAGAACTGAGTGAGATATTATCATAAAGGTACTTAGGTCTATATTTAAAGTACCCGTTATTCTTGTCAGATTTTATTGAAACTTGAATTTGCTCAACAGATTTTCGAAAGACACTGAAATATCAAATTTCATGAAAATCCGTCCAGTGGGAGCCAAGTTTTTCCATGCGGACGGACGGACAGACATGATGAAGCTAATAGTCGCTTTTCGCGATCTAGTGAACGCACCTAGAAACTGCTGCACTGACCAGCGTGGATTCGTTTAGCAAGACTCCTCACAGATCGTCTAGTGAAATTAAGTTTATTCAGTGCAGCATTCCTGTATCACAGCCCTCTCAACTGTATCACAGCCCTCTAAACTCCGACTCCATTCGTTCAGTGCAATTCTCCACAGCTGGCGTCGTGGCACGAAGCACTTCTGTTTTATCGCCATCATGTAACAAGTACATGCAAAGCACAGGGGCCCAGAAGTACATAAGGCCCACTCGCCCATTGCAACAAATGAATGTTTTTACCCTGACTGAAAACTGCTCACAATTCCGGTGAATTCGTGTCTTCGGAGAATGCGAAAAAGAAACACATTAAATAAATGGCTTTACTTGAAAACCGTCTGTTTGTGCAGTTTTGTAAAAGTGGCCATGTACCTCCCGTAAGCTTTGCATGAGGGCCCAAAATTCCCAGCTACGGCCCTGGGCCCCACCCAGCCTCCTACAAAAAGGTACCGTTCTCTTTTCCGGGGGTAAAGCGGCCGGGACGTGGCGTTGACCACCCACCTTCCATCTAGGGTCGAGGTTGAAGAAAGAGTAGAAATATACTTGAAGAATAAAAGACCAACTTGATGTCACTAGCTATTTTATTTCACAACTTATGTGTTCAACATGTTTCGGACATTAATATATCCATCATCAGGAGCTTGCGACTCTGCTGTTGAATTACCACATTGGATGTTATGTTCCGTAAAGACGGAGGATTTTTGCGTTAATGTACATTTATGGTGTTTAGTGGTGTGTGTTTGGTGTGATGTGCTTTGTCGCTTTGTTGTAGTTGGTAGGTGTATTTTCCTTGATATTGACCGTTTTCTTTTATGCTTTGTGGTCATTGTGTTCTCTTTTGTGTAGTATATTTCATTGGTTGACTGGTAATTTGGTGCATTGTTAATGTACTTTGTTATGTGGATTTGAGATTGTTCATACCTCGGTTCGTTGTGTATTAGAGATTTGGTGCGGCTGGGTTTGATTGGTGTCCGTGTTGCAGGCTGAAGCACAACTGGTCTGCTTCAGCCTGCAACACAGACACCACTCAAACCCAGCTCCACCAAATCTCTAACACACAATGAACCGAGGTATGTTCAATCTCAAATCCACATAACAAAGTACATTAACAATGCACCAAATTACCAGTCAACCAATGAAATATACTACACAAAAGAGAACACAATGACCACAAAGCATAAAA
>Ga0123353_10009753_pt1 | contig 13298 bp, 11 predicted proteins | sample TergutLab28metaG_3_FD_92763 | JGI IMG/M metagenome (GOLD analysis project Ga0123353, IMG submission 92763) | Labiotermes labralis P3 segment gut microbial communities from Petit-Saut dam, French Guiana - Lab288 P3 | ecosystem: Host-associated > Arthropoda: Insects > Digestive system > Gut ...
CGCACCCTCGTACGCGTGCCGTCTAACTGCCGGGTTCCTGCCGTTTTGCATATTCTGCGTTCCATTCTGCGTGGGCTGCTTTCATCTCAGGTGTGAGCGGAACGGGCGCAAACGGCGTTTTGCTGCCTTCCGGAAACGCGAATGTTTGTATCAGCGGTACGCGTTGTTTTACCGGCAGAATACCAAAGGGTATGTGGGGCTCACGTTGGTACCAGTATGCCACTGACGCGTAGTCGTTAGACAGATGATTGGCGTGTCCGTGCTCAATAGATGCTCGGATGCTTTGCCTAAAACGCACCGGGTTTGCGATATAAAAAACGTATGAGGTCTGGTAGCCGCCTGTGTCCGGTTCAAACAAGGACGACCCGTAAAAGAGGTAAGCGTTTCGCTGCATGCCGTAGGCGTGGCATAACGCGTCCTCGCTGCCCGTTCCATGCACGCTGGGGGGCCAGGGTTCACCGTCGATAAAAAACATTTCATCGCCCTCGCCCCACCAAGCGCGCTGGTGCGGGCGTTTATGATGGCCTGTCAAATTGGTCACCGATAGGTTAAAGCCAATGAACTGGCCCGCGCCTTCAGCTTCCAGCAGCAGGTAATTGTTAGCGTCGGTTAGGTTTGGAATGTCAACCTGCGGCGTATTCACGCCGATATTCGGCCCCCAGCCCGTGGTGGGGTTTTCGCGTCTGAAATGCGCGTGCAGCCGCGCTACATCCGTTCCAAACGACTCGTCCGCCAGTTCATAATCGATATTGAAGTATATTCGGTGGCGCTCGGTTGTTTCGTTAAAAATTTCAATTCGGGCATGCGTGTTAAACGGCATAGGTAAGTAGCAGTTAAGCGCCGCCATGCCGCCGAACGTATTATTTTCACGTGCGGATACAGAGAATGGCAGGCTCTGAAACGAATTCGAAATGGAGTGCCCCAGGCAGAAAAAATCTCCCAGCGGTGTCAGGATACTGGGGGTTTCTTCATCATCCCAAAAGAAACTGAGCGTCACTTTACGAAAAAAGTCGGTATCAAGGTTATCCTGTGTCATCCAGATATGGTTAATTTTGCCCGGTCCCCGGATGTCGCACAAAACCCGCCGTTCGCCCGCCTCCAGAATCCAGAAGTCGCTGTTGCGCCCGGTTTGATCATAACTGGACACGCGCTTGGTTCGCGCAGGTTGAATGATGGTCAGGTTATCAAGCATCGTCATCATTTAGTTTCATTCCCCTTTTTATGATCAGTTAAGAATATGAAAATAGTGGCGGAAAAACCGCTCTGCGTCTACCGATATCGCCACTTGGTCATTACCTGTCTCGTCAGCCGTTAGCCACGTTAACCCTTCGCACCGCTTGCTTTCCAGTTCCTCCTCCACGTTGCCTCGGCGGTACTTGCATAAATCTGGTTCGAAAATCACCGCGGCAGCTAAAGGGTCATGGAAGGTAACCGGAGCGTCCGCGTGTGTACGCGCACCCATGAAATCCAACACCGGCCGCGCAACGGGTGACACGAGGCGTTCGCGCAGCTGAGTTGCGTCCATCGTTACTTGGGTAGTAACATCCAGCCCGATTGATTTTGCATTACTTACCGGTGCGGCGTATATCATAGCGCAGGCATGCGGGTCGCAGCGCGCGTTCCACTCCGACAGGCAGATATACGCTTCGAGGCCATAGGTAAAAATACCGCACATCAGCACCAATTGTTTAAGCATACCGGGTAGTTGCGGATCCATGGCAAACAATAGCGCAATGTTGGTCATAGGCCCGATCCCAAGCAGCGTTATTTCGCCCGGGTTGTCCCGAATGGCCTTGCGCATGGCAATCTGCGCCTCGCCTTTGGGAAAATGCCTTCGGTGAGGCCAGTTCCCGAGCGCGGCCGCTTGTGAGGCTAGGGGCTGTTTTTGGGGGACCAGCAGCGGTGTCTCCGCACCCGGATAGATGGGTACATCAGCCTTGTCCGCGTTATGCAGAATCGCACTGGCCATCATGGCGCGCAGGTCGGCTTGGCCGCTCACCGTACTCACGCCCGCCAATTCACACGCCGGGTGCGCGGCCAGGTATGCCAAGGTCAACGCGTCGTCAATATCGCTTCCAATGTCGGTATCCAGCCATATTTTATGCATGGGATGTCTCCTCCCTTAATTTGTATAAAAGCATATCATTGTCTATTACATGCGTCTATAGGCTATTCATATCATCACAAGGAAATATATAAGATGTCTCAAGCAGAAGCGGACACGCCAGATTATGGCTGCCATTCAATGCTAAATGTCTTGACCCGCCGCAGGACGTCATATTACAATGCATCAGTCCACATAAAAGCAAATAGAGGGAGGAATGATGCCTATGAAACTGCACAGGCGGAAGCCGGATATTGAGAATCTCTATAAGGTTCTTCGATGTGAAACCCCCGGACGCCCTACCTTGTTTGAATATTTCATGAATGACGCTTTACACGCCACGCTTGCAGGCCGCCCCGCGCCCATGGGCGCTGATGATCTGACATGGCTTAAGTTTACGGTGGACGCGTTTGAGGCCGCGGGCTTCGATTATGCCACAACATATGGATGCGGTATGGCATTTAAAACCGGTACGCATGCGCGGCGAGACAGTATGTCTTTAAACGAAGGATTCCTTGTCACAGACGAGGCGTCGTTTGAAGCCTACGATTGGCCCGACCCCGAAACGCAGGATTATTCAAGGCTGGAAAAAATACGTGATTACCTGCCCGAGGGAATGAAGCTTTTAGTACGCGGCCCGGGAGGCGTACTAATGAATACAATCTACTTGGTAGGGTACGAGAATCTGTGCGTCATGCTCTACGATAATCCGGAACTTGCGCGCGCGATTTTCAACCGTATGGGCGCTATCATCGCCCGTTATTACGAAATTGTCGTTCAATATGACACGATGGGCCTGCTCATGATTAACGATGACTGGGCTTTCCGAACGCAAACACTGCTTTCACCCGCGCAGATGCGGGAATTCATTTTCCCGTGGGTGAAGCGGTACGCGGATATCGGGCGGCAAGCCGGAATACCGGTGCTGCTGCATTCCTGCGGCTATTTTGTGGACATTCTCGATGATGTCATCGCAATGGGTGTCAACGGGAAGCATTCTTATGAAGATGCTATTTTGCCTGTCGAGGAAGCGTACGAGCAGTATTACGGAAGAATTGCCGTTTTGGGCGGAATCGACCTGGATTTCATTCTCCGCAGCACACCGGAGCAGCTCGCTGCGCGCTGCCGTGATATTTTGGAACGCACGGCCTCCCGTGGCGGTTACGCGCTGGGAACAGGCAACTCGGTACCGGAGTATATCCCGCAGGACAAGTATATAACACTCCTGCGTGCGGGGCTTGAGTTTTAAGATTCATCAAAGCAGTGGGGGCATGTTGTATGGAGAGGCTGGGACGCTGGTATCCGCGTGAGGCGGCGCAGGCGAAATTTTTGCTGGGCGGCATCGGGACGGGTAATGTGTCCATCGGGCCGCGAGGGCAGTTGTGCGATTGGGAGCTGATGAACAGCCCGGGTAAGGGCGTTAAAATTCCTTATACTTTTTTCGCGTTGCGTACACGCGCAGGGGAAGAGACGGCGGTACGCATCCTTGAAAGCGAGTTTGTACCGCCCTACGAGTGTTCACATGGCATTGGTTCAAACGATTCGGGCGGGATTCCGCGCTTTCGAGACTCTCGATTGCGCGCCGCGGTATCTCGCGCGGAAATCGAGCTTTTTGACAATACGCTGCCTGTGGATGTGCGTATAGAGGCGTTTAGCCCGTTTATCCCGCTGGACGCGGTTTCCTCCGGCATGCCCTCGTTCGTACTGCGTTACCGCGTAAGAAACACCACATCCGCACCGATCGAGGCATCTGTTTGCGGATGCCTGACCAACCCGGTGGGGCGAACAGGCGATTCGCTCTTCTTTCGGATGGAAACCGACGGGCATGCAGTTAATACACACCGCGTTGAGGATGGGCTGGAAGGCATATGGTATGCGTCCGATTTACCGGAGACGCATTTGCTGGCCGGAAATATGGCATTGGTAACAACGGCGCGAGCGGGTGTGAGTGTCAAACCGCGCTGGAAGCGCGGCGGATGGTGGGATGGCACACACGATTTTTGGAACGATTTTATCTCCGATGGCATGTTGGAATCTGAGGATACGGGCGCAGCCGAGGCATGGGGTGACGATAAACAGACCTATGAACTTAAAACCGGCGCGGTATGCGTGAAGAAACGGTTGGATTCCGGTCAGACACAGGTTTTCGAGTTCATCATTTCTTGGTTTTTTCCCAACCGCCCATCCAATTGGTGCGGACATATATTCAATCTATGTACGGACAAAGACCGGCAAAACACCATACGTAATTTTTATGCGACACAATGGGAAAATGCCTGGCAGGCAGCCCGTGCGCTGAATGATGACATGGCGCGTCTCGAGCGTACAACGGACCTGTTTATCGACACATTAATGCATTCCACGCTGCCCGCGCCGCTTATCGAGGCAGCCGAGGCAAATATTACCGTGCTGCGCTCCACGACATGTTTTCGTATCGAAGACGGCACGCTGCTGGGCTGGGAGGGGTGTTTCCCGCACTGCGGAAGCTGTGAGGGAAGCTGCACCCATGTTTGGAATTACGCACAGACGCCGGCATTCCTGTTCCCCGAACTGGAACGAAGCATGCGCCGGGCCGAGTACCTGTTGGAGACCGACGAGACAGGCGCGATGGCTTATCGGGGATACCAAGCCCTCGGCGGGCCGCGCTGTGACATCCTGCTTCCTGCCGCCGATGGGCAGATGGGTTCCATTATCCGCCTGTATCGCGATTGGAAGCTATCGGGCGATGATGATTTTTTACGGTCGTTATGGGATAAGGTCGTGTTGTCGATTGAGTTCGCGATGAAGTATTGGGATACCGACGGCGACCTGCTCTTTGACGCACGCCAGCGCAATACGTACGATATCGAATTTTATGGCGGCAATCCCTTTACGCAAACGCTGTTCATCGGTGCATTGAAAGCATGCGGTCAGATGGCGCGTGCTTTAGGCGATGCGCGGGCCGTCCGTTATGACGCGTTGTATCAACGGGCGGCTCAAAGCATGGATGAAGCGCTTTGGAACGGCGAATACTACCAGCAGAAGATGGAGGGCCTTGAAGGATATAAATATCAGTTTGGCGCGGGATGCCTGTCGGACGCGTTGTTCGGACAGTTATTAGCGCATGTCGCGGGGCTGGGATACCTGTTACCCGAGATGCGCGTTAAAAGAGCGGTATCAGCGGTGTTTCGCCATAATTTTATCCGCCCATTACGCAATCATATAAATGTGCAGCGTACATACGCTTTAAATGACGAGGCGGGGCTGGTACTGTGCAGTTGGCCCAACGGCGGGCGGCCGGAGATACCGTTTGTATATAGCGACGAGGTGTGGTCCGGTGTTGAGTATCAGGTTGCGGCGCACTTGTTGTTTGAAGGATATGCCGACGAGGCGGTCCAGCTTGTAAAAGCGGTGCGCGTTCGTCAGGACGGTTTCCGCCGTAACCCATGGAACGAGGTTGAATGCGGGAATCATTACGCCCGTTCAATGGCCAGTTGGGGGTTGTTGATTGCGGCGTCGGGGTTTGCTTATGACTTAAGGCAGAATGCGATAGGTTTTAAGCCCAATGTATGCGCGGAGGCGTTCTGTTGTTTCTTCAGCACGGGTAAGAGCTGGGGGAAATTAGAACAAACGATTGACGCGGATGGGCCGCGCCAATCGTTTGAAGTGCTTTGGGGCGAACAGAATGTGAAGCTAAAGGAACACCATTGCTTCAGGTAGTTATACCAGGTAAGGTTCTCCGTCGGCCATTTCCATGTTAATCAGTGCCTTAAGGTGGTGACCATACTTGGTTTCCATCTCCGTCATAGCGCGGTCAAACTGGTTCATGGGATATACCATAGTAGGGATATTCTTAAAGTTCCATGCGCCGCGGTCCAGCATCTCCACTGAATGGATGGCGCCCGTTATAAGCAGATCGTTTTCACGCGGGTGGGTGTGATGCATGTCGATAGCCTTGACGCCAAGTAATTGCACATTGACTTCACGTTGAGGGCCGGTGTGATAAGCGCCGACGCATAACTGCCCGCACATCTTGGTCAGTTGAATGGCTAAATCCAGGGATTCATTGGTCTCCGCCCATTCCATGACGCATTCAAATCCCGCTTCGATAGGGCAGTTTCCGTCGGAGTCCCGCACATACCGATTTAACGCTTCGTCCGGGGTTAGCGCCTCGTCGGCGCCGTAAGCCAATGCGTCACGGCGCGAGGATTCACGGATATCTACCGCTACCACATAACACCCGCGCAGCTTTAGCAGGCTGATGGCTCCGCAGCCCATGTAACCGCATCCCACGACGCACACCTTGGTGCCCGGCATGCTGCACTTGGCCTTGCTGACCGCGCTTAACAAGCACGCGAGCGGTTCGACTACCAAATCCTCGTCGCGGATGTGGTCGGGCAATTTAATGATAGTGCTTTGACGGACATTGGCTACAGCATATTCAACCATGCCGCCTGTACCGGGCATGTTGCTTCCCCATAGGCCGCTGACGCGGTCGCCTACAGTCAGGCCTTTGACATTTTTGCCGACCTCAACGATGATACCCATCGGTTCGTGACCGTACGCGCCCGCATGGTGCAACCAATCATAACGCTCTGAGTGACATACGCCGCAGTATTTCAATTTAATTTTTACGGAATCGTCATCCATAACAGGATTGGGAACCTCTTTAATGACGCTCTGTTTAGGGGCGATGGTCACGACGGCTTTCATGTGATTGTCCTCCCAAACCTTGGTGGGGCCTCTTCAGCTCATACACCGATTCATTGCCGTTCGTATTATAGTGGCTGATTCGCGTGGCTGTCAAGTGAAAAGTTTTATGGAAATGTGAAAAAAACTCATAAAATTGATGTGAAAACCCTTGTTATTGACACATTTACAACACCATGCTAAGATGCAGGCATGTGTAGAATCAACAGTTCACGCTAAGTACGGCTGCGGGGAGATAAAATGAGCAAGGTGACACTGCAAGATATCGCACGGACATGCGGCGTATCAACGGCAACGGTGCTCCGTGTGGTACGCAATAACGGATATGTATCCGCGCTGAAGCGGCAACGCATCGAGCAGGCAATTGCACGCTTGGGATATGTGCCTAAACAAACCAACCGTACGGCTATCCTGCCCAATGCCAAAATTATTGCACATTTCTTGCACGAAAACGCGCACCCGCTCTTCGGCCGTTTGTCCGATGGTATCGGCAGATATGCTATGGAAAACGGTTACTCTATTATCACGCAGCATGTAGACGCCCATTTTTCGGCCGTACAAATCACGCGAATAATAGACAATTTGCGTGCTTACAACATAAGCGGCGTTATCTTTAATTCACTGGCCGATACCATCGATTTTATGCCAATACGCCGCTATTTACAAACATTACCGTTTCCTGTAGTGATGATAGAGCGCGTAGCAGATATCTTTCATATCAGCAAGGTACTTATCAACGCTCAGGAAGGTCTTTTTCTGGCTGTGCAGCATTTGGTTGCCCGCGGGCACCGCCGCATTGCTTTTTTTAATCAGGGCGAGGACAATCCTGTGGAGCGCAGCCGTATCGATGGTTTCTTACGCGCGGCCGACGCTTACAACTTAGGAAACGATGCTGTTTTGGTTTCGACGGACAGTTACAGCTTTGACGAGGGGTATACCGCTCTTCAAAGGCATCTTACCATTCATCCGTGGCCAACAGCCATTGTCGCCAGTGACAGCCTGTTGGTGGGCATGTCGCAGTATTTATATGAAAACAATATTCATGTGCCGCGCGACATGTCGTTAGTCGGCATTGACGATACCTTTGCCAAAGTGCTCTCGCCTAAACTGTCAAGTATTGCTTTCCCGGAAAAAGAGATGTGCGAGATGGCCGTTAAACTAATTTTGGAGCAAAGCGGCAAACGGGAAGGCACCAGCGCCAAGCAAATCCTTTTATCTCCTTATCTGGTGCAGCGTCAGTCGGTGGCTGCTCCGCGAACCAAATAGTGTGAATAAAGCATCCGAAGGTAAAGGCGAATACCCGGATTACCTGTGAATGGAGTGATAGCATGGGTGTACGGTTGGGTATGGATGTGGGCGGTACAAAGGTAAACATCGGTTTGTTTAAAGAAGACGGGCATTTGCTCTATAAAGAAAGGTATCCGGTTCAAAGGGGTGCAGGCGCCGGAGAGTTCATGCAACTGCTTGCTGCGCGTGCGGACGAGTTGCTGCTAAGCAATGGTTTGACCCGCGCGGATGTGGTCAGCATCGGGATAGGCGTTCCGGGAACGACGGACGGGCATGTGGTGCTAAATGCGCCCAACTTACATTGGATAAATGAACCTTGCGCCGAATATTTTACGTTGGCATTCGGAAAAGCGCCTATACTCGCCCAGGACACACGAGCCGCTGCCTTAGGTGAATACAGGTTGGGCGCGGGGCAGGGTAAGCGCGTCTTAATTTGTGTTACACTGGGCACGGGTATCGGCAGCGGCATTATAATAGATGGACATATTTTCAACGGCGGCATGGGTACAGCCGGCGAGGTCGGGCACATCCCGGTGGTATCGGATGGGCGAATCTGTAATTGCGGCCGCCGCGGCTGCATGGAAGCCTATGCCTCGGGCACCGGAATTTTTCTGTCAGCCAAGGAAGATCCGTATTTACATCATCGGATTGACAGCGCACACGATGTGTTTATGCTTGCACAGAAAAATGACCCTATTGCACGAAAAATAATCGCCGAAGCCGTTGCGTACTGCGGTCGGGCGTTATGCGCGGTAATCAACACGCTCTCGCCGGACGCGCTTATATTCAGCGGCGGTATGTCCTCGCAAATGGGGCTTTATATCGCACCCCTTATAGCTCACATAAGGGCTAGCGCTTACGCACTGGCGGTAGGGGAGGCGTTAAAAATCGATGTTTCGCCATTGGGAGAGGATGCCCCGATGATTGGCGCGGCTATGCTTGGTGTGTAGAAAGGAAGATCGGTGTGTAAAATGGTGTACCGCCGCATCGGCAGAACAGGCATTGACGTTCGATAACAGAACGGAGAGTACGCGTATGCAATTCGGCTGTGTCATCGTACCGGAAGATTACGCGTTAATCGAGGCGGCCGGGTACGATTATGTGGAGTTATCAAACCGCGCGGTATGTGCCATGTCTCCTAATGAGTTTACCTCATTACGGCGTATCGTCTCTCAGGGCGCACTGCCTTGCCTGGGCTTAAACGCGTACTGCCCGCCGGAGATTCGCATCGCGGGTCCGGGGTTTATGTTAAATCGAGCGCGGGAATGGGCGTTGCGCAGCGCGGAACGCGCGGCGGAGTTGGGTGTGCGTGTGGTGGGAGTTGGCTCCCCGCTTTCACGGGTTTTACCCGATGGGTTTCCCATTGCACAGGCGTGGGCACAGGCAGCGGAGTTTTTTGCGGCGACGGGGGAAGTGTTTGCCCGGACGGGCATTCGTGTGTGTGTGGAAGCCTTGGGCCCGTGCTACTGTAACTTTATAAACCGTCTGGAGGAAGCGGCGAAACTGGTACGCATGGTGGACGCGTACAATGTATGCTTGGTGGTGGATTTTTATAACATGGAACATAATAACCAAGCGGATATCCCGCTGACGCCTTTTGCGTCGGACATTACCCACGCCCATATATCAGACGATGCCGGGGCTCCGCAAATGCGTTGGTTTTTACGGCACAACAAACGGGAACTGCATACATTGCGTTTACGTAGGTTGTATGAGACCGGTTATCGTGGTATGGTGTCGGTGGAGATAGATCTGCGTGTGGACCCTGCGGAAGCCGCCGCGTCGTTGAAAATGCTGCGGGATTCCGTAATGATATAATTAAAGGAGGCTTTATTATGAGTAAGGCGCAAAGAAAAGTGGTTGTTTCTGCGGCAGTTACCGGCGGCGTGCATGTACCCTCCATGTCCAAGTACTTACCCAAGACACCGGATCAGATCATCGAGGATGCCGTTGGCGCAGCTAAGGCGGGAGCGGCTATCGTGCACATCCATGCGCGTAAAGAGGACGGCTGCCCTACCGCGGATTACGATACATTCGAGCGGATTCTTTCCGGCATCAAGGCACGCAGCGATGTGGTAATCGGCATCACTACCGGAGGCGCGCAAGGCATGACGGTGGAGGAACGCTTTGCTGTGATACCGCGTTTTAGCCCGGAGATTGCCTCCGCCAACGGCGGTTCCATTAATTTCTGCCTCACCCGTATGCTGGATGGCATTCAAGCTCATGAATACGAGTGGGAGAAACCGTTTATAGAGCGCACGTATGACAACGTGTTTAAAAACACATTCCATGATATTGAATACTGCATCAACATGATGAATCATTGCGATACCCTGCCCGAATATGAGTTGTTTGATTATGGCCAGATTGCCAACCTGGCGTACTTTGTAAGCAAGGGTATTGTACGCAAGCCGATCTATCTGCAGTTTGTACCCGGTATCATGGGGGGTATGCCCATCAGCAACGAGGGGATGATGTTCATCATCGAGCAGGCAAAAAAACTGTTAGGATCCGATATACAATACAGTACCGTGGCGCCCGGCCGCCGAATGTTCCGCCTGGCCACCATGATGGCGCTGCAGGGCGGCAATGTACGCGTAGGCATGGAAGACGGCTTGTACATTAAACCCAATGGCACCCTCGCCCATAGCAGCGGCCAGCAGGTGGAGAAGATTGTACATATCCTGGAAGCGCTGGACTTTGAGATTGCCAAGCCTGATGACGCGCGGGAACAACTGCATCTCAAGGGCAAGGACAAGGTTCATTTTTAGACAAACAGAACGGAGGAACATACCCTATGTTTCAGGATGTAGTCATTGTATCGCTGGCGCGTACCCCTGTGGGCGGGTTCGGCGGTTCACTCAAGGATAAGAGCGCAATCGAACTGGGAAGCATCGCGGCCAAAGCAGCCTTGGAGCGCGCAGGATTGACCGGTGAGGAAATAGACGAAGTCGTGTTTGGCTGTGTGGGCCAGTACGGACTTAACGCTTTTTTAGCGCGATTGGTCGGGTTGCAGGCCGGTGTGACGGAAAGCGCGTCGGCGCAGACCGTCAACCGCATGTGCGCTTCCGGCCTACAGGCTATCGTCACTGCCTCCGCGCTGGTGGAACATGGCGACGCGCAGTTGGTTTTATGCGGCGGGGCGGAAAGCATGTCCAACTACCCGTATACACTAAGGGATGCGCGCTGGGGTATGCGTATGGGTGTGGGGGAATTTGCGCTGTCGGATAGCCTGACCATAGCTCTTTGCGAGCCTACTTCCGGCCAAGGAGTGCATATCGCGACCACGGCGGAGAATATCGCGCAAAAATACGGCTTGACGCGCGCAGAGTCAGACGCTTACGCGCTGCAAAGCCAAATACGCGCTAAAAACGCGATTCAACAAGGGAAGTTCAAAGAAGAGATTGTGCCCGTGACCTACAAACAGCGCGGTGAAACGCTTTCGTTCGATACGGACGAGTATCCGCGGGATACGACGCCGGAGAAACTCGCCAAGCTGAAGCCGTTTGCCAAAGCGGACGGTATGGTAACCGCGGGCAATGCTTCCGGCATCAACGATGGAGCCGCGGCTTTGGTGGTCACTTCCCGGGAAAAGGCGCTGTCACTGGGCTGTACACCGCTCGTGAGGGTGGTGGATTATGCCTGCGCGGGCGTGGATCCGCAATATATGGGCATGGGGCCGGTGGCCGCTACGCGTAAGCTGCTTAAAAAAACCGGCATGTCTGTCACCGATATCGGGCTGGCGGAGCTTAATGAGGCTTTTGCCGTCCAGGCGCTGGCTTGTATACGCGAGATTGGCTTGGATCCGGAAATTGTCAATGTCAATGGTTCCGGTATTTCACTGGGTCACCCCATCGGTGCCACGGGTGCGATAATTGCCGTAAAGCTCATTCAAGAGATGCGGCGCAAGGATGTGCGCTTCGGGCTGGCCTCACTGTGTATCGGCGGCGGCCAGGGGATGAGCGTATTGTTTGAAAAGGCATAACAGGGTGGGGAGGCGGTACAATTGAACGAAACCGTATGGAGCAAGACGGAAGCTTTTTTACCGTACCCGCCCCACGACAGGGCGGCTGTCATGATGCGCGCGACCGAAAAACTGGCAGCATTGAACCGCAAGATTGTTGTATTGGACGATGATCCCACAGGGGTACAAACCGTGCATGGCGTGTATGTATACACGGACTGGTCGGCAGCCAGTGTTCGCAGCGGGTTTGACGCGCCGGAATCCATGTTTTTTATTCTAACCAACTCCCGCGGTTTTTCAGCGGAGCATACCGCGCGGGTACATGCCGATATTGCATCTACCGTATCGCGAACCGCGCGGGAAACCGGCAAGCCGTTTTTACTCATAAGCCGCAGCGATTCCACGTTGCGCGGTCATTACCCGCTGGAAACCGAAACGCTGGCCGCAGGCTTAAAGACGGAGGGCTTATCTCCGGACGGCGAGGTAATCCTTCCCTTCTTTCAAGAAGGCGGGCGCTATACGCTGGGCAATGTGCACTATGTAGCCGTAGGGGATAGCCTCGTCCCGGCGGGGCAAACCGAGTTTGCGCAAGACAGGACATTTGGTTACCGTAGTTCTAACTTATGCGAATGGATTGAGGAGAAGACAGGCGGAAAGTATCCCGCGGATACCGTCGTTTGTATTTCGCTGGAAGAGTTACGTGCTTGTGATTACACGGGTATTGTTTTAAAACTAATGGGCATACGGCATTTTGGCAAGGTCATCGTCAACGCCATTGATTATACCGATGTGGCGGTGTTTGTGACCGCGTTGATTGAGGCGCTGCGCCGCGGGAAACAATTCTTGTTTCGCAGCGCGGCGGCGTTTACCAAGATTATCGGCGGTATCCCCGATAAGCCGCTGCTGATGCGGGAAGAACTCGTGGATACTCAAAATCAACATGGTGGATTGGTTGTAGTCGGATCGCATGTTCAGCGTACCACAGAGCAGTTGGAAGCGTTACAAAAGATGCGGGGAATCGTCTTTGTTGAGTTTAATCAGCACCTGGCGCTTAATAAGCCCGCTTTTGCCGCGGAACAGCGGCGGGTACGGGAGGAAGCCGCGAGGCTTATTCGTGATGGTGTTACCGTGGTAGTATATACACGGCGCGAGCGCTTCGATTTAGGATCTGTAAACAAGGAAGAGGAGCTTCGCCTGGCGGTACGCATCTCTGACGCGGTATCAGGCATTGTCAGCGGGTTACCGGTGCGGCCC
>Ga0123353_10009757_pt1 | contig 13296 bp, 12 predicted proteins | sample TergutLab28metaG_3_FD_92763 | JGI IMG/M metagenome (GOLD analysis project Ga0123353, IMG submission 92763) | Labiotermes labralis P3 segment gut microbial communities from Petit-Saut dam, French Guiana - Lab288 P3 | ecosystem: Host-associated > Arthropoda: Insects > Digestive system > Gut ...
ACCAGTGTGGGGCCACATGGGTTTTTTTTTTTTTTTGTTGCTGTGTGTGCAACGGAAAGAAATTTAAAAAAAAAAATGTATGTGCATGCTCGTCGACAACGTCTGTGTTGATGAACAAACAGTATTACAGGAACCCCGTAACTCGAGAAAGCTGCCGATAATTTTCTGATGTGTGGTTAAGAATGTGAGCAGTTCGGGATGGCAGTAGTTAATAACTGACCATAACTTGAACACATTGTTAGTGGAATGTGGTTTGCATGATTTGCGATCTAGTCATTGCTTCAGAACTTCTCAATATAATTTAACTACAATTTTGCGTTATTTGAATCATTTAGGTAACAAGTCCTTTGAACTGTTGTTAGGTTATGTAGCATTGCTGGGTGGATGGTACGAATCTTATTTGGGAGTGTCAGTTTTAAGTATCAACTCACCACTTAAAGAGAAATGTGCAGTTTATGAACTGTACCTGCCCAAGATCGGAGGACCGTCACGGTTTAAATCAGGATCATAGTAATGGAAAAAATTGCGAGTTAAATGGAAGTAATATGCCAGTCCTTTATAAGAATGGTGATAACGTCAGTTTCAGAGATGTAACTTCTGACTGTATAGTGTTTTCAGTTGTAGAATATATGTTGTACACTTCTACTGTAATCCTTTTTCCTGGGATAATGATTGATGGAAGAACCTGAATCGCACTTTGTAGTGTAATTTTTCAGGGTTGGTTATCGTCAGATTTTTGTACTGTGGCATAGATGTGAGGATTTATTCTACACTGCACAGTGGTGTCAGCAGCATGTACTGGTACTTTGTGGTTTAGCATGAGAAATCAGTTCTGTGAGCATTCATGTACTCACCAAGTTGAAACCAAGTTTCGCAACTAAACCAAAATGAGCATCCCTTTATGGTACCAGTTCACAATATTCAGTCCTCACAGTCTGTGCCATTAAGTTTGTGGTGTACACTTGTCTTACAAGGATGCAGTATGATGTGTCTTCTGTGCACGTTCTCATATTGTTTAGAATGGAACCTGTGACTTGTAAACTTGTCATGTATTTGTAAACTGTTGTCAAAGTGTACATGACACATATGGTTGCACTGGGCAATGGTTAATGTGTTGCAGAAGACAGTTTTATGTATGGAACTTTTATGAACCAGTTGAAGTGATTCATATGAGCACAATGAAACTTGAAGGTTATTCTCGCCTTTGTTGTGACATTGTATAGTCTGGTACAAATTTATTGTTTCCTACCTCCATGCGGTTAGTCTGGCACCTGCGTACGGTTCAAAATCTCATGTTAGTTGCTTGCCAGATCACATTAAACATCACCATTGATTTTAAATGCATTTTATCCATAAAGCACATTTAATGCTAATAATAATAAAATTTTACTATATTTTTATATGTATAAAATATATAAAAAAGAATTATTATTATTACAATAATTATTCTTGAAAAATCCTTACAGCATTTTCTGGTGATAGAGTTCCTGTGTCCAAGGCAGAATTACAGTGAATAATTTGGTTACATTGTTAAATGCTGTAATAGCACTAGATGATAAATTCTTGCTCAGATAGCTTCATAAAATACCAAAGTAAGAAGCATGCAAGCAGCCTATAGACGAAGGGGCTTTTGGACATTGTGATCGTTTGAAAGGAATAAATTTTGCATTCCTGTAGGTGCCTGGTTCAAACTTTGGTCAGCAAAAATTATTCTGGAAGGAATTTTAGGTTATTCCACAGTCCTTCAGATAGACGCTGGGTTTTACCTCAGTCAGGCCATGATTACTTCCTATCATGTCCTTTCTAGTTCATTATTCACTAACTATGCTACTGTCCAGTGCTATATTCTGAAATGCTGGCAGCTTTGTTAAATGACCTATAAATAAGTGAATAAATAAATAACATGCAAAATGAAGACCTAGAGTTCCCAACATCTGTAATACAGAATTTGTAATTTACATTTTAGCATAGTGTGCTCAAAATAAGTAGGTGTATATAGATATGTTGCATGTTTTGTTCATTAACTACATAATCAAAGGGCCTAGAAATATAAGAAACCACTTTACTTAGATTCTTATAATAACAAATTGTTTTCAGAGAAATTTGGCAAAGTATTTGCTCCAGTGAAATATGACATGACAGGCAACATTGAGGTAAGTTGTAGTGTGGCTAGGTTGTTATATCCTTGAAGTTAATTTTTTTATCCCATCTTTATTTATGGTTATCCACTGCATGTAATGCAATGAAAGTGAAAAGTTTATGTCAGTCACTTTTTGTAAGTTATTGCTGTCTGAAAAGCACTCCTAAATTCTAAGAATATGGTAATATGGAATGTTATGTCACATAGTTTAAGGGATGATGTCATTATTAAAGGAGCTTGTAGCCTCTGTCTTCAGGCTAGAACAAGTCTTAGAATTATTTCTGGCCAGTTATTTTTGAAGATTAATACAGTACTTAAAACATTGCTGTGGACGAACAAGTACCTTGTTTGAGAGATCATCTTTTACCTTATTACAGTTTGTTTTGTTGTAAATTTATACTTACTTCCTTCATCTGCACACTACATTTGATTAAACTTTGAGCTTGGATTAGCACAGTATCTTTCAAGTAACATAATGATCAGTGTCATAGATGGAAATTGTCAGGGAAATTGGGAAGAAGTTTGAAAAATTATTTAGCAGTAATTGTAGTTGGTTAAATAGATTTACAGATGAGCGATTGTGACAGATGTTTGGCCCTTCATCACAAAATATATATCTCCTTAGAGAATTTTGTAAATGAACGCCTATTCCTGTAATTTCAGATATTATGAGGGAAATGAGGAGGGGAAATTTATTTCATAAACTTCTTTCTAAATATGACTGGGGTAATTACATGCAAAATCATCATATATAATAGTTATAAAGTTAACTTTTTTTGCATAATTGTATACTAAGAAGAAAATGTGTTTAATGTTACAGAAACTTACTCAGCACTATAACACCAATACAGAGAAGCATATGTACCTGAACAACATGATATTAAGTGAGAAGGAAGAAGGTGGAAATTATGCAATAGATGCACTTTTGTGGTTAAGAAGGTAATATTCATTTGGTTCTGTTTCTTATATTTTTTCTTGCCACACTAACTGCTGAATCCTTTGTTCATTGGTGATATTTAGACTAATTTAAACTTTAAATATATGTGACAGTGTAATTATCCAAGATGCTAGTGATGGTGCCTGAATTTATTGTGTTAAAATGGGATTTTTTGTTACTGCTCCCTTATTTATGAAGTGTTACTTAAAAGCAGTTTCATATAATATCACTGCATATTCAAAAGTGTATGATTTTCAAGAAACTATATACATGAGTTTTTTTCTTATTCATTGTTCATGTGCATTATGTTGGATGCACATGCATTTCCCATCTTTTTTCATCCATTTCATCGGTAGTGTACAGTGAATGTTTTTGATGTAAATTTGATGTATGTTTGTCTGTACATCGTAGTATAAGCATAGAGAAGAAAACCAACTAGATGCTACTGAATGCTTTATTGCACTTATAATCTGCTTAGCATGTTTCAGGCACTTATATGCCCATCATCAGGAGCTCGAGACTATACTTGTGTTATTGCCGCATATGGTGTGTAATGCCTTGGCTGCTGGTAGTCAGCTGTTACAAGCAGAGCAGCAGGGAAATTGTGCAACAGAGTCGCACAATTTCCCTCATCCCGGACGTATAGCTTGCTGCTCTGCTTGTAACAGCCGACCACCAACAACCAAGGCATTACGCACCATATGTGGCAATAACACAAGTAGTCGCGAGCTCCTGATGGTGGGCGTATAAGTGCCCGAAACATGTTGAGCAGATTATAAGTGCAATAAAGCATTCAGTAGCATCTAGTTGGTTTTCTTCTCTACGCTTAGTGAATGTTTTATTTAATGAAACTTGTAGAGTGCAAGGTATAGTTGCATTTCATCAGCTATTCCAGATCCAAAATGTCATAATCCTGTGCCAGATCCTGGTCAGGATGCAAACTGAATGTGAAGCTGAGTTTCATACTGCAGTAGATCATGAGATATATTTTGATTTTCAGTATGAATATTTTTAGAAATGGGTCTTGTGTGGATATAAAGTGCCATAAATTGTCAGGGCTGTGAGATGTTGGAGACAATTTTTGGTTGCTTCTTGATGTGTAGATGCTTTGGTTTCCTTAGCAAATGTTATCCAGGCTTTTAGATTTATTCCATGTGGAGTCTTAAACACCAGGGGAAGCCTTGTTGGCCTTTATTGGACCGAAGTGTAGCTAGATAAAATTGCTTATTTCAGAGCCCTCCATTTCATCCATACATTCTTAAATTGTGTATTAGAAGACTCTCAACAGGGTACAAAGTCAGAAGACTTAGTTCCATTTCTGGAGAAAGCCTATGCAGACACACTGAAAGTGTACCATGGTTGGATGGCTCGTAAATTGTTTACGGTAAGTAATTATATAATCATATCTATTTCTTACCATAGGTTTATTAAAGAAGCTGATAAAATGCTCATTCTTTTCAAATTTTTTGTGTGTGTATGTTACTGTTTTATCAAACACATATATTCTCTTCTTGTTTCATCACAAGTCATGCTGACACCTCTCACCAGCTGCACTGTGTTTAGTGCTGGGGTCCACAGCTTTTATAAAATCTAGGAGCTGCCACCAAATAAAAGGTGACATAGGTGAAATAAACTGTATTGATAGCCAAGGATTCTGGAGTGACCTGTGTACCTTACTGATATGTGGTGGTTTTAGTGGGGACATGGGAACTGATACACAGTTTTTTATGTGATGAGAGACACTGCAATAATTATAGTGAAAACATTAGGTGCCACCATACAAAAGTTAGTCAGCTGGGTGACTAGGCACATGAGATTTAGTGACATATCTTCCCACCATATCCCTATACACAAGTACTGAAACATCAGAATGAAAAAAATCATCTGATTTTCAAGATAAGTAAACAAACAAAATCCTCTGCATGTATGTCTTAACTTTAGGATATTTTAAAAATCAGCAGTGGTCCCAGCTGAACCTATCCATCCTTGAACATGAAAAAAGTAGACATGTCATATCTTTTGTAGAATATGTTGATATCATATTTGTTGTTTCCATTAACATAATGTGCCCTTCTGAGCATGTATGTATTAAACAAGTCTCATAAATTCAGAGTGGATGTAAATGTTCTTTACATTCTTACACTTCATTCAAATAAAAGTAAGCTGTGTACAATATTCAACTTTGTAGAGCATAAAGAAGCTTAAAAGTTTTGATTGTTACTGGATTTTGACTATGAGCCAGACTGGCGACTCTGCACGTCAGACTCATAAAATCATTCCAGACACTCAACACTGTCACCCAATTTTAAAGCACCACGAATGTGAAGGCTGTGTCATGTTTCAGACAGTTAGTTGCGGGCATGTCACTGTGGAGGTCTGTGTTTGATTCCAATCCAGTCTGTGTGGGATTGTCAAAAGTGGCACTGGGACAGGTTTTTCTCGTCAGTGCTTCAGTTGTCACCTTTCCAGATCATGCCATCAATATGCCTGACTGATATGCTTCATTCATCTACCACTGATACTGTATAATCTTGACATTTAAAAACATTTATCTCTTCTGTTGAATGTGAATTTTTACTTCCATTTCTTGAGGCAGTGAGGTGGTAGAAGACACAGTTTCCTTAACATGTCCTCTGAAAATAATTTTAACAGTTTGATCCAGGGACCTGTTATTTTAAATGAGCTTGATTATAGTCATTGAGAAACGCAGAAGTACCAGTGGGGCTTACATTGAAATCTGATGACAAAACTTTTGGATTTTTATGCTACAAATTTAATTATTGTGCACAGCTTACTCATTTTAGAATCAGTTTTAATAATGTAAAGATTATTTATAATTACTTTGTATTGCATTTTGAATAGTGAAATCTTAATATTGATTGTTAATTCATTCACTACAATGTTGACTTCTTGCTAATTTGAAAAAAAGTATCAACTAACAGGGAATAGTAGCAAGTGAATTCACAGTTGGTTTATTGTATAGATAGAGTGTCATCATTAGTTTTAAGTTATTCATTTCATTGAGGACCTTTATGCCCATGGATTATCTCGCAAGTGATATGCATCTTAGGTGTACACTGTACTTCTGTCTTGTTCACACTCATTTTGTTGGTATCATAGCCACTTTCTTGTAAGACCTTAGATTTATTTTCAGTATATAAATAAATAATGTACATGCTGTTGTGACCATGGTAATGAACTTTTGGTTTCCATTAAATGCAGGAAATATCATGACGGTGTGATGTTAGCTGCTCAAGGACTTGTAGAAGTCCATGGAGTCTGTTAGTTTGTAGTTAGTTCCATGAATAAGGCATTCAAGTAAAAACAGGATTCCAGAGACCATCAACTTATTTTGACAATTCTTACTGGCACATGTAGTTGCAGTTCATGAAAAAATGTAAAATAATATTTAGGTATGCAAGGTACTGTTAAAAATGGATCAATCTTACACAGCTACGTAAAATTAACTCTGTAAATTCTATATCAGTCTAAACTTTCTTGCAGTCTTTGTAATCTGACAGGCTGAATATAGGGTTTAATACTGCCCATGACCTGTAAAACTGTTAAAAAAAGAGTCTGTTGTCAGAAACAGATTTAGTGAGAGGGGGAGAATTCATAATTTGTAAAATGCAAGATACAAAACTGTGTTTAATTGATGTACTTGAGAAAATAATATGCAGATTAAAAATACGATGATTAATCCAACCTGTTGATTAATTGTGGTATTATATTGGGATGCTGAAAAGATATAGTAAAATGTTGTGTACTGATATTTTCACTTTGCTTTAGTTGTTGTCGCAGATGTGCCCTTCACGACATGATCTGATGTCAACGTTAGCTTTAGGACGACTAAATAATGAGGAGGCAGTCCTACGTGATATGGCAGTCTTCCTGCAAGGATTAGATACAAATATACAAGTAATTGTAAAGCTGTATGTAGAAAATGGGTTAGAATCACAATCACAAGTTTAAATACAAATTTACTGTACTTATCACATCATTAAACTTATTGATGACTTTAAGTTCTCTGCAAAGATTGCACAACTAAGGATAAAGTTGACCGTGTGATTGCATCAGGGTGGTTAGGTTATTCAGCATTTTCCAGCTCAATGTGGTACCTCTCGTCAACTAATTGTAGCTAAGTTTGCCATAACTGACTGGTGTTTTTATGAAGTAAATTTATATGTCACCATACACAAGTGCAGAAAATAGTGGTAATTAATTGGCAGTTTCATATATATTACATATTAGTGGGGGGCAGGGACAGCACAGTCAGTATTATCAGCTCTTGGACGGTTTGGGGTTCGAACCTCGGTGGTTGCTAGAGATAATTTCTCCACGCCCATCCAGACTGGCCCTGGGACCCAGCCAGCTTTCTGTGCAATGGGTACCAGGGCTCTTTCCTGGGGTATAGTGGCCAGGGCATGGCTTATAAACCACCCACCCCCATCTGACTCCAAGGTTGGAAATAGATAGATCTATACCTCTACCTCCCCTCACTGCTGCCATTGGTATGTGCCGGGGTAACACATTAGTAGGAATATACAGCATTTTAAATTCCTGTATTTCATTTCTTATTGGTACTTAATCCAATAAATTGTGTGTGCCATATAATATGAAATGATGGCTTATGATAGGATATGATGCTGGAGAAAATTCAGCTGACATAAAATGTTATGTACATGTTTAATTTCAAGGTTTGCAGTGTTGTAAATATATTGCGGGGGTTGTCATGTATGGTGGATGAAGTTCTCATGCATGTTGTTTGTTTATAAAACTAGGGTTATTAAGGCCCTACTTTGGATAGAAAATAATTCACACTGTATATAAAATAAACAAAGTTTATCTTCAAGGCTGTACAGCTAACTGTTTGCTCAATATTATTGTGATGTATGCATAAGGTGTCACATATATCATTTGTCCATTTTCATTTTGTAGAAAACACAAAAAGATATACAGACATAACGCTACTTATGCAGAAGTTAGGCTCCCAGAGGTCTGGTGCAAGCAAATTTGTGCCAGTCAGAATTCAACTAATGGTTAACTACATGTGTATGTGTATGTATATGTGTGTGTGTGTATGTATTATGTATATAGACATAGCCACACACACACACACACACACACACTGTTAAGTCATCAGAAATATAGAAAATAAACACTTGCTGTGAAAATTTAAATGTATGGTCTTTCTCTTACAAGGTCGTCCTCCGTTTTATTGAGTGTGTGAGCATTCTTGCCCAGCAGCATTCGTCCCCCACCTTCATCTTACTGTGCTTTCTTTCCCATAAGTAAAAATTTGGTACACATTTAAAAATGATGATGATGATCATCATCATCATGAGGGACTATTTAATTCTACATTGCCTAAGTAGGGGTGTGTCTGTACACACAAAAATATTATGAAATGATGAATAAAATTTTACATATAGAAATGCTAGTATTTCTGTCAGTGTTGGGTAATTAATATGTAGAAAGCAAATACAAACTATAATTGCTTTAAATGTGTATCAGTGCTTTCCAAAACTGCACTGAAATTCTCTTACATATTTACAATTCACTTTTATAAATACAGAAAGTTGTGTTTTATACAATTTGTTAAGTTTACACAAATAAATTATTGACTTCCTTAGAGCTATGTTGTTATTTATTCATTGCTCATTGATATACAGAGTGTCAGAGACTTCAGGTCAGTACTTGAGGGTCTTATTCCTGAGGTAATTCTTTAATGAGAATTGTCTTATGAACAAGGGTCTGATTCTCACCATTTACAGGAATGTGTTTCCTGTTGTAGTTTCAGTTGGCATGTGAATGCACATTGAACAGAGGAGCAGAATTACTTCATCAAATTTTTGATGCTGCAAGATGGATGAATGAACATGATCTGTGTAAGGTTGGACATCTTCCATAGTCTGATAATTGGAGTGTATTTCCACGTTAAAGGGGCCCATTGTGAAACATTAATTTTTTTTAAAAGTCTCTTTATCACTGCTGTCAGTTCCTAGATGCATTGTGTCTGTGGTAGATGAATGAATATGAATATGGAAACTTTAACCAATGCCACTTTCAAACTGAACTGTTCATTAATCTTTTCCTGAAAATTTTCCCACATCATATTTAATTTAAAATATCCATAGTTCTGTAACTGCTGAGAACTGGACTTGTCTTTATATAATATTTCTGAATATTTTCTTTTGACATCCACTATCATACTAAATAAAGCATTTCAGAAACTGGCAATCTGCAGGCTAAATGTACAAGTACCTACTTACTAGGGCCTGCTGAATGGTTATAAGTACAAGCTTTGCCAATTTGGGGCTCCACAGAGTACTGTTTCTACTGAAGGCAGCAGACAGAGGCAGCCTCCAAAACACTGTACATCTCTCTTTTTCTGAAAAAATAGTTATTGAATATTGTGTACACTGTGCACAGAAGAAATACTTCAGTCCCTTTTGCAGGAAGGATCAAGCTGACGTGTGGAATCAGGTACCAGTTGGAACTGCGTAACATGAAAACAGTTGGCTTGATGCTGTGAAGCGTGTCTGAGGGCAAAAAATCCAGAAACCAACTGTACTGCCAAGAATGACAGCATCACTCCTTGGACAACACGTTCAATTGGTAAAGGCACAGTTTCTTCATTAACAAACAAGAACAACTGTAGAGGCAACTGGAGTAATGCTGACAGCATCCAGAAGCCAGCTAGTTCAGGTATCTGCTGGACATGTTATTTAATTAATTTCATTTCTTGGAAGAGAACTGCAATACATAAATACTAATGATTATGTTTGGTAGCAGTTTGTAATTAGACAAATTATTCCCACAAAAATATTAGTGACACACTGAAATATCAACTATATTGCACACATAAGCATTAAATGTATCTAGTCAGATTTTTAATAGTTCTGAGTTTTAATCAGTGGAATGACAATATAGACTGGTTGGCTTGAGTTAAACTCTTGGACACCACTTTGCTGCATATCCAGTGCATACAATGGCTGGTTGCTTGGGGATAAAACAGGTTAATATACAAAGCTGACCAATCACCTGCTGCTAGTGCTTATATTCCTTCCTACATGATGTGGTGCTTACCACAGATATCATTACGTTTGAGTTTGATATGTTAAGTAAACCTGGTCCCATGTCTATAGATGCCAACCATCACTGTGTCCTTGAATTCAGAGCAGAATGGAACTGAACATCATAAAATCATTGTACTTGTATAGTGTACATATTTGATTAATTTTAAGTACATTTTCAACCCTGCAGCATGCCTATAAAATTGTGTGTCCATTTGCCTGCATGTAAAGAATTACTGAATGGATTTCACTAAAATTTGATATTATGGAGCAAGATTTGAGTTCCTCACAACAGTGACTACAAAGGTAGTGGTCTTTATATTAAGAAGAAAACATATCACTTTTAATTTAGACTGGACAGTTTTAATGAAAATCAAAATTACTAAATGTCTGCATATATCCTGAGCAGAACTAGCTAACTATTTATTGAAGTAAAAATTTTTCAAATGAAAGATGTGGAGGAGAATGAAACATATTTTATGTCCATTACACTTTCTTCATAAGACTTAAAAGGTTTTTGAGGTACTTAACCTTTAAACAACCTATGTTTGCATATGCAAATGCATTTTAAAAAAATGCCCCTACAAATTCATTTTATATATTTAGACAACAAGAACATTTCTGCATTTTTAAGATATGCTGCATAAACTCTGTTTTATTTGCCACAAAATGCCATTTATTTCATAATTGTATCATTTTTTGTTCAAACAGTATACTTTAAAAATCACATGCAAAAATTTGAATATCAACCTGGTCGTTTACAGGTTAAAAGTCACGCTATGTGTACACTTCTGGTACTTTATGTCAAATATCAGCAATGGTCTTCTGAATATACATGAAAGTCTCTTGTTAAAAATTACAGGAAGCTTCTTCTCACCAGAATTTATAGATGTACAAAGAGATTAATAATTTAAATATAATTGAATTTGGCGCTACAAGGGTTAAATTATTAAAACTTAATTTTTTAGTTCCAAGACAAAGGAATTATACTCTGTACACATTTCCATTTTGGTCCTTACATGTGCTCTCAACCTTTGTATTTCCAGCACTTACCTTCAAAACAAGGCAGTGTAATTAAAAAAAAAGGTAAGTATTTTCATATGACAGAATGTATTTTTCTTTCATACATCGTTGTCTGTGATTTCTAAAGCATGGAAGGAAGATGGTGGCCAAATTGTGTGCCACACTATTACAAAAGAAACAGTCGCGTCGTATTCCTGATACTGAAACTTGACATTACTGACAGAATTTAACAAACATAAAATTGTCCCTCTCTACACCATGAAGGTATAAGGGGGAGTGGACATACAGCTCCACAATTCTTAACCTTGCACTAAGTGGAGGTCAGTGGCCAATCTTGCATAGGCCACTTGACCCCTTGTGAAAGTCTTCAGCACCCACTAAATAGGAGGCTGAGTGGTCCCCAGAGCCATTTTAGGGATTCTGGAGACGAGCAAAATCTATTGGCCATGGCGGAATTTGAATCTGCATCATCCAGCCTGTAGTACAGTCACTATACACACTGCAGTTTCCCAGCTCCTGACATATGTGCAACACCAACTACTTAAACATAGGATTGAAATGAACCAGGGAGGAACAGATTTGCATATTAGATCAGAAACCTTCTTCATATTAGAAATAAATGCACATTACTTTTTCTGTAAGGTTGCCCACGTAGCCCATGTACAGACGCAGGCACTCGATGCCAATCACAGCAATTAAAACAGTCATCACTATGAAGCGATATATATGGCTTAAACATCCATACTGAAATTAAAAAGATGAATATGTAGCTGTGTTTGTCTTCAACATGGCATGCAATGAAGTCTATACGTAAGGTGATCATACATGCTTCTTCATCCAGATGATATTTTAAAATATCATGTAACAAGTAAAATCAATCAATAAATATGATTTAAGGTTATGATCTTTTGATTATTACACCCAGTAACCTAATTGGAGAATGCCAACATTTCAGACGAACATGCTGCTTTCATATTCAGGGTGCAAGTGAGTAAGGTAAAAGGTTATGGAACCCAGTCTAGACCAATTCATACAGTGCACAGGCAATGTGACACACGATTTGTTACAGTTGAATGGTCCTCTGCTTACAGAAATTTATCTCTAAATGACCTCTAATACATGCTGATGAAGTTTGTTCAACTCATCACAATACAAAAAGGTCAAGTACAGCAAAAAAAAAACTATATATCAGAGTGATTGAAAAGTCACGCAACCCAAGTTCAAAGAACTTAAAAAATTAAAAAAAAAAAAATCTCAGTATATTTACAATTTTTATTCTACAATTGAAATTATCCTCACAGACTTACACAGTAAGTGCTGGAAATGTCCACCATGCTCAGTAATGCAGGCATCTGCTGTCTTCCTCATGCTACTAGCAACTTTATGTGAAATTTCTGTCATATCATTCAAGATACGGCCTTGGATGTTTTGTTTTAGTTCATCAAGTGAATGTGGGTATTTGTATACATTTTCTTTTAAATGACACACAAAAAATGTATGGTGTTGAGAGATCTGGAGACCATAGAAGCCACAGTCCGTGACAGATGATGTGGTCTTCACAGAATTTGCACATCATCTGCACTGATAAAGTAGTTTACTGCAGCCAGCAGTACCGTTCATCTTTTTTTAACAAGGTGATCAGCCACTCATTAATTTTTCTGGTAAACCTTGGCTGTTACTGTTTTCTGTGAAAAAGAATTTGTGCTTCAACTGTTTGCTAAGCAACAGCACACCACACTCTCAAAGAATGTAAAGGTTTTTCGTGCAAAATGTGAGCATTATCAGTGCTCCACATCCAGCTGTTTGGCTGGTGACATAGCCCCTGAGGTGAAACCATAATTCATCACTGAGAAGCTTGCTCTAAAACAGCTATACCATCTCATTTGAAGTGTTTAAACCAGAGGCAATACTGAAGTCACTTTGCTGTCAGGGTCCTTAGGCTCATACATAACTTGAATGAGATAAAGATTAAATTCTAATTTCTTTGTAGCTTTTTGCACACTTCTGTAAGATAGTTCAGTCTGTCGAGCCAGTTTTCTTAAAAGAGTTTCGTGGAGACTGCTCTAAAGAATGTCAGATGTTTTCTCCACTCACATCATTTAATACTGTAGGGCAACTAG
>Ga0123353_10009758_pt1 | contig 13295 bp, 5 predicted proteins | sample TergutLab28metaG_3_FD_92763 | JGI IMG/M metagenome (GOLD analysis project Ga0123353, IMG submission 92763) | Labiotermes labralis P3 segment gut microbial communities from Petit-Saut dam, French Guiana - Lab288 P3 | ecosystem: Host-associated > Arthropoda: Insects > Digestive system > Gut ...
ATTGATGGTTATGGCAAGCAAAAAAATCAGCAATAGTTTTATTTTCATCATAAGTTTATTTTTTAATGGTTAGTTCTATTTGAATGGGTTTACACTTAGCGATAAACGAGGCGGGATAATTGGCATCGGGTTGAGTAACGTAGAATTGCAGCGCAAATAAAAATGTTTCGGAGGAAGAGGAGGAGGTTGTTATTTCGAGCAAGATGGGTTTTACATTTTTTTTAATTACTTCATAACCATCTTCAAAGGGTCGAAACAATCTTATTTTTTCATGATAGGGTAAAAACCTGTTGAGTGTTTTGTTTTGATTTTTGAATGATTTTGAAGCGCCCACATTGCGGTCTTTTTTCTGCAATTCGGCAAACCCTATATCTTTAGAAAAGAGCCATACGCTGCGTTCATAGTTCAGCGAAGCATCATCACCCATCATAATAATGAGCACATTTTTATCAGTAAGGCTAAATGTAAGAGGTAAATTCATCAAATAATTGTCCGTTGTTTTGGAGCCATCTATCAGCCGCGCTTCAATTTTTTTAGGTTTATGCGGCGCAATTTCAATGCTGTATTGGGCAGCCGCTTCTGAGCAACTCCAAATTAAAAGAACAATAAGAATAAATTTTTTCATCATTTATCATTGTTGTTTAAAAAACACCCATCCTTGTGGTTCGGCTTGTTTAAGTACCCACTCGGCAACGTCCAAATCTTCGGGATAGGGATATTCGTTTTTGGCATGGTAGTCGCTATATGTCAAATAATCAATAACTCTGTCAATATAATCCACCAAGTGTGTATGCACGCCGCTGTCTCCGGTATTCAGGCACACGCGCCCTCTAAAGTCGCCGAAGTGTCGCACATTGGGGTGCCAAATTTGTGTGGTAAATGAAAACTCGGGTTGTCCGTCAGCGCTGGGGTAATTGTTTGGCAGTGTGATACGCATCACGTGTTCATATCCAAAAATGGGCATCTGTAGGCCCTGCTCGTCTGCCGGCTGTACACCGACGATAGATTTCACATTAAAAACGATGTCATAAACAATGGGCAACCCTAAGCCATTTCGTTTGCGAATGATATAGGAACCTTGGGTATCGTTTTCATATCTTCGATCTATCATTTCCCATTCTTTGAACAAGCGGGCATCTTTTCCGCTGTAGGATTTTCCTTTGAAATTATCAATTTCTCTATCCGATGGTTTAAATGTTATAGTCATAGTGATAAAATTTAGCCGGCTATTACTCTTTTAATAATGATTAATTTATCTCCTTCTTTTACTCCATAATCGAAGAGGCTTTGTTCTTCCCCGTTATTTTTTTCTTTGAGGATTTCGCTTTTACCGTCATCCGACATACGGCCGAAGTAGTATTTAATACGATTTCCGCCATTATCCATTTCTGGCAGCACCCACAGCTTGTCGGGCGAATTTCTTGCCTCTTCCTTTACTTTATCGAGGGTAAATTTAATACTCTCTTTGGGGTTAATTACTCTGATGACACAACTTTTGTTCTCGTACGAGAAGATAACTTTAATTCCTTGATTTACTTGATTTTCCATATCTGTTATAATTGTTATTTATATGTATATTTTGTAAGTCGCGAATATCGTATTTTTTTTAAATTAAAAGTGAAATTTTAGTTTTTTAAATTTAGAGCTTAATGTCCCCCAATTGAATACAGGGATTAAGCAATATAGAATCTCATCAAAAAACAGCTTAACATGCATTAACCCATTGTACTTCTTCTTTAAAATAATTTTTAACGTTTTTTAACCGAAAAAACACTATTTGATGTTGTTTTTATGAAAAATAATACTACGTTCGCGGCGTTCGGGAAAAGAAGATGTTGTATCACAGAGATAGCTAAGGAAAGTGTATTGCGTTAGGTATTTCATCAAAATATATAGCTATGATACTCAGGATTAGAAACAGCAAAATCACAAAAATTGTTTCAGTTTTTGTATTATTTAACTTTCTATTGGAGCCTTTTTTGGGTTCGTGGCAACTTTATGCACTAACCGGTGGTCCGTCTCAGCCGGAAATGGCTGGGTTTACGCCAATAAATACCGACAATATGGTGGATTTGTTTAGTGGAGATTTTCACTATACCATACCCCTGTTAACCGTTCCGGGTCCTAATGGGGGTTACCCTGTCAATTTAAACTATAATGCGGGGATAGGCATGGAGCACGAGGCTTCGTGGGTAGGCTTGGGGTGGAACTTAAACCCCGGAGCTATAAACAGGCAAGTTCGGGGCATTCCCGATGATTTTTCGGGAGATGAGATAAAAAAAACATATAGCCAGCGAAATAATAATACATTTATTTTCAACGCCGGCATTGGAGGGGAAATATTTGGCTTCGATTTCGGTATAGGGGTAAGCACATCAGCATCTATTGTATATAATACATTTGCTAATATTTCTTTAAGCCGGCACTTCGGCATAGCGGCATCCTACTCCAGAGATCGTGGTGTGCAGGACAATTCGTCCGGAAAAATAGGACTCAATTTTGGAGTTAACTTAGATTCTGATAACGGTATTACCACCTCTTATGGAATGAATGCCGGAAGCAAAGATTTAAGTTTAGGTTTTAACAGAAGTTATAACAGTAAAAGCGGAACTTATACATTTAGCAACCAAGTTTCCGTAGCCAATCTATTTAAAAGCGGCACCTCTTTTTCTACGGCAGCCCATTTGCCACCCATCAAATTACCCTTGCACAGCAACGCTTTTGCTCTCTCTTTTCAAATAGGTGGATCCGCATTTTTTTTAGAAGGCAATGGCAATGTAATGGCAAGTGTTGCGATTCAAAAAAGCCCCTCTGATCCAATTTATAGAAAGTCGTACGGATTATGTTATTTGGAAAATGCAGATAATGAATCCTTAATGGATTTTAACAGAGAAAAAGAACTTACTGTAAATAACCACTCTTTAAATTTGCCGTTGCCCATAATGACCCATGATGTGTATATGATTAACGGCGAACTTATGAGAGGGAGCTTCAGGGCATATCGTTCCGACTACGGAGCTTTTTATGATAATGAAGTAAAAACTTCTACTAATACGGTAAATGCCGGTGTAGATTTGGCATTTGGCAGTGGTTTTCAGGTTGGCGGGGGTTTGTCGGATACTTATTCTGAAAGTTTTACAAGAAATTGGAGTGGAGGTTATGATCCTAAAATTCAACACAGAAACAAAAACGGCTATGCCCAATCATCGCCAAAAAATATATCACCCTTTTTATATGAGCCATTTTATTTTAAGATGTCGGGAGAATTAACTGCTTCTGACCCCAATCATTTAAGTCTTATAGGTGGTGAAAAAGCCGTAAGTTTTCCGATAAAATCCAATTTTCAAAACACTTTGATAGGACTTTTGGATAAAAACTATTCCATATCCAATACCTTGAAATCAGTGGATGGGCAAACTACTACCATGACGTATTATACACAAGCCGCACGTACCAAGCGAACTCAAAACATAGAATACAAAACGGTAGCAGAAAAGGGAGGAGTAACCGCCGACAGAAAAGGACACCATATTGCAGAATTTAGCATTGTAAATGCAGACGGCGAACGTTATACCTACGGCAAAGCCTTATATAATTATAAAGAAAAGGAAGTTCAATTTTCTATCCAACCTACCCCCTATGCCTTTGATTCAACTTCTACTGTTACAACCAACTATCAACAGGCGTGGGCTGATCCCAACACCGATAATAGTCTTCGTGTGGGTAAAGAAAAATTATACTCCTGTACCGAAATACCCGGTTATGCTTACTCTTATTTAATTACGCAAATTACTTCTCCGGATTATGTGGATGCTGATAATATAGCCGGTCCTTCGGATGGAGATTTTGGATATTGGGTTAAGTTTTCATATAAAACCAAACATGACAAAAATAGTCCGTACCGTTGGCGTTTCCCATATAAAGGAGCTCATGTTTTTTATGGCGATCCGTCCAACCAAACCGATGATAAAGGCAGCTACAACTATGGAGAAAAGGAGATTGCCTATTTGGACACGATAACTACCAAAACACATTTTGCTGTTTTTTATACTTCTGAGAGAAAAGATGCATTTGATACCAATAACGAATTTATGGGTGGAGGGAATACCGGTCTTCGTCCGCTACAGAAATTAGACTCCATAAGACTATATAGCAAGGAGGATAGAAATTATCCTATAAAAACCGTTATATTTGAATACAACTATTCATTATGCAAAAATGTTCCAAATAATCCTTCAGAAGGTGGAAAACTGACGCTTACAAAACTTCGTTTCCGTTATGGCAATAATGAAAAAGGGTTAGAAAATCCATACGAATTTACTTATCACGGATTTAACCCTAATTATAATCCGACCAAGATGGATCGTTGGGGCAATTATAAAGGGAATGCCGGTTATTTTGAGCACTATACCTCTCAAGATATATATCAAAATCGAAATAGTGTGCCCCGCGATACTACTGATAAGTGGATGTCGGCATGGCATTTAACAAAAATAGATTTACCTTCCGGAGGCAGTATTGGAGTTGAGTACGAAAGTGATGATTACGGATACGTTCAGGATAAGCAGGCAATGTATATGGCTAAGATGAACAATCTGACTAAATTCACTAAAGAAAGCGGTAAATATTACGTTTATTTTGATAAAGATCAGGGCGTTCATGCTCGAGAATACATTGAAAATTTTAGAGATAATCTAATGTTCTTTAAAATAGCCGTAAAATTTAAAGAAGGTATGCGCCCCGACTATATACAAGGCTATGTAGAGATTGTTCCCACTAATGTTACTAATCATTCCAGCACCATAGGAAAGGTAGAAGTCAAGGCATTTACGGCTTACGATGTGCATCCTATCTACTTTCTATGTTGCCAATATTTAAAGAATAACCGTCCCGATTTGCTGTTTGGTCTTTACAACGCGGATGCCGGTCAAAGCGATGCTGCTGCTTTTTTCAGATCTTTAGTATCGGGAGGAGTGGTTGACAAAGCTAAGGCAGTTTATGGAACTGATAAGTTTTACAAGCAATGTGTAAAGAATAAATATTTTAATTTCCCTGTTTTTGACAGAGCGGAGATGCCCGCTTATGTCAGAGTTAATATGCCCAATAAAATAAAACTGGGCGGCGGAAACAGGGTAAAAAAAATCACACTGTATGATAATTGGGATAAATCGGAAGAAAGCGCTTACACTCAGGAATATTTTTATAAAAAATTGGAGAATGGGAAACTCATCAGTTCCGGTGTGGCAGAGTACGAGCCTGCAGTAGGTGCTGAAGAAAATGCGCTACGATACCCTGTATATGATAAAGTAAAAGGCGTGTTTTTTGTTGAAGATGAAATGTACAGTGAAGACCCCTACGGAGAAAGTTATTTTCCTGCGGCAAATGTGGGCTATAGTCAGGTCATCGTTCGGAATAAAGTTCCGGAAGATGTCAATTTTTCCGCTTCGGGAGTTCAGGTTCATGGGTTTTATACGGCTAACGACTTTCCGATAACCGTATCGCAAACTGCATTGCAGAGAGAAGTCAGGAATACTCCTAATTTGCTCAGTTTAATCACTTTAGGATTTAAACAGACCAGCTCATCTGCTTACTCGCAGGGGTATCAAATTGAGTTGAATGATATGCACGGCAAACAAAAGTCTTCGCTAACTTATCCGCATATACCTGCATCCGGAGAGTCCGCTCTGCTTGATTCTCTTGCCCGAGCCGGAGCGATATCTCAAGTAGAATACCGGTATAAAACTAAAACAGAAAAAGGCATACAAAAAGTGGACGGTTTGGTGAGCGTTTTAGAAGAAGATGCCAATCCCAAAACTCGAATTTTGGGACAAACATATGATTTTATAATAGACCAGCGGGAAAACTATTCCAAAAGTATTGGTATAGGACTTTCATTCCAACTTATGTTAGGTGTTTATTTTCCACCTATAATAGGCGGATCGGGCATGCCCTCTTACGACAGTTTTGAAGAGATGGTACGTTCTGTGGCTACTACCAAGGTTGTTTACAACACCGGTATTTTGGAAAAAACGATTGCTAATAACAAAGGCTCCATCACTACAACTACCCATTTAAAATGGGACCCTTATACGGGACAACCGTTATTTTCAATCGTTACCAACGAATTTAACAAGCCCATCTACAATTACAACAAGCCGGCTTACTGGTACTACGAAAATATGGGCAATGCCGCCGATAATTATAGAGCAATCTATAATTCGGCATGGACAGGTTATAGTAAAGAACCCTTTAATACTTACGATCAGTTTTATGATAATGGTATTAAAACGCTAAAACGAGTGGGAGATGGCTTTGAATATTGGAGCTCTGCCGGTGGCAATCCAGCCGCATTAACATTACCTTTTGAGGTATTTCGCTCACGCAAGAGCAACCAGTTGAATGTGATGACGAACAGCATCACTTCCCTCAAGGATCCAAACGACAGATATTTTCCTCTGTTTGTTGCATTCAACAATACTCAAGACACTTGTTTTTATTTTTCAAATTGTGATGGGATAGAGGAAAACGCACGGATTATGTGTGAGGATGGGTATTTCTATTTTTTCAAGACGCTTCCTTATCATTCAAAATGCACGGAGATAGACAGTGTCGAAACAATGCGTTCAATATTCCCTTATTATGTGAAATCACCCGATTTTTCGCCTTTACCTTCTGCTGATGTGTACGACTACCGTTTTGAATATGGAATCCCCGACACCGTCAACGTATACTATCGCAACGGAGGCTTCGTAGGTTCTTTTGAGTGGGTGGATACACTCGCGCTCTTTTCGCCATGCAGCGATGGCGTACTACAGACTTCTGTAACTGAGTTTCTGGCTGACGGCTGGGTTTTCGATTATACCGATGCTAATCTTTCCAATTTAACTGATAGAGAACATTACTTGCGAATCCCCAATATATACAGGAGTTTGCGTTCCAATTTATATGTAACCGGACGCAAACAAATCGGAACCTACGAGGACACCAAATACCATACAAATGCCGCTTACGACGGAACTTTCTCCCTTGCTCACTTTAGCTATCAGGCAGGAAATGCCAACAATTTACAAAAACCGTGGCTTTGGACGGCAGAAATCACCAAATACAGTCCGTTTAATTTTGAAATAGAAAATAAAAATCCATTAGGCATCTATTCTTCAGCACTGTATGGTTACAGGCAATCTTTGGCTACTGCCGTAGCGCAAAATGCCCGCTACTGCGAAATTGGATTCGACGGCTTTGAAAATGACAGTGAAATTACTCCGGGTAGCAGTATAACAAGGGGGCACTTTGAATACGGATCAAATTATACGATACATAATGGAATAGGACATACAGGCAACAAATCTTTGGCTACCACCGGTGCAAATGGAATGCAGATAAAATTAAAAATGACGGATGCTAACTTTTCCAATGTTGGAAAAAGTGGCCGCCTACACCTTGTACAGAATAAGAATTACGTATTTTCCTGTTGGGTACGTAAAGCGAATATTCAAACTACGGATAATTTGGGAAATAACTATGGTGTTATCTTAGCCAGTGGAAATATGGTAACACCAAGTGAAATAGAACCTTTGGTAGAAGGTTGGCAACGCATAGAATTTTTTTTTAATTCCAGTTCTGCACCAAATTCTACAACTAATATAACTGTTCACCTGCCCGGTTACAGCGGAACATTATATTTCGATGACATCCGGATTATGCCTGCCGATGCCGTAATGAAAACATACATATATGACCCCAAGAATTACCGGTTAGATGCCGAATTGGACGAAAACAACTATGCCACTTTTTACAACTATGATGAAGAAAATGTATTGGTTCAAATTAAAAAAGAAACCGAGCGCGGCATTATGACCCTGCAAACAACACGGCAAAATTTAAAAAAGCAACCACTTAATTAACAATACTATGAAAATACATAATTTAATTACGACACTCCTTTTCTTAGCCTGCCAATTTATATGGTTATTGGGCTGGGCGCAAGGTTTTATTATCCTGTATCCTCCTAAAGCCGATGCGGAACTGCCTTTTAACCGAGATGTGCCCGGCGAAGATTTTACCATTATGTGGTCGGATACGAATTTGGTGTATGCGCCTTATTATATAAAATTAGTTGAAATTACAGGAACACAAACGCCGCAGGAAGCCTTAGACGAAAACCCACCGGTATTTGCCATAGACAGTTTAGACATCTTTTATTTTAACTACCCATGGAATGCTCCCATATTGGTAGAAAATCAAAAATACGCTTTTAGTGTTACCGGAATCTTAAAGTTTGATACTGTAAAAAGTATCACTTATTTTACTATAAATAATAACACCTCGTATGAACGCATTAATTTACGCAGAACAAATCTATACGCCTTATTACAAGAATCTTTAGATGGAAATATTCATGCAGGATACGATAAACGGGTATGGATAAAATACAGGGAAAATTATGAAGTACCGGTTACTCAAGGTTTGCGGTATGCCATCTATGATGATCAGCGGCGATTGATAGTTGAAACCGATGAATCCGGTTCGCCCAATCCCAATGCATCGGCACCGGTTCTTCCCATAAAATATGGCGAAAATTATTTGATGATTAATTTGGAAACTTGTCCGCGGGTAAAGGCTCGGCAAGTTTATTATTTGGAAGTCTGGAACGAAAAAGGGCAGTATAAATACCTGAGATTTATGACGGACTATTCCATACCTGTAGGCGGTTTGTATTCTAATAATTATTTCGATAGATAACCACTGAAAAAACAAGTAATATGAAAACCAAATACCCTCTTCTGATTTTCCTGCTGTTTTTCATGATGCAAGCTCCCCCCGTTTTCTCCAGCCAAAACACGGTATTAACCTTTTGGCGCGGTTCTGAGTTTTCAACTTTTCGAACTTTAGAGATTCGACCGGTTACCTTAGCCGGATGGACAGTGCAGCAGCCCCTGTCTGCAATAAGAGTACGTTTATACCTGGCGGAAGACCGGCGTATAATGAGCCCTACTAGCCAAATCTATACAGTGGTGTACAGCATTAAGCTGGGCACCTCACCTGCAATAACCGATTCACTTAAGGTCAGCTATGATCCTGAATCTGAATATACGGATATGTCTGTAAAGAGTTATGCCTATAGCGCAAGTGCAGAGCTAAAGATACTAAGATATTCCCCTGCACCCATGCCCGATGATATTACGTTGGAACTTCAGGGAGATTTTGTTCGTACGGCTTACAATCCCTTTTTAACGGCGCCCGACAGCGTGAGATATGTTTACCTGCCTGCTACCAACGAGTTGCAGTTGGCTTGGAATTATGTGCGTGGCGCCGACCGCTACGATGTAGAGTGGCTGTTTATAGACAACCCCAAATGGCGGAATAACATCGCTTTTGATTTCCGGAATGCTACACGTATTCAAGTCTCCGGCAATTACTACAATCTCCCTTTGGCATATCCTAAAGGAGTAATTTTATATCGTGTTCGTGGGGTGGGCAGCTATGTTGCTCCAAACGGCACAACCTATCCCATGTACGGAGCTTGGAGTTATGCTCGCAACGATAGCACGAGCCTGCCCGCAAAAAACACACGATACCGTTATGATTATTCGGGTTTGGATTCCGCATTAAACTGGCAATACACCGCCGCTTATGCCGAAGAAGGCAAGCGCAAGGAGGTAATCACTTTCTTTGACGGCTCTTTGCGTTCACGTCAGCAGGTTACCATAAACAACAGCAACAGCGTGGCTATAGTAGGGGAAACTTTTTACGATCATGTAGGACGCCCCGCCATAGAAAGCTTGCCTGCGCCGGTCTTTAGTCGGGGTATTCGCTATTATGGCACTAACGGTACCGATACCGGTAATTTTAACGGTAGATTTGAAAAAAGGCATTATGACTTAGACAACACAATAGGGAATGCGCCACCGTTTTCAAGCAACTCAGGGGCAGCGCGTTACCATTCTCAACGAAATCCTTTTCTAAATCAGCCCCACTTTGCTTCCATAGCGCAGGCACCTAAGGATAGCGGTTATTTGTACGTGCACCGTCGTTATGTGAACGACGGCACCAACCGCCTGCACTCCGTCAGCGGAATGGGAGAAGGCTACAGGCTGGGAGGCAACCATGCTACGCGTTTTTATTACGGCAATCCGCCGCAAGTTGAACTCGACCGCTTGTTTGGCAACGAAGCAGGCTACAGCAGACACTACCAGAAAGCCATCAGCGTTGACCCCAACGGCTTGGTTTCTGTGGCGTACTACGATATGAAGGAGCGGTTAATTGCCAGCTGTATATCCGGTGGTGGAGATAACCTGCTATTAGCATGCGACGATTTTGCAGACATCATAAGCACAGTAGAATTTGACCGGGACAGCCGTGATTACGTAACCACCATCTTAGTGGCTGCCCCAAACAGTTATACCTTTACTTATAATTTCATCGTTGCCGAAAAATTATGCGATACCTGCAATGAGAAAAGCGGCTGCATAGATTGTCTCTACGAGATTAGGCTCTCTCTGTGGGATCCAGACCAGTTAACTTTCCGGTTTAAGCATACCGATACCATAAACACTAATACCACTTACACTACATCGCTGCCCCTTGCCATTGGCAACTATACACTTTCCAAGAAAATGCGTTTGCTTGACACAGGTTTGAATCAATATTTGGAGGATTTTTACGACAGGCAGTCTCACTGTATTGAATTCGACACCGTGCCGCCCCGCCCCTGCTACACGATATGTGAGGAGTATTGCATGGATACATTGGGTTTGGAGTATCCCGATTATGAGAATGGAGAGTTTGCCCAATGTGTGTGTGAGTGCCAAAACATCCCTCAGCTATTTTTTACGGCGTGCGATGTAAAACGCATGACTCTATTGGCTGACATGAGTCCGGGCGGGCAATATTTCGACAATATCCGCACCGTTTGCCCGCTTTCAGAAGATACTCCGCCCGATCTTGACACACTACCCAACCGTAATGGGTTTTTAAATATGATTAATGCTGCTAACAATCTTGACAGTGATCCGGACATAATAGCTTTACTTGCTTTTTTTAACATAGATAGCATAGCTCTCTTATGGGACAGCTTGCGCACGCACTGGCAAGACAAATATGCTGAGGCTCTGCTCAAATACCACCCTGAATACCCTTTCTATGAGGTGTTTTGTGCCTGTGGCGATTATGAAGCCCAACACGTTTTCGACTCCCTGTTCAATAATGTGAACAGCTACGAGGATGCGTTTTACACAGGCTTGTTAAACCCCATTGATTTCGATAACTGGGATTATAAAGTCTATCGTGATCCTTTTTTATTCGATACGGTGTGTTGCCCGGATGCAATAAAGGAGATAAAAGAGAGTGTTGCCAAAGCTCTTGAGTGTTATATTGAAATTCCCGATCTGGGTAAATGTGTTGATGTATGGTACTTTTTGTTCGACCCTGACGATATTGCCCACGGTGGGGGTAGTGTGAGCAACGATACGATTAGAGAACTCTTTTATACCATGCAGGAGGTAATTATCCCTTCCTTGGCTGCCGGTTTTGGGTGCAGCTACGATGACGCACGCTGGCGTATTTTCCGCAGTATTTACACTGCCTTGCGCGAACGATACAGACAACTGCTTTTAATAAACTGTGACAAAAACGAAAATCCCTATAAATTTGAATGGGATCAATCCGATTACTTTTCAGACAACTATCCAAGTAACGTTATAGGATCGATGTGCGACAAGTATTTAAAAGCAGATACTTCCTGCCGGAATATGGCTTTAACAGTGGGCAACGACCCTCTTTTTTCAGGCTTCCAAATCCGCTACCGCTGCCAGCCCTATTACGGAGTAAACGTGGATAATATGGACAGCATGGTATTGGTGGGGATTGCCATTTTGCGAGATGAGTGTATATTGGACTGCGAAACCCATGCCAATGCATGGATGAGTGAACTCAACGATTATTTGTGGACGCACTGCAATGAGGTTTTCGATGGAGACAGCACCAAATGGAAAGAGATTCGCACCTTGTTAATACAATCGTGCGTGAATGGCTGTAATGAAAATTACGAAATCAGAGATTTTACCATTCGCCAGTTGATAGAAGACGAGGGGGTTAATGAATTAGAGCAATACTGTGGTATTGTGGCGGAAGAAGACTACCCGCGCATTATCTACCCCCGCCCCACCGGTATTCCGGTAGATTGCGGCTGTAACAACTATCAGGACTTTTTAAATACTCACGAGCTAACCTTTTGGTCTGATGTGGGAATAATATACGATGCTTTGAATAAGGAAGATATGAACATGTTGAATGAAGATATTGCCTTTTGGAACAAGTTTTGTATTTGGAAACGCTACGATTTTTTAAGGAATCAGGACAGAGACACCTTATTATGGGAAGAGCACCATTTCCCTGTTGAGTTCCGTTGCCCCAACGACAGCATTGACTGGCAAAGCGAGTGCGAGAAATTAGCGCTATTGGAAGCTGCCTCACGGAACGACATTGCTTTGGAAGCGGCGCTGGCATCGGCAGTTGCAGAGCGCAGGGCGCTTTACTACACGCACTGTGCAAACCAGATTGAGGAAAATTTAGAGATTCTCTATACTTTGTTCGAGTGTGGCTATACATTATACTATTACGACCAGGCGGATAATCTAATCCGGACAGTACCACCGGAAGGCGTAAAACCCATTACCGACAATAATATTTTACAGCAGGTTGCAGCCAAACGGAACAGTATTGCTTCATACGAAGATACCACCGGTTTGATTTACCCCCAACACACCATGGTTACATACTATAAGTATAACACCCTGAACCAAATAACACAAACCCAACAACCTGACCACGATGCCCAAACCGTAATCTATTACGATATCCTGTCCCGACCTGCCATTAGTCAGGATGCCAAACAGCGACCGGGCGACAACTATAGCTACACGGTTTATGACCGTTTGGGCCGCATTACGCAAGCAGGGCAGATACATGCCAACGAAAATATGACGGTGATTTTAGCGAGAGAACCGGATAGTTTGGCAGCATTTATTAACAATGGAGAGAAAAGCGAAGTAACCAAAACCTGGTACGACAAACCGTTAGCCCTTATTATATCTCAATATCAAAACTACCGTTTGCGCAACCGTATCTCCGCCATCACTTACGGCGACCTCTATTCTTCAGACCCGCTTACCTACCAAGCCGCCACCCACTACCGCTACGACATCGCGGGCAACGTAAAACAGTTCATACAGAATATTCCGGAATTAGCCACCTTTAGCCGCGATACCATCAGAATGGATTATGAGTACGATTTA
>Ga0123353_10009759_pt1 | contig 13294 bp, 11 predicted proteins | sample TergutLab28metaG_3_FD_92763 | JGI IMG/M metagenome (GOLD analysis project Ga0123353, IMG submission 92763) | Labiotermes labralis P3 segment gut microbial communities from Petit-Saut dam, French Guiana - Lab288 P3 | ecosystem: Host-associated > Arthropoda: Insects > Digestive system > Gut ...
GTTTTTAACCTCACCGCCCTTGCGTTTCCACCCCCTCTTTCGCCATGAATCCAGCCATCCCAGATTAATTGCGTTCACGACATACTGCGAATCAGTATACAGCTTGACTATGCAAGGCTCCCGGAGCGCTTCAAGCGCGGTAATGACAGATATTAGTTCCATACGGTTGTTCGTCGTGCTCGACTCGCCACCGCTTAGTTCCTTAATCGCGCCTGCATACATCAGTATCACACCCCAGCCGCCTGGTCCTGGATTTCCACTGCATGCCCCGTCGGTGTATATTTGGACTTCTTTCATTCTTCCTCTTCTTCGTCTTTTTCTATTCTTGCTATAGATATAACGCGCGAGTCCTCGGTAGTTCGCATCAGCCGGACTCCCTGTGTTGCACGCCCGTAAACGCTGATATCGGATGCAGCCATACGGATTATCGTGCCATCGTCAGAAATAATCAACACATCGTCGTTGTCATCTACGACTTTGACGCCGGCGACTTTTCCTGTCTTGTCGGTAATAATCTGGTTCTTCTTTCCATATCCGCCCCGACTTTGCGTCTCTCCTTCTTCACCGCGTAAGTATTCGCTTATCTCAGTCCGTTTTCCATAACCATTTTCAGTAACCGTCAACAATACTCCACCTTCCCTGGCGCGTGCCGCCCCGACACAGTTGTCGCCTTTACGTAAACGTATCCCACGTACGCCTCCCGCAACTCTGCCCATTGGCCGTATGTCAGTTTCCTTAAAGCATATGGCCATACCATTAAGCGTCGCTATAAGGATATTCTGTTTACCATCAGTATCTCTAACAGATATCAGCTCATCTTCTTCAGAGAGCGTCAATGCGCGTATTCCTACGTTTTTTATGTTCCGCAGCTCCATCATTTTCATACGTTTCACTGTCCCGCGGCGTGTGACCATCACGAGATATTCATCCTGGCCGAATTCGCGCATGCGAATCATTGCGGAAACTTTTTCACCAGGCGCGACCGGCAGGATGTTGACTATATTCGAACCGCGCGCATGCCGCCCCGCCTCCGGTATCAAATATCCCTTTTTACGGTAGACTCTACCATGATTAGTGAAGAATAAAATATAGTCATGTGTTGATGCTGTAAACAGCGTCTCAACATAATCCTCTTCGCGTGTCGTCATCGCCGTAATACCACGGCCACCACGCCTTTGCGCTTTGTAAGTGCTTGCCGGTTGGCGCTTGATATATCCCGCATGGGTAAGTGTATAAACACACTCCTCTTCGTCGATAAGGTCTTCGATATCTATTTCATCCTCAACGACGGCTATCTCCGTACGTCGCTTATCACCATATCTGTCGCGTATCTCTGTCAACTCGCCTATCAATACCTGATCGAGCAGTTTATCATCACCCAACAGTTTCAGGTAATATTTAATTTTCTCTTGAAGCTCCTTGTACTCGTTTTCGATTTTCTCTATTTCAAGCCCCTGAAGGCTCCTTAATCGCATTTCAAGGATTGCCTGTGCCTGTATGTCACTGAGCTCAAAGCGATCCATGATGCGCTCTTTCGCGTTATTATAGCTCGTGCGGATGATGTGGATTACTTCATCAATGTTTTCGCATGCTATACGTAATCCTTCAAGTATATGGGCGCGTTCGCGAGCTTTTTTTAAGTCGTACTCCGTACGCCGCCGGATGATTTCGCGTTGAAACGATATATACTCATCGAGCATCTGTCGCATCGATAGTATACGTGGCTGTGATTGATTGTCGACAAGTGCCAGCATGACAATCGCGAACGTAGTTTGCATTTGAGTCTGTGTATACAACCGGTTAAGTACGATCTGCGGGTTTGCGTCACGCTTAAGTTCAATAACAATGCGCATCCCGTCCCTGTCCGACTCATCCCGCATCGCGGAAAGCCCTTCTATACGTTTGCTCTTAACATTTTCAGCGATTGCTTCAAGTAACCGCGCCTTATTTACCTGATAAGGCAACTCGGTAACTATGATGCGTGTACGTCCCTGCGCAAACTCTTCAATTTCCGTTCGCGCGCGTACATGAATGCGACCCCGTCCTGTCGCGTATGCCGCTCTAATGCCGGCTCTGCCCATGATTATACCCGCTGTCGGGAAATCCGGCCCGTAAATATGCTCCATGATATCATCAAGATCCGCATCTTGATTGTTCATAACGCAGACGACTGCATTGATAACCTCAGATAGATTATGCGGAGGAATATTCGTCGTCATTCCCACTGCTATTCCGCTGGATCCGTTCACAAGAAGGTTCGGGAACCTACTCGGAAGAACTCGTGGTTGCTTGCGTGTCTCATCGTAGTTAGGGATCCACTCAACTGTCTCTCTGTCAATATCTCGGAGCATTTCGTCAGATATCTTTGACAATCGTGCCTCTGTGTAGCGCATAGCCGCCGGCGGGTCACCGTCAATCGAACCGAAATTACCGTGTCCCGCTATCAACATATAGCGCATCGAAAAATCCTGCGCCATACGTACTAACGCATCATATATCGACGCGTCTCCATGCGGGTGATACCGGCCCATTATATCACCGACCGCTGTCGCCGCTTTTCGGAATGGCTTGTCGCTTGTCAGGTTGCTCTCGTGCATCGTGTATAGTATTCGGCGGTGAATGGGTTTCAATCCGTCGCGTACATCCGGAAGAGCCCGGTCAATTATTACCGACATAGCATAAGTCAAGAACGACTTTTCCATTTCCTCCTCAAGAGGGGCCGTGACTATCTTTTGTTCAGGGAATCGGATTTCCCCTGTTTTCTCCTTCTTAGCCATAGTAAACCTCAAGTATCTAAATCGACCGCGTACTTTGCGTTCTTTTCGATGTATTCTTTCCTCGGCTCAACCTTTTCACCCATCAATACCGTAAATACCTCATCAGCCTCAATAGCGTCGGTCAACATAATTCGTTTCAACACACGTGTTTCCGGATTCATAGTCGTATCCCAGAGTTCATGCGCATCCATCTCGCCTAGACCTTTATTGCGAGTTACATCGACTTTTCCCTTACCATCTTCTCCACGCATATCTTCTAATATCGTATCAAGCTCATCTTCATTTAGTACATAGCGCGCGACTTTGCCGCGAGTAAGCTTAAAAAGTGGCGGCTGCGCCGCATAGACGTATCCCCCCTCTACAAGCGGCCGCATGAAGCGGAAAAAGAAAGTCAGTAGCAGCGTCCTGATATGGCTGCCATCAACATCAGCATCTGCCATGATAATGACTTTATGATATCGAAGTTTCGCTTCATCGAAGTCCTCTCCAATACCGGCTCCGAGAGCGGTGATTACCGGTGTTAACTTCTCGTTGCCATATACCTTATCTACACGAGCCTTTTCAACATTGAGCATTTTCCCCCACAACGGCAGAATAGCTTGGAATCGACTATCGCGACCGCCCTTAGCGCTACCGCCGGCACTGTCCCCCTCGACGATATATATCTCTGTCAGCGCGGGATCTGTTTCATTGCAGTCTGCCAGTTTCCCGGGCAATGACATACCTTCGAGCACGTTTTTTCGCCGTATATTCTCCCGAGCCTTACGCGCCGCCTCCCTTGCTCGCGACGCAGTGATGGCTTTATCCAGTATCGCGCGGGCAACCGAGGGGTTCTCCTCAAAAAAAACTGCCAGTTTCTCTGATACAAGACTATCCACAAATGTTTTTATCTCACTGTTGCCAAGCTTTGATTTCGTTTGCCCCTCGAACTGTGCTTCCATCAGCCTGACGGATATCACTGCAGCGACACCCTCTCTGCAGTCCTCGCCGGAAAGCTTGTCTTCGCCCTTTAACAGATTAGTTCTCTTTCCGTAATCATTGAGAACCCTTGTGAGTGCGGCTTTAAAGCCGGTTTCATGCATACCCCCATCCGGCGTATTGATGTTATTCGCGAAGCTGAGCAGAAACTCATTGAAGACATCACTGCAGTATTGAAGCGCAATTTCTGCCGTCGAATCGTTGCGAGTGCCGGAAAGGTATATAACGTTGCTGTGAAGTGGTGTTTTATTGCGGTTGATATGCTGGACAAACTCGATAATTCCACCCTCGTAGCACATTGTATCCGTAGCTTGCCGCCCCTCACGTTCGTCACAGGTGATAATCCTAAGTCCCCCGTTTAGGAATGCCTGTTCACGCATACGTGTGCGTAATACTTCGTAGTTGAAGTCACACTCGTCGAATATTTCAGCATCCGGTTTGAATGTTACCTCTGTACCCGTTTTACTTGTCTCTCCAATGAGCGTAAGTTCCTGGGTGATATCGCCCCGGGCGAATTTCATTTCATACAACTGCCCATTTTTATGAACCCGTACATAAAGCCATTCCGACAATGCATTCACTACCGAAGCGCCAACACCATGTAGCCCTCCTGATACTTTATATCCTCCGCCGCCGAACTTTCCTCCCGCATGTAGAACAGTGAATACAACCTCAAGTGCGCTTTTACCTGTCTGCTCCTGTATATCAATCGGGATACCGCGTCCGTTATCAATGACGGTCACTGTATCATCTTTCCCAATGGTAACTGTAAGTTCGTCACACGCGCCGGCAAGTGCTTCATCTATTGAGTTGTCAACTATCTCATAAACCAGGTGGTGAAGTCCGGAGGACGATGTAGACCCGATATACATACCCGGTCTCTTCCGTACGGCTTCCAACCCTTCGAGCACCTGAATCTGCGATGCGTCGTACTCATCGTATATTTCAGGCATGTCGTCGCTTATTTCGTAGGTCATAGATAGTTCCTCATCTCATTCGAATCGCATTGTTCCGGTACGTTTCGAAAGTGTTTGTGATGATAATTGTGACAGGAATACTCTATTTACGTCTCCATCACTGCACACGACAAAGGTGTTTGGCAAATCATCAGATACATTTGTAACACTTCCTGTTTTTTCTGCGTTACCTAGAAATCTGCGTGTGATATGCGACTCGGTAGTATTATCTAAGTCGAAAATTCCTATAATAGTCTCTTCAGACACTACTACACTTTGCCCTAAATGCAAGTACATCATTCGTCCCCCAATATGAAATCGCTGTACTCAATTAATAGATAGAAGATAATGAAGGAATCACTGGGATAAACGTCAATTTTCCTTCTTTATTCCTCCGTTATCAATTCTAAATACAGAGCCATCGTAAACCGTAGAGGCCTTGTTGTAATCACAGCATGTTATAAAGATTTGCCCTTTTGTTATACGACTAAGAATAAAACCCTGTCGTTTTTCATCTAGCTCAGATAACACATCATCCAGTAAAAGTAAAGGATACTCCCCTGTGTTATCAAAGAGTATATCCCTCTCTGCCAACTTTATGGAAACAGCAGCTGTCCGCATCTGGCCTTGTGAAGAAAATCTCCGTGCAGATGCGCCGTTTATATCAATCTCAAGATCGTCCTTATGCGCACCGGATATACATAAGCCTGCTCTAAGCTCAGCTTGCCGGTGTTCCCGTTGATGCTCAAGCAGTTCCGGTAGTATGTGCTCCGGTTTTTTTCCGTTAGTGTCCATACCTCCAACGGTTTTATACCGTACTGACATATACTCACTACCGCCGGAAAACTCTTTGTGTATATCTGCCGCTCTGGTCGATATTGCTGTCGCAAAGGCTGTCCTGTAATAAATCAACCGAGCGCTTTGCTGCGCAAGTCGAATATTATAATCGTCCAGCAACTCAAGCAACGAGGGTTTATCATGGTAATCGCGCAGTATCTTGGTTTTTTGTTCGTATAACCTACTAAACTCAGTCAAAGCGGTTAGATAGCCTGGGCGAAGCTGTGATAGGCAACTATCCATCATTTTTCGCCTAACTGCCGCACCATCCTTAATTAAATTGAGATCATCAGGACCAAATGATACAGCAGTAAGCCTTCCGGAAAGCTCAGATATCGTCTTGAGCTTACCATTATTAGCATACACCTCACGCCGCCGCCCACGAAAAAGCCGGGCCTCAAGCGTCTGCTCACGCCCACCGGATATAATGTCAGCCCGGATAAACGCATTCCCGCGATTATGAGATATCAATTCCTTGTCACCAGCAGAACGAAACGAACGCCCGCCAGTAAGGTAATATATCGCCTCAATCAGATTTGTCTTTCCCTGAGCATTGTGACCTGTTATAACGTTGACACTACTATCGAAATGTGCCGTTGCACATTCGTAATTACGAAACCCGTCTAACCATATCTTAGATACTATCATAATCAACAAGTTATACTGTTTCTCGTTTGACAAGCAAAACCTTATCTGCACATCTAACCACGTCGCCGGGACGTATTTTTCTCCCTCGTGTCCTGCATTGTTCGTCACCGACAAGAACTATTCCATCCTGTATTATTTTCTTTGCTTCGCCTCCGGTCGATACTACAGCCGTAAATTTAAGCAGAGCATCAAGTTTTATATACTCTCCTTTAATAAAGACAGGCTTTATGCCAGATAGGCTAACCCTCATAGGCTTTCAATCTAACAGGAAGTATCATGTACAAGAAGCTACTACTTTCATTCGCCGGAGATATCACACACGGAGTTACCCCGGATGTAAGTTCGAAGATAATTTCGTCAGCGGGTGCGGCTTTGAGCGCTTCTATGAGATATCTATCATTGAACCCTATCTCAAGTGAATCGCCGGAACCATCCATCCCGCATTCGTCACTGGCTTTTCCGACAGAAGATGCCGTAAAGAGTTTCAAGATTCCATCACCAAATATACATCTTATCGGACTTTTCATTTTATCGCTGATAATTAGCGAAACCCGTTCAGCAGCGGATATCAACTCGTCTTTCACGATTTTGAACTGATATTTCGACGATTGCGGTACGGCGTTCTTATAGTCTAAAAATTCTCCCTCTAGTCTGCGCGAAATCAGCATTGTATCGCCAATAGAGAACATAATGTGCTTCGTACCTAGTGTAATTGTAACTATGCCTTCACCATCCGTAGATATTCTTTCTAACTCATTAAGAGCTGTTCCTGGTACAACAAAGCTAAATGCTTGATCATTGTCTTTTTCCATAGGTTCACGACGAATTGCCAGCCTATATCCATCAACAGCAACTATCGAGAGTTCACCGTCTCCGGTCTCAAATAATGCTCCTGTATGTATCGGCCGAGATTCATTCTCACTAACCGCAAAATTTGTTTGAGAAATCATTTTTTTCAATACTGCTTCACCAATCATAATAGAATCTTGCCCATCGACTGTAGGAAGTTCAGGATAATCTGAAGCAGGTGAACCAAGAATTTCAAAAGTACTCACCTCACTCTTTATTGCCGCAACATATCCTGAATTCACAGTAATTTCAACAATTTGCCCCGGCATTTTTCTGATTATCTCTCCAAACAGGCGAGCGTTCAATACAATTCCCCCAATTTCCTCAACCTCCGCAGGAACTCTTGTTACTATGCCTGTTTTTAAGTCATACCCTGAAATCCTTACATTCTCCTCTTCTGCCTCAATAAGCAGACCCTCAAGAAGGGTGACAGGACTTCTTGTCGCTGCTCCACGTGAAGCAGTAAGAATTGCGGTTAACAGAAGAAATTTCTCACACGTGAACTTCATAATAATGCCCATTCCTTTCACTATGTTCAAACATGACCAGTCACTGATCTGTTAGTTATTCTTTTTATAAGATAGAAGTGAATATAATATAGTAGTCGTAGTAGTAGTACAAATAAATGTGGAAAACACATAAAAAGTGTTATTTAGTAAGCACCTTCCGCGTTGAGAAAAAGTGGGAAAGATATGAAACTTTTACCGTTATATAATAAAGAAAAATTATCAACACTTAATTAACATTTAGGAAATGTGGGAATGGTGAGTTCTTAGTTCTTTGAGTTGATATTTGCTGTAATATCTCTGATGATCTTTGAAAAATCAGGTGACTCTTCAATTGCGTTTTCAATTCTGCGAACAGATGAAAGTACCGTAGCATGGTCTCGATTCTCAAATATCGTTCCTATGTCCTTTAATGAGAGATTTGTCATTTTTCGTATGAGAAACATAGCGATATGTCTTGCCCGGGCTGTATCACGAGTTCTGCTTTGACCCTTGATATCGTCAGGAGTCAGCATATAGTACTTTGCTGTTTCGTCTATTATGGTATTTGACGTAGGAATGATTTCCTTAATGCCTTTAAACATATCCTTTAAACGCTTTGTGACAGAAGCAACAGTAATATCATCATCCATAATGTCTCGGTATGCAATTATCATTTTAACAGCTCCCTCGAGCTGTCTCACATTTGATATAAGATTCTCCGCGATATAATTAGTGACATCGTCATCAAAAGTAACTCCAAGCTGTTGTGCTTTATTTCTAATTATTGCTACGCGCAACGCATCGTCGGGAGGTTGGATATCGACCGCAAGACTGGACTCAAGGCGTGTTCTTAGCCTGTCTTCGAGTCTAAGCATTTCACTAGGGGGTCTGTCCGAAGTAAAAACTATCTGTTTACCAACTTCATATAGAGCGTTGAAAGTATTAAAGAACTCATTTTGAGTCTCAATCTTTCCAGCAAGGAGTTGTATGTCATCCATCAGAAAAATATCCGCCACTCTGTATTTATCACGAAACTCTACCATCCTACCCTGCTGAATGGCAAAGATAAGCTCGTTCATAAACTCGTCGCCCTTAACACACGCAATCTTATAGTGAGGGAATTTCCTTGATATCGAATGACGGATGGCATGTAATAAATGGGTTTTCCCCAAACCTGACTCTCCATATATAAAAAGAGGGTTGTACCCTTGCTTTGGCAATCCGTCACCGACAGCTAAAGCAGCCGCATGGGCGAACTTATTGGAATTACCAACGACAAAATTCGCAAATGTAAACTCATCCATGTAGATATTGTCAGGCTCGTGATTAGAGTTTGTCATAGCGGAAAGGCCGTCATCGTCAAGAATCAAAACATTAATATCACCGGCAAATATATCCTTTAGCGCACTCTTTATCGTTTCGATAAAGCGATCCTCAATAACGCTTTTCTTGAAAACTGATGGCGAATGGAGAATAAGACGATTGTCGGACATTTCAATGGCACGACAGTCGTCAAACCATGTGGATATCGCGGTCTCAGTCAGGTTCTTACTTAGTATTTTCAGTACCTTTCCCCAAACATCGGTAGCAGAATTCATGTTGATAATCCCTTCAACCAGAGTAGAGCATGCAATAAAGAATCGCGACTTCATTCTATCAAAATCCCGTAAGGAAATCAAGTTTTTATTCGTATTTGGACACACTTCTTTTTTTGTGGTGATCCCCCACTTCAGAGCTAAAACAATGTGTATTCTACATCATTAAGTGAAAAGAAGTAGCGAAAATGGAGAATTATCGATACATTCGCCAATTCCCCATTTACCACGAGCGGTATTAAGTTTAGCCTATACATTAAGTTATGCTGTTGAGTCTCATTGTCATAGCGCTCTTTCTTCGCGCGGCTTTATTTTTATGAATAAGACCTTTGGTAGCCGCGCGGTCGACGGTTTTTACGGCGACTTTATACGCAGCCTCAGCTGAATCACGGTCGCCTCCTGAAACCGCGGCGTTAAACTTCTTAATATTTGTTTTAATCAACGATCTGCTCGCCTTGTTTTTTGCTGTCGCCCTTTGTGATATCAAAACTCTCTTTGCCGCGGATTTGATATTTGCCATTTGCTTATATCCACCTCCTCTCACGAGTATTGTCGGCTGAAGTCAAGTAACAGACTTGCGTTCATGCTGTAAATATACTTTCATTTGCTTCAAGAGTGGTAATTCTATCATCATGGAACGAAAAATGCAAGCATTTTCATTGTTTTGGCATGTGAAAAAACAAAACAGCCTACTGTTCAACGCGCAGGTTGATACATGGTATCTGTTTTACTCAATCAACGCTTGCGTTTGTCTTTGCTGTAGTACGTATGTAATAAAACATGTATTGCTGAGCAATCCCGGCGTAAGGGCTGAACAAGGCAGGATCAAACCCTGAGCAATAGTATTGATTAATGGCGCGTTTGATCCAAACATCGAGAGGAAATGCATTCAATATATTAAGCCCAAACAACATAGCACAGTTCGCAACCTTATCTCCGACCCCGCTAAGCTTTTTAAGTTCTTTGCATGCTATTTCCGGGGATGCGCGCGATAATCTATCCAAATCAAGAACCATGGAGTCTACTGCGGTTGCCGCTTCTATAATATAAGAAGCTCTATAACCACAACGCAATGGTGCAAGGGCGATTTCATCGAGCATCGCAAGCGTATGCGCGGTCGGAAAAGTATAGTGTTTTTTACCGTTAAATAGGAAACTCTCACCGAATTCCAGGCAAAGTACCTCAATTATCCGCTTTATTCTTGGGATATTATTACATTGAGAGATGATGAAAGAACAAAGAACTTCCCAGCGATTCTGTCTGAGGATTCGTAGGCCCTTACCGAAGGCAGTGGCCATGCGCATGAAATCATCAATACATAGTCGCTGTCGGATTATCCCGTAATCGCGGTCAAGATCAAAATAGTCTCGCCAGATATTCTCAAAATCCTCTATTGATCCGGAAATGAAAACACTTTTCCCGGCGTGACGGAGGTAGGCAGCGTGGTTAAGCGCTACACCGGTATATACTCCATATTCGTCAGCGTTCCATCTGAAACACTGACCGCATTCAAAAATTCTAGATAGATTGAAATCAGAAACGCCAGCAACCTCGATTTCACCACCTCGATCGTAGTACTCCATAAAACCCTCATATTCTAAATTACTGTATTCTTAGTTGTACATTCATAAATAGGTATTCCCTGCTCAGCGAACCTCAACTCATAATCAGTCATGAGTCTTCCTGAACTACTATGCAAATGGCGAGTTTGCTCCAATATCTTAAACCCACACCTCTTAAACTCCCTGAGCGAAAACTCAAATAGTTGTAGATCATCAGTTTTAAAATGAACTTCGCCTTCAGGTGTAAGGAGTTGACTGTAAAGCGAAAGAAAGCGTTCATTTGTAAGTCGTCGTTTCGTATGTCTGTTCGACGGCCAGGGATCGCAAAAGTTTATATAGAATCGCGAAATTTCCCCAGGCATGAAATACTCCATAAGACTTTCAGCAAACGCGTTGATAAAACGCACATTTTGAAGTCCCACCTCTAACGCGCGCTCTAGCGCGATGACCATAACACTGGCATTTTTCTCGAGCGCGACAAACAATACATCAGGTTCAGACAGTGCGACGTCGACTGTGAAACGGCCCTTACCGCAACCAAGCTCAATCCGAAGCTCGCTATATCCAAACACTTCAAGCCAGTGGCCGCGGTAAACCGTTGGATTTGCAGTGATTATATGAGAACAGCGTTCCATTCGCACCGCAAGATTCGGTTTTTTTCTCATTCTCATTTATCGCCTCGTACTTTATTAAAAAACCCGGTTAGTATAGCGGAACATTCGTCGGCTAGAATGCCACCTGTAATCTTAGTAGAGTGAGCGTATGGTTCCATAAACAGATTAATAACGCTGCCACAAGAACCTGTCAGCGCATCTCGCGTACCGAAAAACACCTTGCCTATGCGTGCCATAATTATTGCACCAGCACACATTGGACAAGGCTCAAGTGTTACATAAAGCGAGCAACCAGTCAGTCGCCAGTCGCCCAACGCCTTACATGCGCTGGTGATTGCTTCAAGTTCGGCGTGCGCTATTGCGTTTTTCTCCTTCTCGCGGCGGTTTCGGCCGCAACCTATTATAGCACCGGCGTTATCTGTAATAACACATCCGACAGGCGCCTCGCCATCTTCTCTCGCCTCTTGCGCCAGCGTTAGAGCGAGAGACATATATCGCGCTTGCTCAAAATCTATCTTGTTATTGGGAATACATATAGGAGGGATATCCATACTAGTCTTCAATCCTTGATCGTTGCTGCAGCGTTTGTAGTACATCAGAAAAATATCCGGGCAATTCGGTACACAGCTCCATCTGTTTACTTGACGTAGGATGTATAAAACGAAGCATCCTGGCGTGTAAACACTGGCCAGATAAACCAAACTCTGGTTTCCTCAATCCATATACCATATCGCCGAGAACAGGATGCCCTATATATGCAAAGTGTACGCGTATTTGATGGGTTCGCCCCGTTTCGAGACGGCAACATACATATGTGAATCTGTCGTATCTTGTTATTACTTCATAATGCGTCACCGCAGTACGAGCGTTCTTCCCTTGACGGTCATCCCGAGCACAATATGCAGGATAAACAGACTGGCGTTTCCTATCCACCGGGTGGCGGCCTATAAACTCATTTATTGTTCCGGTATTGTTTTTTACAACACCACGGACTATCGCGTCATATTCTCTTGAGAGTGTTCGCGCAACCAGTTGAGACGCAAGCGCCAGATGTGCCCGGTCATTTTTCGCTGCGATAACAAGGCCCGACGTATCCTTATCGATTCTATGAACGATTCCCGGCCGCCTAACGCCGCTAATCCCGGACAGACTGCCTCCGCAGTGAAACAATAACGCGTTGACAAGAGTTCCATCATGATGCCCCGGCGCAGGATGTACAACCATCCCACGTGGTTTATTCACGATAATGACATCCATATCTTCATAAATAACATCGAGCGGGATATCCTGAGGAGTGGCAACAGGATCCTCCTGCTCTTTTAGCGTGACAATATAGACATCCCCTGATGACGTCCTGTGGTTTTTATGTACCGGAACTCCTCCAAGAGAAACACTCCCGGCTTCGAGAAGCCTCTGTGCGGCGCTTCTTGTAAGACCTGATATACTTGCGGCGAGGAACACATCCAAACGTTCCCCGTTGATTTCACAATTGATGCTATTTGTCAGATTCGTCTTCAAAGCCGTATTCCCGCAGTAATTCATCCATGTCGTAATCGCCAACCGTACCGAGTTCTGATTCAAGCGCCTCAAGCGCACCGAGCGCGGACGAAACATCCTCAGGTAACTCAGCGTCTATGAAGCTATCAGACGCCAGAATCTCCTGTGCGGGTACGAAATACTCAGTGGGCTTAGTGGATTGTATATCCTCAGGAAACTCAGAGTCGATGATACTTTCAGGCGTCATAATCTCCAGTGTGGTGATGACGGCTTCGATACGCTCCGGTGAATCTGCCTGTTCTTCATGAGCGGGTATGCCACCCGTGAATGTAACATCGTTATAGTCGGCTAATTCATTATTATCAGGGCTGTCATAATCACTGTATTGATCTGCTTCTTCGATGTCATCGTAATACGGAGGTTCGGAAAGAACGTCGTCGCGTCTTGCTGATTTAATCGACGAAACGATAAAGTGTATACAAAAAGTGATAAA
>Ga0123353_10009760_pt1 | contig 13294 bp, 11 predicted proteins | sample TergutLab28metaG_3_FD_92763 | JGI IMG/M metagenome (GOLD analysis project Ga0123353, IMG submission 92763) | Labiotermes labralis P3 segment gut microbial communities from Petit-Saut dam, French Guiana - Lab288 P3 | ecosystem: Host-associated > Arthropoda: Insects > Digestive system > Gut ...
CGAACTATACCGACAGAGCGGCCGCCGCCGGTCGGCCAAGTTAGTGCCAACTTTTGCGGATAGAGGGGTGTCACGTGGTCAGCGCAACGGGTCCCCACAGCCGTTAATCTCTGTTTTCTAGACGTGGAGCCGCTAATTTTTCATTCAAGTAGCTCCTCAATTGACCTCACGAGGCTCATGAGGCTGAGTGGACCCCGTTCCAGATCCACTACTACTCAGAAAATCTGGTAGCACCGGGGATCGAACCCGGGACCTCTGTATGTGTATATGCCGAACTTTAGGTAAACAAATGAACAAAGACAGAGATAATTTGGACGTAAGATAAACAAAATATTCCACAACATAAGCAGTAATCTGTACATTAACGAAACCATACATGTATGAATAAAAATAATAATATGCCAGAAGTTACAGAACCCAATATTTAACAACAACAACGTGCAGAAAAAGAAAATAAACATTGCAAAACAACAATATCCCTGACGTGACAGAAACTAAATATCTAACAAATTTATCGCGGACTACTATAAATCTGAAAGGAGCAAGACCTCCCGAAACGTCAGCAATAACCAATAATAAACCAACAGGAAGTCACGTGCCAGACGAATTGAACCTGTTGTGACAGCCTCAAAAATACGAACGTGCCGGATGTTACAGAAACGAAACTTTTACCAACAACAATATAATGCCGAAACCTATCAACAACAAAAACAACAAACTTCGGATGTTATAGAAACCCGACATTTAACAATAAAAGCTACAGTATTGTGCTACTGCTTTTACATTTCTCTTTTGTAAATTACTACGATTTTTTCTGTTTGTGGGCAAATCAATTGATCTTGCAGTAAAAGAAACAGAACCTTCTGTTTAATATTCTTATTTAATTGCAGCCGGAGTTTTAATACAAGAAACAGCCCTAAATCTAAGGACATTTATTTCTCAAAGACTGTGCATTTTTGTAACACCTGTACTTAAAATTCACAAAAATTCTTAGCTCACATTGAAATACAAAATTATTTCAAAATGAATACAAAACTCTGTTCCACAGCTTACAAATTTATAGCGATACAGAAAACAACGTGATATGCAAATTAGTACACATTTATCGGGTTTCGTGGCATGAAATTATTTTGCATTCATATTCAAGAGCTGTAAATCCTACACGTGCGTATTAAAAACACAATATGTTTATAATGTCGCCAGTTTATAGACTTGAGTTTTACGATCCAAGTAATGTCGGTGGGTTCAAATGGTCCAGAGTTACTCAGAAGGACTTGACGTTTCGTGTAATTACACTGGTATAATTTTAGGTCAAAATATGATGCAAAATATCCATACTGTCTAAGATACAGCTTTCTGATATACATACATACATAATACATACATACATACGCACATACATACACACATAATACATACATACACACACCCACACATACATTTATCCTGCTTCCCGAAGTATCGTGAAGCGTGAAACTCAATAATCCTTTCAGTGAGGCAAAGAGAGAAAATATCGTCAAGATGAATGGATGGATGGATGGATGCATAGAGAGACAGACAGGTAAGTACGTAGCCAGGTAGGAGGGTGGGTGGGTGGATGCATGGGTATGGATCGACGGACGGACGCACGGACAGGCGGAGAGACGAACGGACGGACAGACGGACGGATGGATGGATGGATGGATAGATGGATGGATTGATGGATGGATGGATAGATGGATGGATGGATGGATAAATAGATGGATAGATAGATGGATGGATAGATAGATGGATGGATGGATGGATGGATGGATGGATAAATAGATGGATAGATAGATGGATGGATTGATGGATGGATAGATAGATGGATGGATAGATGGATGGATAAATAGATGGATGAATGGATGGATGGATGGATTGATTAGATAGATAGATAGATAGATATAGGTAGATAGATATAGATAGACAGATAGATATAGATAGACAGACAGATAGATAGATATAGATAGATAGATAGATAGACAGACAGACAGATAGATATAGATAGATAGATAGATAAATAGATAGGTAGATGATAGACAGAGAGATAGATGAGGCGGATAGTCAAACAACTGTATTCAACCCAACCACTTGAATTACAAGGTAAGCCACACATGCAATCTTCCCTGACAGGAAAGGGTAATTGAAATAATTGAGAGCGAATTGCAACAGCGGTCGCTTCAGTGCAGTAGAATGTGAAAACTTTACGGAACGAAGTTACCTGAATGAAGCGATGATATAATGAGACAATTATGATATTTGTGAGACGATTCTGCTTACAAATGTGGAGTTGACAAGGAAGAAGAAAAGACAGACTGGCAGTATGTCATCTTGACTGAACGAGAATGTCTGGAAGAAGAGCGGAAATGTTGAACTTTGGAAGGAATCTGCCACTGGAGGAAGAGAAGGGATTCTGAGGAGCAGCAGGGGGGGGGGAGCTTCCTCATTAACAACGAAGAATTACAACGTTTTCCCCAGACGAGAACACTCATATGTCTTACAACATCCTTCCAGTACAGCTTCCTCTTTTCAAACGACGACATCCAATGAGATACTTAATGTTAGGATTCTACCAACAGAAGCAAACATCGGTCACAGGCGGTAACATAAATTCCAGCAACTGGATTCTCACCATCCCCAATCTAAAATAATTCTTTACCCAACTGCACACACATCTACAAACGACAAAGATCTTCCTTTTCTCCTTTTTATTTGAAGAGAAAGAGACAAGGTATAAAAGAAAATACGCGTCATTAATTGGTGATCGCTTCCAATGATTACATGTTATCTGTTATGTTGGGACGGACTGAGCTTGTACGGAAAGGACTGTGTGACGAGCTGAAATGAGATTAATGACTGGGATTTTGGTCACAACCCTTTCTAGTTCTTAACGAGGATCTGATCAATACAGATGAACAAACGTATCCTTCTTAATTCGGAACTGGTTACACAATCGTTAGGCGCAGCTGACTGAGCCAATCGAAGACTCGAAGGAAGAAAAACTTTCCTTTGCTGCTTACTTGGGCTTAAATAAACTTTTAACCACATAAAGTCTGGGTGAAATAAAATAAAATTAAACGTCTCATTGCTCAGATCTTGAGAAAGGTACCTGTACTATAGAGAAGGGGAATCACAGAAGGATACAAAGAGCTTCATCAATGTTTTTCTGCACCAATTATTACTTTGGTGAAATTAGAAATGCATGCAACGTGGTAATCTGAGGATCTAATTACGAAACTTAGACACAAACGAGAAAATTCAACAGTAAAGCATGCTGACGTTGTTATACTTCAAATAGCTTTACTAAGTTTCTTAACTTTGTCCATCGTATAGTTAGAGTATTCCGAACAGAAAACATCATTTCGGAAAGTGGATCTTTTGCTGCCCTCCAGCGAAAAAGTGGTGTAGGTACTACCGCGATGTTCCGATAGCAAGAGGTTATATCAATCACTGGTCCAGTGATTGATATAACCTCTTTTATAGGATTGTACGAATGAGTGGGCTCAAAAAGTGACACTCGTGATCTGTCCGCAGTACTACACAAATGGTTAGAGATTTTAATGTTCTTCTTGTGTACGTCTAATGAACACAGTGATTAGCTCTGTATGTCTCTACAGACCTCCCACTGGGGAAACATTTCAGACGTTTAAATTATCAAACGTAGGTCTAATTCACTATTTTATGGTCGTATTTGGCCACTAAAGCAACATCTTTGGCGTGAGTACTGAAACAGCTAATGTCTGTTCCTTCGAAAGCACTTCATCCAATATGCGCAACTATCTGCAATTTCATACAACGCCATGCAACATCTGCAGTTAATACAGCGTCCTGAAACAACCTACATTCGACTGAAAGCCCCTTGAAGATAATTTCTCGTTTTGGGTGCCACTTCTTGAATTCTCATGGCGGTGCCTATTAAGATTACAGTCTTCTGGTTTCTGACACAGTCTTACTTACACAAGACACTTCGACCATGAGAATGGAGACACTAGGTCCAACCGAAACTTTCGTAACTATCTACAAAATTAGACGGTGTAACATACTGGAAGAATAAAATCTTAATTCGGCAGTATTGTCTTTTCAATGCACGTACGTCCACACTTCCTACAATTGCAGATAGGCGTGTAGCCAGGCAGCAGCCACTGATCAGCCTCGCCTCTTCAGAGAGTCTAGTACACCACCTCACGCCATTTGAACATCAGGGCGCACTTACATTCCCTGACGGTAAGGACGTTCAGCTATTACAGACATTCCACACAGCACGGCAATTGTTGAGAAATCCTATATCATACACCACCTACAACTTTTCATGAGAAACGACTGCATATAACGGAACTGTGTAATTTTCTATTTAACATAAATGACAATAAGTTTACCTGTTTTTTGTGTGGGTGTAACATTTGGCATTTCACCCAGTGGATAAAACATAAATTGACGGCGTCTAAGAGCGAAGTGCTGAGGGTACTATTTGGATACAAATGAGAACAGAGAACAGTGGTCATTCAAGCATACATATACAGCACTGTGTTACGGACACTGACAAAGAACAACTATAACGTTTATAGATGGAATTCCTCTATGGAACCTGCTATCTCTAAAATGTCGGTAAACACCTACTAAACTACAAGACGTCACATCTCTGAAGAATGTAATCCTAGCGCTCATTGCGACATGAACCTGAAATCTGATTCAGAAATAGGCCTACACGGTTTACAAATAAACAAGGCTAATTTAAACATAATTACGATTATGCGGCATAACACAACACTCAGAGATAAAAACAACACAGCCTCGCCGCATACCCAGACAAATAAAGAAAGAAGACTCACTGGACGACCAAAACTGCGATGAAGGAAGCAACCCACTGGTAGGAGGATTTTAAAACCAAAACTATGACGACGAGGACGGCGGCGATGATGATGATGATGATGATGATGATGATGATGTTGAATGTTCGTGTGCGCAAATTATTTCACTAAGGCACATTAACGCACAGGAACCTCACGAAAAATTCCAACTTGATATTTTATACTGATAATTACTAGTAATATTTTCAAAATATTCTCATTTCTGGAGCGGGAGGAGGCTGTCTTAAAATTAACGGTATGATACTAGCCTCCCAGCAAGATTGCCAACATAACCACTCACGCCGTACAAAAGAAAATGGAAAATTCAGACAGTCAGCTTGTTACATTTCTTCACATAGTCACCCACTCCAGATATTAATTGCAGAAATGAATAAGAAAGATACTGCACAGTCACTTTGAGATTTATGAAAAACTCTGAAAAGTTTCAAATGAGCTAAAAAAATGTCAATTTTTTTCATGTATACCGCATTAAGGCATACGGGAGTAGAAGTACAGTTCCACTCGTTCTTAACCTTGACACTGGATGGAGGTGAGTGGTCAGTCTCACATCCAAGCCACTTGACACCCCGGGAGAGAGCCCCAGTAGTCACTGAATAGGTGGGTGGGTCTCAGAGCTGGTCCGAAACTTCAGGTAAAGAGATAAATCTTGCCTGTCCCGAGATTCTGAGCTAAAAGATCTATATGATCTATTTTTTTGTGATCAAATGGTGTCCTACACACTTCGCATTGCCCAACTGTCTGCACTCTGAAGAGATCACCAACAGAGCAGTAATGTGATAAATGTGATTGGAGCTAATTGCATTACTAGACTTATAATCACCCTTGATATGACGCAGTCTAATCTGTCAGAAGTACAACGTCGTCTCAGAAATGCCCGCTGTCTCCTTCGTCGACTAGTCTGATGACGCAGGCAGCAGGTCACAGAAGACAGTGGTCACGGCAGTGGGATTCTTATAACTTGGCAGTGATTGCTAGTTGTAACGAATACAACGTTTATGTTACATGATTTTCTGCGAAGTGACTTCATGATACGAGATTTGTGTATCACCTGTCGTCTGCAGGCGTAACAGGACACTTAAAGTGGCGTGGGACAAATCAGGGGTAGCAACAAACGTTCTCATGGCGTTGACTATCAAAATCACCGTCCTGTAGTCTGGTAGAAATTTAAGGAAATTCGGAGGAGCGTGCATACTTGTTCCAATTTCCGCGTAAACCATACAGTACCTTCCATCGAAACGTTGGTCAACCTGTAGCCGACTATAAGGCGTCATATTTCAGAAGACGGTAATCATCCAAGTTTCGCAGGTTGATACACTATACACAGAATATTCTAGTCAAATCTGCAGTTACGCTAATGACCATGTCATAAAATCCACTTTAATAACCACCTGGATGTGTTCAAATTTCCAAATATAATTATAGGAGCGAAAATAAAAAAAGAAACGCACGTGGGTTAGGTGACCGGGGAATTAGGCTCAATTCGTAGGAGGGGCACCTGTGTCTCTCATCTCCACAGCCTCCAGACCGACTCTGTGCCCCGCCCAGCCTCCTAACCAATGGGCTTCTAGGAGTAAAGCTGTCGAGGCCGGAAGCTAAACCAACATAACCCGTTGGTGCCGATTATGGGAAGGAGTAAGCTATACGTGTGCTCCCCACATATTTCTTGGCGGGGAGGTGCTTCTCTAACCACTGGGACTTTAACTCTTTACCTTCAAATAGACAGAATTTTGAAAATAATGATTATCAAAGTTAAATTTAACCACACATTAACAAACACTAAGTGGTTCGGAAACGAACAAGCCCATGGAATAAGAAGGAGCTGCATTCGTTGATTACATACGGTACACAGCCCTGCAGTTGTTGCCTGTGATGCAACTTTCACGCTTTTTCTTCGCTCATTATACAAGTAGCAACAATTCACGACTTGCCCTTGGACGGTACTAGTTACGGACATCGGCTCTCGAAGCCTGTATCAACATCACGAATTTCACGTAAAATAAGATTGACAGTACATGAACTTCACCACTATTACTTCTCTTTTGTCCCGGTGCAAACGACGTTTTACTGTTTTCACATGCAAAAATTCGATTAATGTTCACATTGTATGCTCAAGCTTCCTAAACCTTCGGTCACAAACTTCCTAATGAATGTATGTAAATTCTTATGAAGCCGTCTGTGGAGAAATGTTAAAACTATCTGTGGAAAATACACCTTATTCCTTGACGAATTTTATGTGTCGTACGTAACACGAAACAAGGTATATCACGTAATTGGATAGGTTTACAATGTCTAGGTAAAGAAAATGTTTCTTAGATCTACAAAAAATGCGGAAATGCGGCAGGATGAAGAAAATTACATGGTTAGGGGCTTCATAACATGAACTTTGCAACAAATGATAGTAGTATGACCATGTCCACGATATTAATGTAGGCGGCGGAACATGTGCCATGAATTGGGAAATGGGAAATGCATGGAATACTTTAGGCCGAAACCCTGAGGGGATTAGGGAATCTTCAAAATCTAGGTGCAGAAGGCCGAAACTAACATTACAGTGTACCTCATATGGATGGGATATGAAAAATTTTGAAATGCTACACATGCTGAAGGAGTCCAATAAAGGTATCTTGGAAAAAAGGGTACCGAGGCTTCGAGTTTCGAGATTTTATGTTCTTAGAGCGGTCTTGTTGAAGATGGAAGTCTTCTGCAATGGTGCGCAGTGTCGACTGGTGGCTAACGGTTAAGGACTTTTCGAAAATTCATAGCGTCTTAATCTTCAGAAGGATCAAGCAGCTCTCCAAGACTGATCCTGAAGAAGAAGGTACGATCCTTGGAAACATCGGTAACTAGTTACTATTCGAAAAGGTGCAATATCCCAGAAAAACTGAATCTTCAGCCTTTGGGTTCTTGAGAAGCAAACAGGCGCTGAGCAGTTCAGACTTTCCCGGAATATTAATGGATTCTGTAGGTTCGTCACCGTGGGATTTGAGGTCCTCAAGAGAGTGCAAATTATACTATAGTTTGCTGCGTTACGTTGTCGTCCTGCTTGTGACTACCAGAGTGCAAGGTGTTATAATTTATTAGGCCGAAATGTCTTCATTAAAATGTGTACAAGGGATCGCTACTGGATTCTAACTAAGCCAGTTGGTTTCAGTCCAACACTTTATATCACACGTCATTAGGATCAATTTTAATACATCCTAACCAACGACCCTTACTCCTTTCAAGAGTTCTCTTTCCTTCAAGACTCCCCTTGGTTCTTCTAAGCGTATTTTCTCCACCTCCGTGCGATATACTCCGTGATTATTCACAGCAGTAATATTTGTTGAACGGTATAAAGTACGAATTCCTTTCTCAATTATCCTTAACGTAATTATTATACGTTAAGGCAATTACACGCAACAACGTCAAAGACTGAATCATCGTCGACATACGGCTGTCCACTCTGCACATTAACTGACAAATCAATGCATATTAAACAGCATAGGTTTAGAATGAGAAGCCATAATTCATTCACCTCAGGCGCATTTGAAAATCTAGGTACTATGGATTTCAACGTTACAAATATCTGCATTTTTCACACAAAACATATCAGTATTTACGGTTTCATACAACTGTCAAAATAAACAGCGATTATAACCAGCTGATTTCTGTTAGACAAATTCGCGTGTTTTTGTCAAATAGACATAGAATTATTCAATAGAAAATTGCACAGATAAATTCTAAGTTTTGAAGATTTTAGAAATAATAGGAATACATGAACTGAAGTTATGTACTGTAGCCAACATCAGCAACTGAATCTGTTTACACCTATTATAATATTCTCGCCATTGTATACACTTGAACATAGTGACCCCATTTAGGATAATACCAGACCAGGATTTAGTCAGCCTCCAGGCTTATTACAACCCTGGATGGACTTCACATTTACTGTTCTGGTGGTCTAATCAATTTCTATTGAATTACATTATCCGACATGTCAAAACACTCACTACAAACATGGTTTCGACGTTAAATATGGACAACTACAGAGTCGCCAATGTGGTTCTGTCGGTGACGGGTGATGGCTCTGACACACACACGTCAAAACAGTTCTGAAAAAAGACATAAACGTTACAAAGTACTATAGTGATAAAATGTAAAGGTACATTAGGCAATGGTGTTACGGTTACTGTACGAGAAATTCAAAAGAATTCACACTGCATCACTCGAATCTTTGAAGCATAAAATTCATCCAAACTATTTAAAATGTCAGTTCCTACTGCGCACTAAATACACTGTATCTTGATGAAGACGATCGACTGCCTAGAAACATAGAGGAACATAATGGTTATTTGTTCTCAAAATCACACAAAATACATAAGTGCAATCTTTGGGCAAAATATAACGTTCCTTAATGTTCAACCAGTTGGTTCGTACAGTTACCGCCTGGCTGAAAAAGGTAAAATGAGAACGGCGTTTATTTTCAAGAATTTCCTTTTCTCTATAGTAAGTTCTGAATTACACAACCAGATTTTTCTTATTGGTTTGTATCCCTAACCATTTCTTTCCTCGTGTCACATAACCGTACACTTTACAAGAATGATGCAGACCAGCACTTCCAAAACGCACTCACTACATAACGCTTGATATCAGAATGAAACTTCATGTATCTCCGAGTGATTCCTCCGTGTCAGAATAAATCCTCACGAATCTCACATTCTCAGAGCAACCCCTTATGTACCCCTTGTTCTAACAGTGACTTTTCGTATACCCTCAGCCTCAGAGTGACTCTCCATACAACTTCGGTTTCGGGCTGATTCTTTATCCATCCGTCTCAGAACTGAAACTGAAACCTCTTGGTCTCGGAAAGAAACGTCACGCACCCTTCGGTCTCAGAATGATATTTTATGTAATCCCCTTTCTCAGAAAATTTCTCAGGAATTAAATTTCACAAACTCCTTGGTTTCTAAGTAAAACATCATGAATCCCTGAGCCGCAGAGTAAAATTTCACATGCCTCTTCAGCTTACAAGTTAAACTGCACCTACCCCTCAATCTGGGTCTTGGTCTCCGATTGAGAGGTCATTACCTCGCGGTCGCGAAATAAAAGATGGCGTATTCTTTCGTCTCAGGCACGAAACTTCACGTACCTGTGGAAGGTTACGTAGTTCTTAGCCTCAGAATGAAACGTCACCCACTGATCGGTTTCATAGTGAAAGTTCACGTAATCATTTGTGTTAAGAGTGGTACTGTCGCTACGCTCAGTGTCAGGGTGAAACCTCACGCACCGATCCGTCTGAGGCGGATATCTTGCGTACTTCTTAGTCTGAAGAGTGAATCTTCACGTACTTCTTAGCCTGTGAGTGAAACTTCACGTAATCTTGGTCTTAAGGGTGAACCTGTAAGTACTGCTTGATACCAGAATGAGATTGCACGAACTTCGTGGTCTTACGAGTGAAAGCTCATGTACTCCTGGGTCTTAAGAGTGAAAGTTCACGTACTCCTGGGTCTTAAGAGTGAGAGCTCACGTACTCCTGGATCTTAAGAGTGAAAGTTCACGTACTCCTGGGTCTTAATAGTGAGAGCTCACGTACTCCTGGATCTTAAGAGTGAAAGTTCACGTACTCCTGGGTCTTAAGAGTGAAAGTTCACATACTCCTGGGTCTTAAGAGTGAAACTTCACGTACTCCTTTGTCTAAAGAGTGAATCTTCATGTACCTCTTACCAGTGACGACTAGAACTTTAATCTCAAATTAACATATAAGAGATACCATGTCCTAAAAAATGTTCAAAAATGTCTCTTTCTCTTGTCTGTACCCCGCTTCAAAACTGCCAACATACACCTTGATTTGAACAATATTCAAAGGAATACTTTCTCCGTGTTAGGAATTTAAAGCACAGCTCCAATTACATGATAGCCTGAAAGTTATGAAACTCTGCAGTTTGCCCACAAACTGCATTCGTGTCTCATACGATTCTCACAACCAAAAGAACCTACTTCACCATGAAGAGTTTCCGACTGCAGGTTGTAACGGAGTCTGTGAGTAGTTTAGCTGCGGATAGGAACTGAAGTTTCATTTCCCTCATATTATACCTCTGAACTTCAGATCTGTCAGGGCGGGGGCTTAGGTTCGATCCCGGAGCAGTCCATGTTAGAAATTTTGTTGGGTAAAGTGGCATTTTGTAAGGTTTCTCTCCGAGTATTTCCGTGTTTCCCTGTCCGTACCACCCCACCAGTGGGCCGGGTAGCTCAGTCGGTGTAGCGACTGACTACGGGCTGGACGGTCCGGTATCGAATTCCGACGGGGTTGAGAATTTCCGCCCGTCCAGACCGGCCCTTGGGCCCACTCAGCCTCCTGTAAAATGGGTACCGGGTCTTTCCCGGGGTTGAAGTACGGCCGGGGCGTGCTCCTGACCACTCAACCCCCTTCTAGTGCCGCAGTCATGGAAGAGCAGAGCTATACCTCTACCCACCCTCTGGGCCACACCGGGCCTGTAACGGGATCACTTTACCTTTTACCTTTACCACCCGACCAACGCTCCATATTCATCTTCATTTTACACAACTTTTATCAATAGGACTAGCAGCTGGAGCACAGGAACCTTCAAGGCACTGTTTTTATGGACGTCGGGGATCACTGGAGAGAACGAAACATTCACTTTGTTCTTTTAGGGTGAAAGAAGATATTAGGCATTGAAATGGACGATTCCATGTCAAATTAAATTATTTCGACTACAATAACGCCTCACGGCATTCCGTGCAATTTATATTGCACCATTCATTTATTCAGCACTGTGACACACGGAAGTTTGCACACCGCTAAAAATGACTCGTCTTCTCTTTCGGAGACCAATACAAAACCTAAAGCAACTTTCAATATGCCGTAGATTATTAACGTGTTACCAAGCGTTTATGAATATTAATGACGGCTGTATTGAAACTGACGTCACGAATAGAGAAGGTTGACCGATTTAGAAGAAAAATCGCAGCTTTCAAAATGAGTTTAATAAACAGAAAGGAAACCAACCGACGGAACAGAACATTTGACACAAAGAAAAGGGGCTCTTGTCAGAGTCTCTTTCCTTAATTCTCACTTATCTTGGAGTTTTAAATTTCACGCATTTCGAGCACATTTTTGTACATAAGGCCAGAAAAGTAATATATCCAAATGTGAATTCTTGTCATTTTCTCTGACAGTAGATAATATCTTCCTTATTAACTTCCTCCTTATTTCAATAACGCCGACACTGTCCAACACCTTTCTTCTTTCTTCCATCTACAACGGTACGACGTACCATTGATTTTCATTTCCAGTACTGTGTCGAATGTTCAATAAGGGCCAACACACATACGAGATAAAAAAAAGTTGCTACGTGCACATTATATGAGAACATGACCTTATGCAAGAGAACAAAATGACATTGTTATTCAATTAATCGATCTGTATTTAAAGCTTTAGATTGTAACGTTACTATACGCCACTGTACTGAAATTAGTCCTCTAAGGTATTGGAGGTAACCAACCCCGTGCAGAAGAGCCCTCACGAAACGACTTTAGTCACTCAAATGTTGAAGAAGTACTCGTTTTTGTTCAGACTCCAGCTGTGTTCAAAACAGCCTGCACACAATGCCCCAAGAATGCGGTCCACGCCCCTTACACACTAACGTGGTAAGACCAGCTTTGTGTCTCTTAAATTCAAAATTTGTATGTATTTTTTCTCATCATCCAAGCGTGCTGCATGTCCGACCAATCTAATTCTTTTTAATTATGTCACCGTAACAATATAGAGTGCCGGTCCCAGTGACCGCGTGGTCTAAGGCGTAGGTCTGCGGCCGCTTGCTTGCTGAGATTGTGGGTTTGAATTCCGCCGGGGGCATGGATGGCCCTCTTTGTGAGTGTTGTGCGCTGTCACGGAGAGGTCTCTGCTGGTCACTCATCCAGAGGAGTCCTACCGACTGTAGTGCGTCGTTGTGAAAGATCTAGAAACCTCATGAACGAGGAGGCCATGCCCGCGCTGGGCCGTAGCGTCAAAAAATATATATAGTGACATGAACACGTTATTTAACTCCTGAATATGTATTTTCTCCCTGTTCTCCTGTTCCTAATTATTTTTTCAGCAAAAATACTCTCACGAACACCTCAGAAAACTCCTGAAAGCAGTGACGCATAGAGATTTGCTACATTTAGTGATGGTAACAGTATGAAGGTTGCCCTTGCGGTTGAGCTACAATAATGATAGTAGTGTGACCTTTAGCATTTCTTCCTGACGCTCTGTGGCACAGTTTCTTGAAATACAGAGTAGTTGCGAGTGCTACTGGCATATTTAAAATTCCACTCCCAGAGATGCAAGCTACGCAGAATAGCTTTTAGTGTCAACTGTCGGAATCTACGCCAGAAAATTTACTATTGCATACACACACACACACACA
>Ga0123353_10009761_pt1 | contig 13293 bp, 15 predicted proteins | sample TergutLab28metaG_3_FD_92763 | JGI IMG/M metagenome (GOLD analysis project Ga0123353, IMG submission 92763) | Labiotermes labralis P3 segment gut microbial communities from Petit-Saut dam, French Guiana - Lab288 P3 | ecosystem: Host-associated > Arthropoda: Insects > Digestive system > Gut ...
ACAAATAGAGAGAAAAATGATGAAACAACAAAAGTAACCCTAACAGTAGATGTCACATACAATAGCGGAAATGACATTACTATAAAATATTCCGAATTTTATCTCCAATTATACGTTTGGAGAATGACCGTTCCTATGATGGATGGGACAGCTACACATAAAAACAGCGGAAGTTTTACTCTGGGATCAACACATAAAACACAAACCTTTCAACTAAACTTTGAATTTGACACTACAGGCTTCAACGGAATGGATACAGGCGCAACTGCCTACCAACTTGGATACAATGGACCAGCCACGGTTCAATGGACAAATCAAGGGGCTTTATACTAACCACTTAATCAACAAACGTTTTACTACACCTAAATGCCCACACATTTAGTTCACCATAAAAACTCTAACAAAAATTCAACAGTATTACAATTCGCCGTATAGTCTTTCAAAGTGCTAAAGTAGACTTATTTTTTAACTTTAGATGCTACTAAAACTTGTTTTTGTTGATGACTTAATTTTTTAATTTCACGCTCACGCTTCATCGCTAAACTACGAGAAACATATTCCTCAAAATACACCATTTCTTGCGGTTTATGAATTTTAGTATATCTTGCCCCTCTGCCAGTTTGATGTAAACGCATTCTTAACTCCAGATCTTTTGTGGAACCCGTGTAAAAACTCCCATCGCAACACAACAAAACATAAACATAAAACACCAATAAACTACAACCCCCACAGAAACATATAATCAAAAAACAAAAATGAATCTAAACAAGCCCTCAAAACAGAACACCAAATTTTTACAATATTACCCCTTGTAAGTGTAAGATGCAAACCGTTAAACCTGTAACGTAAATTATGAAAGACTTGTAGAAGTGTATAGAGTTTAAAGATACTTGTTAGTATGTAGATTTTTTGGTAAAAAGGAAACGAAAAGAAAAAGTTATTGAACTATTTCAACTCGCCGTTTGCCACGTGACATTCCAGAAGTTCGAATTTTACCGCTAACTTCCAGACCGAGCAATAAATCGTTAAAGTCTTTGAACCCTAAATCTTCAAATTCACTACGCATATGACTGAATAGTTCATCATCTGTTAAATCGCCTTTTTTACTCAAAATGCCTAAAAGGACAAAATGAGCAGGGCGAGTTTTCCAAGTTTTAATTTGTGGCATAACGTTTTCGCTTCTCCTAAGTTACAGGTGTTGCTGGCTTTTGTACTTGACGGAGAGATTGCATAAAATTCTTATACCATTTCTCCATATCCGGCGTAATTGACGGTCCTACTTCTTTTATGGCGTCTTGGAAGTCTTTGTTTGTTACTTTTTGAACGTTAACATCTCGACGTAACGCTCGCATTGCTGCTTCGCGACACAAAGACTCAAGGTCAGCACCACTGTAATATTTAGTTACCATTGTGAGTTGATTTATATCAACATCTGAGTCAAGAGGCATATTCTTTGTGTAGAGCTTAAGGATTTGCATACGACTCGTCTCATTAGGCTCTGGAGCATAGATTAAACGATCAAACCTACCTGGACGGATAACAGCTGGGTCAACCATGTCGGGACGGTTAGTAGCTGCAATAACTACTATGTCATGTAAAGTGTTTATACCGTCCATTTCGGTTAACAACTGACTAATTACACGCTCAGGAACATCACTATCAGACCCACCCATGCCACGTCTAGGAGTTAAAGATTCAATTTCATCAAGAAACACAATAGACGGCGCAGCCATACGAGCTTTACGAAATACCTCACGAATAGCTTTCTCTGATTCACCAACCCATTTACTAAAGACCTCAGGACCTTTAATTGAGATAAAATTAGCCTCACTCTCAGTTGCAACAGCACGCGCAAGCAAAGTTTTACCACAACCAGGCGGACCATATATAAGAATACCCTTAGGAGCACGAATACCCACACGAGCAAACATTTCAGGATTTTTAATTGGCCACTCAACAGCCTCCTTAAGAGACTGCTTAACATCCTCAAGACCACCTACATCATCCCAATGAACCGTAGAAACTTCAATGTAGACCTCTCGCATAGCTGTCGGAGTAACTTCTTTGTAAGCATTTGTAAAGTCATCCATTTTCACCTCCATTTTCTCCAATACCTCAGGAGGTATACGTTCTTCTTCAATGTTAATCTCAGGCAAATAACGCCTTAATGCTTTCATAGCAGTTTCTCTACTTAAAGAAGACAAATCAGCACCAGTATATCCATGAGTCATAGCTGCAAGCTTGTTTAAATCAACATCAGCAGCCAAAGGCATACCACGAGTATGAATTTGAAGAACCTCATGACGCCCCCGCTTATCAGGCACACTAATTTCAATTTCCCTATCAAACCGTCCAGGCCTACGCAAAGCCTGATCAAGAGCACCCGGCCTGTTAGTTGCACCTATAACTATTACATTGCCTCTACCACCTAAACCATCCATGAGAGCAAGTAGTTGTGCAACAACACGACGTTCAACTTCACCAGTAACTTCCTCACGTTTCGGAGCCAAACTGTCAAATTCATCAATAAAAATTATACTAGGAGCCTTCTGCTGCGCTTGCTGAAATATTTCACGTAAACGCGCTTCAGACTCACCGTAGAATTTACTCATAATTTCTGGACCGTTAATACTGTAAAAATTGGCCTCCGACTCATTTGCAACAGCACGCGCAAGCAAAGTTTTACCACAACCAGGCGGACCATGCAGTAGAACACCTTTTGGAGGCTCAATGCCAAGACGTTGAAAAAGCTCAGGATGACGAAGAGGCAACTCTACCATTTCTCTGACCCGCTGAATTTCTTCGTGTAACCCGCCAATATCTTCATAAGTGGTACGGGGCAAACCCTTACCCTCAGGAGCAGGCTCATTTAAAATTGTTAGTTTAGTTTCAGCAGTTACTTTTATAATACCATGTGGCCGAGTTTTTGAAACAGTGAAAGGTATGGCATGACCTAACATCATAACTAATGTAGTGTCACCTTCTATTAGAGTGCGTTCCATTAAACGATTTTTGACAAAATTTGTAAAGTCCTCATCCACATTAAGACGCATATCAACAGGCGCTAAAGTAAGACTTGAAGCAGACTTTACTTTAGCAGAACGCACAACAACATACTCATTTATAGCTACGCCACTGTTTTTGCGAGTAAAACCATCAATTCGGATAAGGTCACGATTTTGATCCTCACTATAAGCAGGCCAAGCAATAGCACTGGTAGTTCGTTTATTGACGATTTCTATAACATCTCCAGCACTTATACCAAGCTTTTGCATTGCACGCTGATCAATTCGGGCTATACCTCGGCCCACATCTCTTTGTCGTGCATCTCCAACACGTAACTGAACTTCACTCACGTTAGAACTCTCCATAATTAACAGCCAGATAAACTGGTTCAAAAGAACAATGTTCCTATATAAACTTTAAAGCATAACAATCCAAAAAAATAACAGCAAAATAACACGAGCCAAATGAAAAAACAAACAACAAACAACAAAAAATAAATAGAAAAATATAGAAAAAACGTTAAAGAAACATTTTAAACCTTAATGGTCTCTAAAACAAACCTTGTTGTGGTTACATCTACTTCAGTGACTTTAACATTTTTGTACTCTTTAGCCTCACCTAAAATACTTCGCACTATAACAGTACTACCATCAATTTTAGCATAAATTACATCACTGAAAACAGTTTGACCATCTAAAATAACATTAAACTCACACATAACATTTCACAAAACAACTGCTAACCTCACACATATAGATAAGCCCTTTCCATCCTAAACCAAAACTTTACACATAAACACGGCACAAATTATTACACAACACACACATAACTACAAAATACAACAAACACCCAATTAACACATTTCACAACAGACAAGAGACTAAAATTGTTGTTTTACGGTTTGCAGGGTTTTTTCTGCAGTTGAAGCACTAAAAAGCAGGTCATCAATAGTTGCTGTAAATGTAGCTAATGTTCCCTCACAAATAACATCAGTTACAACCTTACAACCATCATTAACCGTGTGTATTTTTAAGCCAAAGGGCACTTTTAAATTATCAGGCGAAACAGCTTTAGCCACAGCCTCAGCCATTTTAACATCAGAATACTCAAGCGTTATTGTCGCCTGCAAGTACCTCACCCTTTAACTGCCGCCCAACTAATTCATCAGCAGTAACAACAAAACATTCAATTTGATCCATAGGCACCTGGGCCCCAGCAGCAATATTATGACCACCACCCTTACCCAAATGCTTCTCAGAAGCTAAACGCATAACATCACCAAGATTAACACCTCTCTGCAGAGCAGCCTCAGTAGTACGAGAAGAAATTTTAACAGAATCCTCACCATCTACTTTAGCATAAGCTATAAGAGGTTTTTGATTATTAGCTAAACCTGCAACCATAATAGAGGAGACCGTGCCTATAATTTTTTCATTAATAAAATCCTCCCCGTTAATAACATAGATATTATCTAATTCCCTTAACCGCTCAGGCTTTTCTGCAACCCACCCAAGATACTTGTTAATATTTTTACGATAATCCTCAAGAATACTATTTGATTCCTCAAGAGCCGCCCCACGATCACCCATACAAATACCAATACCAAGACTCGGACGATCCATACGACCAGCAGAATTCAACAACACAGAATACTCACGAGCATCCCTAAGAGCAGTATTTGACTCCTCATTAACTAAAACATAATTATTACCTATCAAATTAGAAACTTCAACATGCAACCCCTTAGAAAGCATATAATCCGCAAGAGCAGAACACAAACGTTTCTTCTCACCCTCATCAAGATCACTTAAAGCACGAAAACGCCCACCCTGCTTAAGCTCAATATTTAAAGACGAAACAAAAACTAAAGCCTTATCCTCCTCACCACTTAAACCGGGAATAAAAGGATTAGTAGTAGTTGCTAAAGTACGATGAATAGGACGAGTCTCTCTACCAAAAAAAGTAAGATCCTTCTCTACACGCATTAAACCAGCCTGAACAGCATCATTAAGAATTAACTCATTTAAACCACCAAAACTACGCTGATCATATTTATCTTGCATATCACCAAGCGCACCAACCAACGCAACAGGAGATAAATCAACATTCTTAGAGTTTAAAGCCTTAGCCACAAAATAGGTCACCCCAGAACCACTAACATCTGTTGCACCATTAATATCATGCTCATGAGGATTCACTTGAACAAAATTAGAATTATCCACTTTGGCAGTAATTTGATGATGATCCATTATAACAATTTTTACATCTGGAACTTTTTCATTTAACAGCTGTAAATAACCACTTCCAAAATCAGTTAACACTACAAGTTGAGGCTTATCAGCAACTATATCATTTATAATTTTATCATCCACCCACTGCATAACACGAACACGATAACGCGCATCAAGTCTATGAAGAGCCTTAGAAATTATACCAGCCGCTGCAACCCCATCAGCATCTAAATGTGAAAAACAATCAATAAAACCGTCTTGCTGCACAGTTTCAAGTATCATTTTTGCTGCTCTATCAGCAGCAGATAAGAAAGAGTCTATTTTAGTTCGATCTACCATAAGGGTTACCTCAACAGGCAATAAAAAAGAGCAATTGGATTTAAAGCTGGCGTATCAAAAACAGAAAAACTAAAAAATAAAAATAAGAAAGGATGTTTTAGAAAATTGAAGCAATTTTTGCTTCGTATTTCCAATTCTTAGAAAGTTTACCTTCGCGTTTATAGTAACGTGAAAGTTTATGAATTTGCGCCTCAATTACTTGCATACTGCGTTTATTGTGCAAGTCTTTTTTGTTTTTCTCCATGTGAACTGCTAGGGCTTGAGCTTTTTTCATCATGTTACCTAGATCTTCAGGTATGGATGGAGTTAAATTAGCACTCTTTAGAATAGCGCTTATGCTTTTACCAGTAATTGGCTTAACCAGTGGAATGGCATATTGATCTCTAAGAATTGTACCAATAGCACTTAGCGTATGACCTTCTTTTGCAAGTTTAATAATGAAGGCCTCTACTTCTTCTGGCTGATACTTACACCAGCTTGGAGGTCTCCGACTTACAGGTCGTGTCGAATGAGATTTACCTTTTTCTTGTTTTGGCATCGTTACACCTTAATTATGCACCCTACAAGCACAGTAGGGAGATATTTAAAAGCATCGCAAAAAATTACACATAAAAACCCAATACACCACTTTAATCAACAAACACCAAAAAAACAAACAACAACAAAAAGTTAGAACGTTTGTTTTTTATCTTAATTGAGAGAGGTAATTATACGCTTCAAGTGCTGCTGTTATACCTTGTCCTACGGCTGTACCAACTTGTTTAACTGGATGCGTTGTTACATCACCTGCAGCATAAATACCTGAAATGTTGGTTTCTTGTTTTAAATTAATTTTAATGTAGCCTGCAACATCGGTTTCTATTCCAGAGAGTTTTGCCACTGCACTATTAGGCACTTCACCTACTTGCACAAATATAGCATCAACAGCAAATTCAGTTTTCTCACCAGTTACATTATTTTTCAAAGACAACAAACGCACTTGACGATCACCTTTAATTTCTTCAACCTCAGTATTCCAAAGCACATTAACATTAGCTTTTGAAGTAACATCTAAAACTAGTCTATGCTCAGCTCTAAAAGCGCCTCTACGATGAATAATAGTAACATTATTTGTTAAACCAGAAAGATACAAAGAAGTTGCACACGCAGAATTACCACCACCTACAACAACAACATTTTTACCCTTAAAAAAAGGTCCATCACAAACACCACAATAACTAACACCTCTACCACGAAACTCTGCCTCACCTTTAACCCCGATAAACTTATGATGCGAACCAGTAGCAAAAATCACCACCTTACCCCGATAAACAGCATCACTAGTAGTTACAATCTTTGTGTCACCTTCAAACGTTAACCCAACAACAGACTCAAGCTCATGCAGCACCACACCAAAACCTTTACATTGAGACACCATTTTTTCAGATAAATCACGACCATTAATTTCAGCAAAACCAGGATAATTCTCCACTCGCGGCGCATCACTAATATTTCCGCCAGCCAACTTTTCATCAAGCACAAGAGTCTTTAAACCACTACGCACAGCATAAATCCCAGTAGCTAAACCAGCAGAACCAGCACCAACAACAATTACATCCCAACTTTCCATAAACACTAACCAAAAAAAATAATACTTAAACGACTCTAAAGAAGCATTCGCCCAAATTCAAGCCATAAATTAACGCAAAAAATATTATTAGCGGGAGCAACTAGGTGAAGATGGTAATATCATTGATTAACCGCGGACTATACGTGGGCAGATTTCAGCCTTTTCATCTTGGCCATCTTTACGCCATAAAAGAAGTCTTAACAAAAGTAGACGAGTTAGTAATTGTCATTGGCAGCGCACAATATAGCCATAACCTAAAAAACCCCTTCACCGCAGGCGAACGCTTAACAATGATACGACACGCCCTACAAGACGCAAACGCAGACTTAAACAGAGTCTGGACCGTGCCTGTACCCGACGTACACCTACACATGCTTTGGGTTCCAGCTGTAGAAGGTTACACACCAAAATTTAACAAACTATACTCTAATGAACCCCTAACACGACGCCTATTCATAGAATCAGGCTACACAGTTGAAAACATTAACCTTTTTGAACGTCAAACTTATTCATCCACAGTTATACGTGAAAAAATGCTTAAAGACGAAAACTGGACAAACCTTGTCCCAAAAAGCGTTGCAGACTTTATAAACAAAATCGACGGAACAAACCGCCTTAGAGATCTAGTACGCACAGACAAAATCTAACAATTTTTACACAAAACCAAAAAAACACAAAAACAAAAAGGTGTCAAACGGTTTTTTCACTAAACAATCAGAAGCCAGCATCAATGAGGTTCTGAGGCTTAATAATTTCTCGCAACAACACCGTTGCATAACATCCACGAAGTAACATGAACTCTAACGAAATTGATAACCCATTGGTATTTTCAAAGATGCTAAGCAACTGAAAGTTTTTAACAGGTGTTAATACCGTTCGTAAACTACCTTTACCACCCATTTTTGAGTTAACAGTAACACGAAAATCGTTTAGGTTCACACCCTCTTGTTGTAAAACGTGTTGTTCTAACTCACCCATGATACCACTTGAAAGTTTTTGCTTAAACCCAACAATGGGTAACGCAAGACGCATTCTGCCTGTAGATATAGCTTCGTTTGCTCTATCTTGGTTTTGCGTGGTTACTGTTTGAGACATATTTACCATTGGCAATCCAGTACGTTCAACTCCTACTATGAAATCACCAACTTCAGCCTTGTTTAGAGGTAAACCAGCTTTGACGCGTTCACTTAAGAAACGATTAAACAAGTATGACTGATAAGCTTGGACAAATAGAGCCTGTAATTTTAGCGGTAAAACATTAAAAGCCTTAACAAAATCGTTTGGGTGCTCGTTTAAATATTTTAACATTAGACGCTCATAACGTAGTTGTTTAGGGTAATGTTCTAGGGCGGTTTTAAAATCATGTGTTTGTTGAAGTTCTGTACGGGCTTGCCTTGATTCAGGGTGTTCGTCTGGGCTGGGTTTTGCAAGAAATAGTAGAGCTGCTTGTTCAAAGTTGCCTTCAAGAATCGCTTTGCCAACAAAATGAGTTATGGGACGTGTGGTACCGAAACGTTGATGCCCATAAAAATTGGGAATGCCGCCTAATTTGGTAAGTTCGTTTATAGTTTGGTTTACTTGTTCATGAACTATCGCTTGGTTTTGAGTTATGTTTGTAATTTTTATTTTAAAATGATTTCCTAAAAGGTAAAAAACTGATAAGGGATTACGCAGATACCCTATGGGTCTTATTTGGACACCTTTTAAATTTACGTTAGCTATATCTTCTATTGTTAGGTTTTCAATTGTGACATATTGTGCGGTAATTGCTTTTGCATCTTTTATTCCAGCAATTTGAAGACTATTTTGCTCTAAGCCTAATTGTATAGCAACATTTTTTGTTGCTAAAAAATTATCCCAGTTTTGTTTAACTAAAACACAGATCAAATGCCTTTGTTGCTCCAATGTCGCACCCAACGCTTGAACCTCCATTTTTGGAGGAATAATATGTGCTTTTGAGCTATCGACTAGAACTTCTTCCACTTGAAAATCTTCAGTTACACTTCGAATTTTACCACCTATACCATTAGGTTTAGTTGCGTAGACTTCTATACCAAGTAAACGATCAATTTCAGGTGTAATCTGCAAAGGGCAATGATCACCTATAAGAGCTTAAGTCTACCTGTCACGCGGTCAATCATGGCAGCTGGTGCGGGACCTATACCAAGACAGGTTACTGAACCTTCAGGAATCTCTGTTAGACCTCTATCTACAATTAGAGCATGTGGAAGCCCAAAATCATCTGCCGCTTCCTCTAACTCGCTGAGCTCCTTTTCGCTTGAAACTTTTAAGGCAACCTTTTTTTGCCCCTCATATAACCAAGCTTCCCACCATTTCTTATGACGTGTATAAGCTTCTTGGGCTGCTGAAACCGCCGCGTGCCCAGCCTGCGCCGCGATTTTACCTTTACTCATCTGTAAATCACTACGAAAAACTATAACCTGTTTATACTCAAATTCGCCCAATGCATTTCGTCACCTTGCTAAACTGTACACTTCAATGTTTTAAGGGTTTGCAAACAAATAAAGCAACCCAAAATACCCAAGCGCCACAAACACCGCAGGCTTAGTTACAACCTGCATTAACATTCTACCCTGATAATCAATCTCCTCCACACCGCTTAAAGCTCTACCCACACCAAAACGATCACAAAAACGCAAAACAGAACTCCAACGATTATCCGAAAGAGAATCTAAAAACCGTCTAAGACGCAACATAAAAGAGATATCAAAACTTAGAGCATCATCACAACGCTTCTGATAAACACTAAGAGACTTAGCTGAAACATCACCTAACTCAAGAGCAGACTTAACAACATTAGCAGCAATCTCACCACAAGTCAAACCAAAAATAACACCACCCCCCGTCGTAGGCTTAACTTGTGAAGCAACATCACCTACAGCCAAAAACCCATTATCATACACCCTATTAATTGAACCTGCCAAAGGAATAGCATGATAATTAATTTTAACAATTTTTGCACCCTTAACTTGCCTTTTCACTACAGGGTGCTTAGTCATAAGATAATTGAGATAACTTTGAGGATTTCCGTGTTTTGTTGCTAAACCAAGTTTTGCAGACCCATCTGGACGGGGAATAAGCCAACCATAAAAACCAGGCGCACTACTACCCATGTAAACCTCAACTGCATGAGGTTCAACATCATGAACTTGGTTAATTTCTGTTTCAACGGCATAAACTAATCCTTTTCCTTCAATCCCCCTAAGTTTAGTTTGACGGAGCAATCTTGAGCTTATGCCTTCGGCGTCAATAGTAATTTTAGAGGAAACGGAGGTGTGGTTTTTTAGGTTTACTCCTTTGACATAATTGTTTTCAATTCGTAACGACTGAACTGGATGATCTAGGTGGAAAGTGGCTCCTGCTTGTTGTGCTTGCTTGGCTATGTATTGGTCGAATTTTGTTCTATTTAGGGTGCAAGTTACAGGTTTTTTGAGTTGAATTGAGAATTTGGTTCCTGTTGGTGAGTAAAAGTTGGCGGCGTTGAAGGTGTTTTCTATTATGTTTTTTGGGAGGGGGTAGTATCCTAGTTTTTTTAGACTGTGAATACTTATGTGGCCTGCACAGTGTGTGGGTAGTCCCACTTCTGTGTGTTCTTCATAAACGTCTGTTTTTATGCCTAACTTTGCTAAACATAGTGCTGTATAGGAGCCTGCTGGTCCTGCACCTATGATAGCGGCATCTGTCTGTTGATATGGCTGTTGCATTATAACTATTGTATGTTATTTTATTAAAAAAGGAATCGAAAAAAGTTTAATAGAGTGTGGGGGACATGAGGATTTTTGAGGCTATTTCAAGTGTTTTTGATTCATGGTTTATGGCGGCGCGTTGTATGTTTTCGACCACGGGTTGGAATAGTTTTCCTACAAGTTTGCTGGTTAATTCGCTTACAATTTTTTTCTGGGTTTCGTCTATGGTGCCCAGTCTTTTTAGGGCTTCGGCGAGTTCTTTTTGACGGTTTTCTTCGGCTCGGGAGAGTAGATCAAATACAAGCTCAGTTACATCTTCCAATTTTTTGCGCCTCTATTTTTTAGGGTAAGAGAGAGTTTGTTGAGTAAATTCTCTGTGTGGGTTGTTGTGCTATGCATTCAGTGAAATTCCATGTTTCGTCTATTTTCTGCACTATGTTATGGAGGATAATGGCTATTTTTTGTCCATTACTATTTAGGCTATATGTTATAGGTATGTTTCTTGTGAAAACAAGTTTTTTGCCTTTCAAATGTCGTATGTGGTTATATGTTCGGCGTTGTGAGAGCTCTACATGTTTTGCCAGTTTATCAATACCTATACCTTCGTTAGGTATTGCTTGGTAAACTTTCGTTTCTGAATCGGTTAATTCTTCAAGTGTAGGATCTCGTTTTGACTTATGGAAGAAGATATAGTTTCGATCTGTGGGGAGGTTGATTAAATTTGATGCTGCTAAGCGTTTGAGTACACGAGAGGCAATTATAGGTGAGATGACTTGTTGGATTTCTTGACGAGATTTTGGTCCTAAGAGTAACAATTGGAGAAGGGTCTCCTCATAGCATTCAGATTGAGAGGGTAGTTTCTGTATGAAATCGTCAAAACCGTCAAGTAAGTCATTTATGCAAATGCCAAACAGAGTTGCATTGTACTTACCTATGGACTCTGTTACTAACCCCATAGTTATTAGAGGCTGTATATAGTCATCACTTATAGAGTATTGACTGTGAGAGATATTGGCGTTTTTGAGTTCTTGTTGAATTTTGGTAAGGGTGCATTTGCCGTTTGTGATCATTTGAAAAACACGGAGTCTTGTCTGGTTTTTAAGGACATTAAAGAAGTCTATTGTATAGTTAGGGTTGTCCATAATGTTTCTAAGGCTTCTTAACTCGTTTTTTAGTTTGTAAAATCGACATAAACTAATGCATTGTATTGGTGTAATTGGGGTACAGTGTTTGCACATGTCCTCAAGGTTTTTAAGGTTATCAGACGCCTCTTGACGGTTTTGGGTTTTTGGTGATAACAAGTTAACAACCACGTGTATATCCCCCATTAAGTGTTAAATTTTTACTAACAATAGAATTATTTGTCAGACTAAGCCATGCTGAGAGAGAAACTGAGATGGAGCCCGATACATACATTTTTCTCATCAAACATTCCCAAAATATCAGCCACAGAAAGGTGTAAAAAGCGTTTTCGTAAAGAAACATTGACGAAGCTAAGTCAAGGTTTCTTTACTAAAGCATAAACTCTAAACAGGGATGGAAAATACATTAAAACTATAAAAGTGCAAAATAGAAAACTAAAGTAAAAAAGTGTTTTTTAAGGCTACCTCAACAGGATAAACGCGTAACATACCACCATTTGGGATTGTAACATATTTAGGTTCAAGATAACCGCGTTTTTCTTTCATAAGCAGTTGATACTTAACTTTCAAACCGCCCCCACCATAACCGCCTAAAGAAAAATCTGATTTAATTATACGATGACAGGGAACAAGAAGAACAAAAATGTTACCAGCCATAACATTTCCAACCGCTCGTGGACCACCACCCACAGCTTTAGCAACCGCACCATAAGTAGAAAGATAACCAGTAGGAATTTGCATAACCGCTCTAAGAACATGTGTAGTGTATTTTGGCAGTTTATCCATTGCAAGATCAAAACTAGTGTTAATGTCTTTTCCCATGAGTATATCAGCCATTAAAGTGAACACCTCTTTTGCACAAGTAGAAGGCGTATGCAAAATCTGAAAGTTTGTGTTAAGAGGTAAAATGTTGAGTATGTTGTTTAGAGCTTTTTGTTCAATATCAGCAAAAGATGTAGCAACAATTTGCCGTTCATTACAAGCTACTACAAACCACATACCATAGGAGTTTTGAGTGTAGACCTGAATCATTTAACAACCCTGCTTTAAATTTGCTACTTATAGAAAAGGTTCTAAACTTAATTTTTGTTTCTACCATTGTGTAGCTCAACAGAAAATGGTTAGGGCACAAAAAGACAAAATAGATATTAAGACTGTTTACAATTTCCAAACTATAACTCGTGCGGTTGTAGTCTAGCTCGGTAGGACATCAGCTTCCCAAGCTGAACACTCGGGTTCAAATCCCGGCAACCGCACCA
>Ga0123353_10009762_pt1 | contig 13293 bp, 15 predicted proteins | sample TergutLab28metaG_3_FD_92763 | JGI IMG/M metagenome (GOLD analysis project Ga0123353, IMG submission 92763) | Labiotermes labralis P3 segment gut microbial communities from Petit-Saut dam, French Guiana - Lab288 P3 | ecosystem: Host-associated > Arthropoda: Insects > Digestive system > Gut ...
GAACGCCCAGAACCCCCCCGGCCTCGCCGCCACAATCACCACCAGCCTCCGCACCCACTACTACGCCTGGCTGGCAGGCCTCGCCGCGGTTGTCGTTGCCGTGGTCGTTGCGCTCCGCGCGCGGAAACGGCGGACATAACGGAGCCAGTTCGTTACGCTGTGTCGTTCCGCGCCGATAGCCCCAATATCAGCGTGAGGGCAAACGCGCCCTGGAACAACCAGAAGATCACCAGCGCCGCCGTTGTCGCGGGGCCGGCGAATCCGCTGTAGCCCAGCACGGCGGCCGTCATCGCGACGCACAGAAACACCACCGACCAGTAGAGCATGACGCGGTCTCCTTCCCCTGCATATCATCGTAGGGCACGCGGGGTGGCGAAGGCGGTTGGCGTTTTCCGGTGGTCAAGCCAGTGGAGGGCACACGCGGGCGAGACGCCCGCGCCACGGTAAGCGCGTCATGTTGCATGTGTCACGTTGCACTCACCGGCTGCGATAGACGCGTCGCGGTGGGATATTCATCGGCGCCATCAGCGGCTGGATTTCCTTGTAAAACCGGTTGCCGTCGGCGTAGTAGCCTGCCGTCGGGGCCAGGTCCGGCAGGTGCTGCCGCCAGAAACGGTTTAGCAGCGTCATGAACAGTTCCCGAACGTATTTGCTGAGCATGCTCGCCAGGGCGACCGGCAGGTGGGTGTCCTCGGCCTGGACGAGGAACGAAATGTCCATCGTTCGTCGCCCGTCGCCCAGCGTGTACGTGCTGACGGTTTCGCTTTCCTCGTGAATCTTGAACCGGCAGCCCTCGAAGACACGCTGAAGCCCTTCGAGGTAATGCACGCGGCCGCCCTGGTGGTCCACGAACACGCGGGCCGTTTCGCCCGGTGGAATTCGCTCCCAGATTCGCATGAACAGGCGGCTGGCGATGTCGAACAGCAGGTTCGATTTGTTGTTGGTGATGTCGACGAGGCGGTTGAATTCGTCTTCGAGCACGGGTTCACTGTGCAGACCGAGCACCGTCAATCCCGCACGGTCGCAGGCGGTGCGCAGGCTGTTGGCGTCCAGCCGGAGCGACGTGGGGTCGAGGTTGTGCGGCAGGGGCAGGTCGAGGTCGGCGTACCAGGGGCAATCGCGGGCGAGTTCGGGGCAGCGCGGCGCGACGTGCGCGAGCAAGTCCTCCAGCGTGGCTGGCCAATGCCCGCCGCACGCGAGCATGGTCAGCACGCCGCGTTCGAGGTGCTCCAGGCCGTTGGCTGCCCGCAACCCGCCGTAGAGTTTTTTGCTGTCGCCGACGGCGATCAGTCCCTTTCGTCGCGTGGCGGAGCGGCAGACCGTGCCTACCAGCAACTCCCACATCGACGTGTTCGCCCGCGCCGCCGGCACGTCGAACACGGCCGAACTTACCACCAAAGGTCCTAACACGGGCCCCAGTCCTGCCTCGTCGATTCCGGCGATAATGGTCATAATGGCGCGCTCGTTGACGTTCGCTACGTGTGGACCGCTGACTTTCGATGGCGTCCGGCGGGCCGTGCATTGGTTTTTGCCTTCGTCGAAGTTCTTTCGACCTTTACGCGGTGGTTCCGGCGGCGGATTGGCACCGGCAAATTTTTTTCGCAAGTAATCGCCAAGGGCTTTCGCGGTCGGGAATTCACGGATGAGTTCCTTGCGAATGGCGCGAATTTCTTCAATGGGATCCATGTCGGCATAGTTTTTTTCATAAGGGGCCGTTTTCGGGAACGGGTTGGCGGAGTGACTCGTTACCCGGCGCCTCACCGCTGCTTGGTATCGGGGCGTGGAATTGGGCGTCAAATTCTTCCGTGCTCGTTAATCGCTTCTTGATTGCCGCTTCCCGCTCGGCCGGCGATGAACGCACCAATGTTTGAAAGCTGGTCACGGTTTTGCCGCCGTACGTGTCTGTGCTTTCCATGTGAATCGTGTTTTCATCCACGATGGTGATGATGGATCGAACCCCTGGGGCCGGGGAGAACAGTGCCTCCAGAAACGGTTCGTTCTTACGCGTTATTATTTCATCCTGACAGAGCTTTCCGTCTCGGAAACTCCATGTGACCGCCATGGTGCCCGGCGGATACAATTGGCCGTTTCTGATGATGTAGCACGTGACCATGCCCTTGGAAAACTCATAAAAGGTGGCCAGGTTGGCGGTGCTGGCGGTGGTGCTTTGGGCACTCACGCCGATCTCAGTCTCCCGCCACACACCGTACAGTTTGGACGCCTCCTCGGACGCCGACGGACCCGAGAAAAAGAACACCATCGCCGCCACCGCCACGACAACGACCAACGCCCTTTTGCGTGTTCGTTTCACAATTGTTATTCCTTCGCCGCGTGGGCCTCGGATTTCCGCCGGCGCAAAGCGGGACGTGCATTCGTCTTTGCTTTCGTCGAAACCCGGCGAGTTTTACGCGGTGGTGACGGCGGAGGGTTGGTGTCGTAGTAACGTTGTCGCGCATATTCGCACAGGGCCGACGGGGTTTTGAACCGACGGCTGAGTTCTGCCCGGATGGCGCGGATTTCCTCGATTGGGTCCATGTCGGCGTAGTTTTTTTTCATGTGAGTTCCTCCAGCAACCGATCGGGCGTGATGACCTTTGCTGGCTGCCAGCCCTGTTTTCGGATCAAATCTTCAATGTGGAAACAGAGATTGATATTGTCCAGATGCTTCTGATTCTACGTCAGCAAGTAGTGCACTCCGTGAACGGCCGCCGCGGCCAAATGCACGGCGTCGGCATCCGCCGGTTCCGGCACCAATTTACGCGCCACCAGCAAATCCGCCAGCCGACCCGTTTCGGGCGACGCCGGGATTTTTACCAGCGTGTGTGCTTTTTCCATTCTCCGGGCCGCCGCTCCCGGGTCGCCCTCGGCGATTTCCAGCAGCACGGTGTCCGACACGACGCAATCCCATTCGTGGCGACGTTCCCACCACAGGGCCGCCAGCCGCTGACGCATTTTGTTCAGCTCGTCTTTGGTGGGCCGAGCGGTCAGATAGCTGATCACCGACGACTCGACATACACACGTTTCCTGGTCATGTGAGGCGTTTCCCGTTCCGTTCACTTCAGTGTACCCCACGGTCCGTCTGCTGACAAGCCAGACGTGATGTGGTAGAGTCAGGGCATGTCAAGCACGATTGTCCGACAACAGAGGATCGCCGCGGCCCGGCGGATTGTGGTGAAGGTGGGCACGAACTCCATCACCGGAGAGAATGGGCGGCTGGACCACGGTGTGCTGGGCGATTTCGCCCGGCAGATCGCCGACGTGATTCACCAGGGTCGCGAGGTGATTCTCGTCGCCAGCGGCGCGGTGGGCGCGGGGCTGGCGGAACTGGATTTACCGGGGCGCCCTCGTGAACTGCCGATGCTCCAGGCCACCGCCGCCGTCGGGCAGGGTCGATTGATGCAGGCGTTTTACGAGGCCTTCGGCCGCCGTGACGTGAAGGTCGCACAGGTGCTCGTCACGCGCGACGCCTTCGAGGACCGCCGCCGCTACCTCAACATCCGCAACACGCTCACGACACTCGCCCGCCTGGGCGTGCTGCCGATCCTCAACGAAAACGACGCCGTCGCCGTCGACGAAATCCGCTACGGCACCGACGTGTTCTCGGCCAAGTTCGGCGACAATGACATCATCGCCGCCCACGTCGCCAACATGCTCGACGCCCAGGTGCTCGTGCTGCTGTCCAACGTGGATGGCGTGCTCGACGGCGGGGTGGTGCTGGACGTGATCGAGCAGGTCAACGACGATGCCCTGTCGGTCGTGAGCACGACGCGGAGCAAGCTCGGTTCGGGCGGGATGGGTTCGAAGATGCGGGCGGCGGGAATGGTCACGTCGGCCGGCAGCGTGGCGGTGATCGCCAACAGCCGCGAGCGGGACATCATCCCGCGGCTGCTCTCGGGCGAGCGGCTGGGGACGGTGTTCGTGCCGGCCTCGCGTCGCATGTCGAGCCGTCGGCGGTGGATCGGGCAGACCTCGCGCACGGCGGGGCGGATCCTCGTCGATGCCGGTGCCGCCGCCGCCCTGCGCCAGCGCGGAAAGAGCCTGCTGCCCTCGGGGATCGTCGCCGTCAGCGGGTCGTTTTCGCGCGGAGCGGTGGTGGACATTCTCGATCCGGCGGGGCAGTCCGTCGCGCGGGGCGTCGCCAATTTTTCGGCGGCCGACATCGACCGCATCAAGGGCATGAAATCCGCCGACGTCCTCAAGCGGCTGGGCGAAACCGCCGCCGCCGAGGTCGTCCACCGTAATAACATGACGATGGCGTAGTCTGCCGTGGTCTTTCAGTTTTCGCAAAAAATAAGGTTTTTTTACCACAGAGACACAGAGGACCACAGAGAAGGACGCTGGGAATCAGAACGAGACGCTGAACTCGTGAAATTATTTCCAATGCCAGCGTCCTTCTCTGTGGTCCTCTGTGTCTCTGTGGTAAAAAGATCCCACATGGCGAGAGAGCTGAAAGACCTTGCGCAGACTACTTCGCCGGCGGGTCATCCAGTGAATAGACGCCCAGCGAGACGATGACGCCCTGGGGGTTGTAATAGTGGGCACAGTAGTCGCGGCCGTCGTGGACGGTGGTGAGGATCAGGCCGTAGGCGTTGAAGGAGGCGGCGTCGTCGAGGTCGCACGCCGTCGGACCCGCCCGTAGCGTGTTGTCGGCCTTTTCGAAGTGGAACTGGAACCGGGCCAGGGCGTCCCGACCGGCCTCGATCGCCTTGGGGTTGAACGCGTGTCGGAAGTCGGATCGCCCCGTCGCGGCGGGCGTTTTGTAGCGGATCATGTCCGCGTGTCCCTTGTCGTTATCGTACACGATGAGCCCGCCCCAGGCGGTGGTGGTGTCCGCGCGGTCGTCGCGCGCCGCCACGACCAGCCCCCGCTGCACGTCGGGCCGGGCGAGCATTTCCTGGATCAGCATCAGGTTCCACAGGTCGGCCTGGGTCAGCCGGGCGAGGTTGGTGTTGAAGTCGTCGATGGCCCCGCCGGCGACGGGACGCCTGGGCGGCAGGACGTCCGTTTCCGGCGCCGCCGACGCGATGTTCACATGCTCCCGGACGGCCAGGGTCTGCCCGATGGCCTCCACGAGTTGCTGCCTCGTGAGCGGCGGCCGCGCCGCGTCTCCGCCGAGCCGTTCCAGCAGGTGCAAATCCCGCGGATGGAACACGTATCCCTGGGTCGCGAACACGGTGAACGGTTTGGCGACGGGCGCGTTCCGGGCCCGCAGCAGCTCGAACGCGGCCACATGCAGCCCCGCCGGCGTGTCGGGCTGGTCCAGCAGCGCGCGGACATCCCGCTCAACGGCCTGATCGCCGCCGGCCAACCGATTCACCAGCGCCAGCGACTCGACGCGCTGGGACTCGCCTCGGTCGGAGTCCATCATGCGCTGCCGGTTGAGCAGGACGATCGTGTGCTCGGGAACCCGCGCGCGTCCTTGCGACATCGCGTCGTACTCGGCGATGGAGATCGGAAGTGTCGGCCGATCGTACGTGCATCCCGCCGGGACGATCAGCAGGCCCGCCAGCCACAGCCACGCGATGGGCAACCCAATCCGTTTCATGGGAAAAATGTACCATGAAAGTTACTTATCGCCAAGCTCGCCTGGTCCGATAGAGAAGGGGGGCGCGTTGCGCCCGGAGGCACGATGAGGATGGAATCGCACGGAATAACGGGGGCCGCCGCTTGCGGATCGGGGCGTCGGCGCGTGGTGTTGCGAAACAGCGCCGACGTCTGGGTCGACGACCGGGGCACGGGGCAGGGCGGGGACGATCATCGGGTGAGCGAGCTGGTGATCCACTCCGAGCGGATGGTGGAAATCCGCCCCACGAACTCAACGCGATCCTTCGCGGTGTCGAGGGCACGCGATTTGTCTTGATGACCGACTGCGACGGGAATCGCCTGGAGCAGCAGGCCAAACGGCTGGCGGAGTTGCTGAACCTTCCGCTGATCGACAGCACGGTCCCCTCTGATGGCGCGGGGACGGGATAGAAAGGGCACCATGGGCGATCGTGGTTTATGGGGAAATGGAACGGCCAATAGCGGGCAGACGTTTCACCGCGTGGAGTTGGCCAACGGTGACGTGGTGTTCGTCAACGAGCAGGCCATGCGAACGGGCGAGACCTCCCGATCCCGCACATGCGAGCTGGTGATCCACAACTCGGTGCAGGCGGAGATCCGTCCCACGATGGCGTACAAGGCATGGGGCTGGTTTTGGGTGGTCGCGGGGCTGTGCGCGGCCGTCATCGCGCTGTTGCAAACGCACATTGAGATGAGAGATTTACTGTTCTGGGTCATTAGCGGCAGCCTGGTCGCCATCGGGGGGCTGCTGTCCGCGATGGGTTTTATCGGTCCCAAGCGCATGATCATCGACAAGTTCCAGGGTGTGCTCATGGTCCCGCGGGGTCTCGGGTACATGCCGGAACTGCGGGCGGGGTTTCCGCTGTCGCGGCTGGCGGCGCTGCAACTGTGTTACTGGATCGAGCACGTACAGCGGAAACATGGCAAATACGGCACGCGCGAAGCCTACAGCTACGCGATGTACGAACTCAACGTGCTTGTGTGCGATGGAAACGGCATGCGGATCGTCCTGATGACCGACAGCGATCCGTATCGCCTGGAGTACCAGGCCAAGGAATTGTCGAAGTTTCTGGGGCTTCCGCTGATCGACAGTATCGACCGTACGGTGGTCAAGGCGTTGGTGACGCGCCCGACGTTCACGAGAGGGTAACATGGGGATATGGGAAACGGAATGGGATGAACTGTGCGCCACGTTGAAAGGCAATCCGTTTTTCGGCGGGTTTGTCGGCGCGCGGAGCGGGGGCGGGCACACGGTGCTGACCGTGGACCGGTCTCGCACGGCCTCCTTCGTGTTGCGGGTCGTGGCGATGCTCAGCAGCGTGACCGTGCTCGGGTTCGTGTTGCTGATGGACACGTCCGTCGACGGGGCGAGGTGGGGGATCGGCAGCATACTGGGGCTTGGGATGCTTGTCATCAGCCTGGCGATGAGCGCGATCTGCCTGCTGCAACTGGGGCTGATTCTGCGGATGCGTCGGCGGATTCGGTTGTCGCCCGAGCCGCGGATGACCGCCGTGCTGGACGGACGCGAGTTCGCCATTCCGGTGGCGGACACGCGGGTCCGGTTGTTGCGGTATCCAGGCCTGGCGAAGGGGGACCCGGACTTCGCGACGAAGCAGCCGGGCCCCGGTCGACCGGGATGGGGTTCGATCGAGCCGTTCCGCCTGGAGTTGTTTCGTCAGGCCGCCGACGGCACGGAGACGATCCTCTGCCTGTCGCACTCGGCCACGCGGGAACACCTGCTGCCGATGGTGACGTCGCTGCGGGCGCTGGGCGTTCCCGTGGCGGATGAGACGCTCCTTCGCGTCTCCTTGCGGGAGTATGACGTGCTGGTCGACGCGGACACCTTGACCCGCCGCCTCCCCAATGGCACGACGCGCGAGCTGGTCCAGCTCACGGAGTCGCTGGCGGAGATTCGCCCCTCGAGGGATCAGCGCAATAAACAGGTGCTGCACATACTCGGTGGCGCGGGGCTCTTCGTCGTGTGGATGCTGGCCCACCGCGACACGAGCGTTCTGAGCCTGGTCGCCATCGCGGTCCTGTCGGGTTTCTGGGTCGTGGCCGGCATCCTGGGACTGATGGGCGTCACGGGGTTCGGGACGATACGGATCGACCTGTCGCGGGGCGTGATGACGTTGTGGCGAGGCGCTCCGCCGCCCGTGACGGAACTGACGGACGGTCTTCCGCTGGACCGGCTGGCCGCCATACAACTGTGCGTGGGCCAACTGGGAAAAGTCCGTCCCACGGTTGTGCACGAACTGAACGTGATTCTTCGCGGTGAAGACGGCGCGCGGATCACCCTGCTGGAGGATCGCGGGCGTCACCGCGTCGAGCACGCGGCGGTGAGGCTTGGGGCGATACTCGATCTGCCGCTGATCGACAGCGCGAACGGCCATCAGGTGATCGACGGTCCCGCCAGCCTGCCGCCGATCCGCTTCGCGGCGCCGGTCAATCCACCGCAACCGGTGGGCGCGTTTTGAATGCCCCGTGGCGCGGGCGTCTCGCGGGTATCTCGCCCGCGTTGGGCATCTGGAGAGTTTGAGCGTCGTGTGAGGCGTTTGGCGCGTGGAACGATAACGCGGGCGAGACGCCCGCGCCACGAGTAAGGGCGTGAGGTCACCATGGCACTATGGAACGCACAATGGGATGAACTGCTGGCCGTGAGCGGGAAAAAACCGTTTTTCAACGGGGCCGTTCGCGTGCGGCGGGAAGGTCCTGACACGGTGCTGTCGCTGCACATGCCCAGGGCGATCGGCGTGGCGGTCGTCCAGATCGTGGTCATCGCCGGGCTCATCGCGGGCGGGTTTGCGGCCCGATGGTACGGACACGCCAATCCGGAGGCGGGGACCCTCCCGGTCGTGATCGGGTACGTGTTGATGGGCGTGGGAACGCTGTCGTTTCTGGCCTGGCTGCGGGGGGTGTATGGACTGTTTTTTTCGCCCCGGTTTGTCCGGTTGTCACCACAGCCGCCACAGGTCACGATTGCGCGGGGGTGGCAGCCTCTGGTATTTCCGGCGGCGGGGTTGACGGCGAGGCTTCGGCAGACGAGGGGTCCCGTGGGAGGCCTGATCGCCATCCCGAACGATATCAGCATCGCCGGCCTGTTTCGCCTGGAATTGGCCGCCAACGACGCGGACGCGGGCGACGCCGAACGCGCCCTGTGCCTGGCCAGCGCCGGCACGAAAGACCAGCTTCGGCCTGCCTACGCGCGACTCCGCGCGCTCCTGGGCGGCGCGGTGGACGAAACGCTGCGCCGCGTGACGTTGCCGGACGGGTCCGACGTGCTCATCGACGACCAGGCCGTGGCCAAGGCCCAGGCCAACTTCCGCGTGCGAAAACTGGTGATGCGTACCGAAACCCACGCGGTGATTCGTCCCACGCGGTTTATCCAGGCGTTTCTGCTGCCGTTCCTGGCGATGGGGCTCCTGGTGGTCGGCATCGGCCTGACGCAGACGGGCGCGTTCGAGTCCGTGGGGCATCGCCTCCTGGTGATCGGGTTCGGTTGTCTGTTCGCCCTTCCGGGTGTGCTGGCCCTGCTGGGGGTGTTCAACGCCAAACCGATCGACATCGACCTGTCTCGCGGCGTGATGGAGATATCGCGAGGCAGTGTCCCCGTTCCGGAACTGACCACCGGCATGCCGTTGAGCCGCCTGGCCGCCCTGCAACTGTGCACCTATGTCGTGCGAGGAAAAAACACCTCCACCACGATGTACGAACTCAACGCGATCCTCCGCGGCGAGGACGGGCTGCGGGTTTCGCTGCTGAACGACTCCAACCGCCGTCGGCTTGAGCAACAGGCGGTCACCCTGATGAACATGCTCCGTCTGCCCGTCATCGACAGCGTGGGAAAGGCGGCCGCGTGATGTTTTCACTGGCTTGCCTCTTTGCGCTGTAGGACGGTGTGAACGGCGAAACATTCGTTTTTCACAACGTTCTACAGCGCAAAGAGGCAAGCCAGTGAACATATGCTTACGTTTCACACGTCAATTCCCAACAATCGTTCGATCGTCGGCTGGACGTTCCATAGCGCCCGCAGGCGGCGGTATTCGGCGATGGCGTTGTCGCGGTCGGGGTCTCCGCCGGGGATGCGGCGGGCTTCGATGAGCAGGTTTTTGCCCGTGTGCTCGGGCGAGATGAACTCGAAGACGCGCGTGCGATACCCCGCGATGCGCAAGGCCGACGCGCGGAACGCGTCCGTGAGCAGGTCGGCCAATCGCTGGCGGAGGATGCCGTGACGCAGCAGCGGAGCGAACATCGGTTCGTGGAGTTGCTCGTGCAGTTCGTGCTGGCAGCACGGGGCGGCCAGGATCACGTCGCTCTGCCACCGCACGGCCTGGGCCAACGCGTCGTCGGTGGCCGTGTCGCACGCGTGCAGGCTGACGACGATATCAGGCTTCGCCGGCGGCGTGAACGCTCCGATTGGCGAAACGTGGAACTCCAACTCGCCCTCCCAGCCAAGCATCGCCGCAAGCTGCCGGCAATTGGCGATCAAATCGGCGTTGATGTCCACCCCCGTCACCCGCGCCGGCAGGCCTTTCACATGCCGAATGTAGTGATACGCCGCAAACGTCAGGTACGCGTTCCCGCAGCCACAGTCGATCAGGTGCAGCGGCGCGGGCGTTCCCAAACGTGACGCGGGCGTCTCGCCCGCGTCACGGGGTAGCACCTGCTCAATTACCCGCAGAAACTCGTTGATCTGGCGGAATTTCGGCATCATCGCCGCCTTGACGTGACCGTTGGCCGACGCGATGCCGAGCCGGTGCAGGAATTCGTCGGGCTGATCCGGCGGCAGCGGGTACGACTTGGCGCGGTTGTGCTCCAGCACTGGCGACGCCTCGCGACGAGAGGGCTTGCCGCGGCTGACCAACGCCTTGCCCTTGCGGGTGATCCGCACATGAATATCGCCCGTGGTCATCTGGACGCTGATCCGCGAAAACCCCGCCGCCAACAAGGCCGTCAGTTCGTCCCGCAGCGCGGCCGGTTCAAAATTCTTCGTGATGTGCCGCTTGCCCGCCGAATAGGCCACCTGAATCCACCGCCGCCCCCCAATCTCGACAGGCCGAAGCGACACCTTCTCCCACTGGCTTGCCTCTTTGCGCTGTTGAACATCGCCCGCCCCAACCGTCGCGTCACCGGCCATCGGATGACTCAACGTCAACCGCAAAAACGCCCGCTCATCCGCGACGGCATCAAAAATCAACTGTCGATAATCCACCGCCGCCGTCATTTGTGTCCACCATTGTTACGCAGCCATGCTTTGGCGTTGGCATTATCCGTCTCCGATAAAGGCGTCCGGCCTTTATTGTTCCTGGCGTTGATGTTCGCGCCCTGGTCGCTCAGCCAGCTCATGGTCCCGACCTGATTGTATACGGTTGCCGAAAACATCGGCGTGAAGCCAGCATTGCTCCTGGCGTTGACATCCGCGCCTTGTTCGTGCAGCCATTTTATGACATCGAGGTGGCCGTACAAGGCCGCCCCAAACATCGGCGTGAAGCCAGCATGATCTCTGGCGCTGACGTCCGCGCCCTGCTCATGCAGCCACTTCATGGCCTCGACCTGACCGTACCGGGCCGCCGAAAAGATCGGCGTCATGCCGTAATGGTCGTCTCGGATGTTGACATCCACACCCTGTTCATGCAACCATTTCATCGCCTCGACCTGGCCGCGTTCGGCCGCCGAAAAGATCGGCGTAAACGCCACCGAGATTCTACCATTGCCGTTGACATTGGCGCCCTGTTCCTTCAACCACGCCATGGACTCGATGTCGCCGCGTTGGGCCGCCGCACCCAACGCGAAATTCATGCTGAAAATATCGGGGACATTTACGCCCTGTTCGATGAGCCATTCCATGGCCTTGGCGCGGCCGCTCTGGATCGCCCATGACATGGGCGTGTCGCCGCTATTGCTCCTGGCGTTGAGTTCCGCGCCTTGATCTTTTAACCATTTCATGGCCTCGATCTGGCCGTGAGAGGTCGCCGAAAACATGGGTGTCCAGCCATGTTTGTCCCTGGCGTTGACGTCCGCGCCCTGCTCGAGTAACCACTGCATGGCCTCGACGTGGCTGTTCTCGGCGGCCATAAACATGGGCGTCTGGCGATAGCTGTTCCGGGCGTCGACGTCCGTGCCCTGTTCTACCAGTTGCTTCATGGTCTCGATGTCGCCGCTTGCGGCTGCCTTGCCGATCGGTGTCTGGCCTTTGGTGTCCCAGGTTTTGTCCCAGGTGAAGGTAGACGACGGACGCCCGCACTTCACCACGAGCCCCGTCACGATCGCGACAAGCACAAAGAAAACGAAACCCCACCGCAGCATTCTGCCGCAGTCGCCATCCTTTTGGGCTGGAGTGATGTTATTTGTGTCCACCATTAGCGAGCAGCCACGCTTTGGCGTTTGCGTTGTCCGTCATCCGCAGGGGCGTTCCATAAAATTGGCCCGCGGCGTTGATGTTTGCGCCCTGTTCCATCAGCCACGTCATCGCCTCGATTTGGCCAAGCATGGCCGCGGCGTGCATCGGGGTCCAGCCCTTATTGTTCCCGGCGCTGACATCCGCGCCTTGCTCCTTCAACCACGCCATGGCCTCGACTTGACCGTTCTCGGCCGCACAAATCAGCGGCGTCTGGCCCGTTTCGTCCTCGGCGGTGATGTCCACGCCCTGTTCCTTCAGCCATTTCATCGCCTCGACTCGGCCGTACATGGCGGCCACAAAGATCGGCGGCGGGCGATAGATCATGGGACCATGTTCCTCCTTAATGGTCACATCGGCGTGGATATCCGCGCCCTGCTCCTTCAGCCACGCCATGCTCTCGACGTCGCCTCGCCAGGTGGCCGTCCAAAACGCCTCGGACAGGCTCTCCTCGTCCTCCAGCAGTTCCCTGGCACTGGCGCCCTGTTCGATCAACCACGTCATGGCCTTGGCGTGGCCACGCTCGGTCGCATCGACCATCAGGCTATCGGCGTCGAAGATCGCGCCCTGTTCCTTCAGCCACCGCATGGCCTCGACCTGACCGCGTGTGACAGCCCCAAGCATCGGTGTGTTGCCGTCGTTGTCTTTGGCGTTGATGTCCAGGCCCTGTTCCCTCAACCACGCCATGACTTTGATGTGGCCGCGCTCGGCGGCTTCAAACATCGGCGTCCGGCCTTGGCGGTCTTTGGCGTGCACGTCCGCGTCGTGCCGTTTCAGCCAGATCATGACATCGACGTGGCCGTTCCGGGCGGCGGTAAACATCGGCGTCCGGCCGGATTGGTCCCGGGCATCGACATCCACGGCTTCGGGAGTCAGCCAGGGCCATTCGTCAAGACGGCCTTCCGCAGCCGCGACGTGGATCGCCACGTTGTCGTCCTCTGATTGGCAACCACTCCCCGCCACCAGCGACGTTACGATCACGACAGGGAACAGGAAAACCAGGCCCCATCGCAACGTTCTGCCGCGGCGGCCGGCGTGTTGAATCGGCCTGGTGGTTCCGTTCGTCATGGTATTCTCCTTCATTCCGCATGGCCTGTATGCCTTTTGTTGTATCGGTCGGGTTGCGGTTGGATTGTGAGGAAAAACACTGGCCGCCCCTGTTTGGGGCGTGCCCAAACGTTCTGGCATGAAGATGTTGCGTGAAAAATAAGCCGAGCGGCCTTCCCCGTCCTCGCGCGACGGGGGCCGGCATGCAGCCGCGAAGGGGCGTCGTGTTTAGCCCATGGTGAGCGGTACTCCGCGAACCATGGAAAAACGGCGACTTTTCCCCATAA
>Ga0123353_10009763_pt1 | contig 13293 bp, 10 predicted proteins | sample TergutLab28metaG_3_FD_92763 | JGI IMG/M metagenome (GOLD analysis project Ga0123353, IMG submission 92763) | Labiotermes labralis P3 segment gut microbial communities from Petit-Saut dam, French Guiana - Lab288 P3 | ecosystem: Host-associated > Arthropoda: Insects > Digestive system > Gut ...
AGGTGGCAGAGAAAGGGTTGTTGAGCTCGCCGGCGGTGTAGTCGTCGGACGGGACCCAGCGTTTGAGTCCGACTCCGGGGTTGAACGCGACGACCGCCTTGGGGTTGCCTTTCTTGACTGCGGCGGCGTAGCGTTTGCCGATGTCGTCGTTGAAGTCGCACCACGGGTATGCGCCGTCGAACCACCAGCCGGCCACCTTGTCGCCGTAGCGGATGCTCCAGGTCTCGATGACCTGCGCCCACTTGTCGGCGAAGTCGGGGTTTATCTTGCGGTCTCCGCCTCCCCCGTGGTTGGGCGCTTCTGCAAGCCCGAACGCTTTCACGGCTTGCGGGTCGCGGGTGGGCATCTGGCACGGCAGGTAGAGCATCAGGCGGATGCCGTGTGGTTTCAGGGCATCGGCAAGCTCCATGGGCAGGTCGCGTTTGGAGCAGCGCGTGTTCGGCTCGAAGCCGACTCGTTTCTCGTAGGTGTCGTTGGGCGAGCACATGTAGCCGCTGTTCTGCCCGAGCGTGAGCACGAAATACTTGACGCGCAGGGTGGCGAGTTGCTTCACGAGCGCCGGGACATCGAACGTGTCCACGTCGCCGAAGTTGTTCGCGCCGGGCAGGAAGTGCATGAACACGCCGAGCTTGGCCTCCGGCATCCAGTCGGTGTTCGGGTTGCGGGACTCCGCAACCGCATGAAGCGCAGCGAGACCCAGTAGTGCGGTGAGCATTGATTTCATCCGTGTCCTCCTTTTGGTTTCCGTTAGTATAAGGAATGCCGGAGGCGAAAGACAAGGATGAAAAATAAATTAGGCATGAAGATGAATCCTTGGAGGCCTCATCCCTCTTTTCTAATTCCTGCTAGAATCCGTCCCGCCAATCTGTTACGATGGAAACACCATTGAGGAGGGATTAGCATGAAAAAAGGGATGCGTTGTTTGGCGGCCGTGCTGGCGGCGGCGTGTGTGTATGGGCAGGACGGGAAGACGGGGGATGTTCATGCGGTCGTGGACTTGGCGCACAGCTTCACGTTCTATGCGGACGGGCGTTTCGCGCGGCAGTACCTCGGCTCGCACCGTTCGGTCATGAGCTGGAATGCGCTCTACAATTTCGATTTGTCGAACGCGAACCTGCTGGTGCTGCTGGATTGCGATGCGCGTCTGCGCTATACGGAGAAGGACGTGGCGCATATCTCGAAGTTCCTGGATGAGGGCGGGGGCGTCGTGATTTTCGTGTCGTCGCCGACATGCAAACAGGCGGAGCTCGCGAAACAGTTTGGCGCGGTCTATGAGGATGGTGCGGTCGCGCCGATGAAGGCCGTGCCCGCGCTGAACGTGGACAAGGTCGAGGGGCGCGCGAGCATCAAGCTCCGGGCGGATGAGAAAAACCCGTGGACCGCGTTTGTAACGGATGCCGAAGGCGCAGTGGTGGCCGGGATGAGGAAAGTCGGCAAGGGGAGGCTCATGGTCGCGCCGCGCGGGTTCTCGGGGTCGAACCCGGACGCGAGCGACCCCATCAATGCGGCGTGGCTTGCGCCCGTGCTGGAGCGCCTCGCGCAGGGCAAGGCCATTGACAAGTCGAAGCCGTTCAACGGCAAGGGGCTGACGGATGCGGACCACGTCGAGGCGCATACCGACATCTCGCTCTATTACAGCGACTATCTGATGCCCTACGCCAAGGCGATGCTCGAGATCACGCAGCGCACGAAGCCCTACATCGAGAAGCGGATGGGCGTGCCGTTGTCCGAGGGGATGGGGTCGAAGGTCGGCCTGCTCGCGACAGGCGGCGGCGGGTTCTCGGGCGGCACGCTCATCGGGCTGGCCGTGTGGTGGGGCGGATTCCCCGAGAAAGAGGACAGCATGATTGAGTTCGTAACGCACGAGTCCGTGCATTCGTGGGTGCTGCCGTTCCCCGAGGTGTGGAATGAGCCCATCGCGACGTATGTCGGCAACCTGGTGATGATTGACATGGGGCACGGGGAAGAGGCTGAACGGCGGATTGCGGACACAATCAAGCGCGCGCGGCGGCACGACCCCGACATGAACCGCTACGACCTGGCGGGCAAGTCCACCCGCACCGGCATCGAGCCGCTCACCGGCGGGGCCGCGAACGATGTCCACTGGGGCAAGACCTATTGGATATTCGAGGAGCTGCGCAAAGAGAAGCCGGACTTCATGGCGACGTATTTCCAGCTCAAGCGTAAACACGCCAAGCCCGACGCGATTAAGAAATACACCATGGATAACACCGTCGCGCTGCTGGGCAAGACCATGGGGCGCGACCTCTTCCCTTGGTTCCGCGAAATCGGCTTCGACGTTGACGCGGGCCGCGTGGACATTGTTTTTTGAGCCCCCCGCTTGGGCGCTGGGCGCTCAGAGGGCTTGCCGCACGGCGGCGAAGACGGCGGCGACGGCTTGCTGGCGGATGGCGTGGCGGTCGCCCGTGAAGAGGTGGCGGGCGGCATGGGTGCCGGCCGGGGTGCTGACACCGATGAAAACGAGGCCCACGGGTTTCCCGGGCGTGCCGCCGCCGGGGCCGGCGATTCCCGTAACGGAGGCCGCGATGCCTGCGCCGAGGCGTTTGCGCACACCTTCGGCCATGGCGGCGGCGCAGGGCTCGCTGACTGCGCCGTGCGCGTCGAGCAGTTCTTGGGGGACGCCCAGGATGTCGCGCTTGACGGCGTTGGCGTAGCTGACGATGCCGCCGAGGAACACGTCGGAGGAACCGGGGACGGAGGTTACGCGCATGGCGGCCATGCCGCCCGTACACGATTCCGCGAACGCGAGCGTGAGCTTGCGTTCGCGGAGCAGGGCGAGCAACTCAAACTCAGAGGTCAACGTCAATGGTGATGTCCCCTGTCTCGGTGGGGGAGACGAGCAGCTCCTCCTCGACCTTGACGGCATCCACGCTGGTGGTGGGGAGGTAGCGGTAATAGACCATGAGCTGGAGCGCGGCCAGGCAGGTGTCCATGACGGGCATGGCGCGGGAGGAGTCGTCGGTGAACTCGTCCTTGTTTTCCCACCAGCCGACGTCCTGGTCCTTGCCCTTCATGTCCTTGATGGCGTTCTTCTTGATTTTCTGCTCCTTGACGTAGAGGGTGGACATCTCGCCGTTCCACTTGTCCCACTGGGCCTTGTCGCCGGCGTGGAACTTGGCCTGGGTGGCGTAGTAGTAGTAGTATTGCGGGGATTTGGTGCAGTGGCCTCTGGCGTTAGGCTCGGTCTCGTCGAACGTCGGTTTCCAGGCCTTCATCAGGTCGAGGGAGAGTTTGACCTCGCGGTCGCCGCCGGCGCCGAGGAGCTGCAGGCAGAGGGCCCCGACGGCCGTCATGCCGTCCGCACCGGGGCTGGTGTAGCTGAATCCTCCGGAGGGGCCGGCGTTCTTTTTGAAGCCCCTGACGGCCAGCTTCGAGGCGGCGTCGAGGCCGTCGGCCTGGACGCGGGCGAGCTTGGCGGCCTTGAGGGCCTGCGCGCACCAGCCCATGTAGGAGGTGTCGTCGCGCTCGGGGTTCGGCTTCATGTTGTAGTCCCAGCCGCCGGAGGCGTTCTGCCCCTTGATGATGGGGACGAGGGCCTTCTCGACGGCGGTCTTGACGTTGGGGTTGAGGGTCATGCCGTAGGCCTCGGCGAGGGCGTAGGTGGCGATGGGGTGGGAGTAGTCGTGCGAATCACGGCCGCCCCTGTCCGAAAAGAGGCCGTCGGCTTGCTGCTTGGAGAGGAGGTACTCCAAGGCCTTCTGGACGGTGGGGCCGAACTCCTCGGACTCGCCGGGCTTCTCGCCGTGGGCGAGGAAGGTCAGGATGGCGAGCCCGGTCATCGCGTTGCGGCTGGTGCCCCAGGAGCCGTCGGGCCGCTGGTTGAGCTTGAGCCAGCGCAGGGCGCGCAGGACGGCGGCCTCGGTCTGTGCGTTGCCGCCGTATTTGCCGAGGAGCGAGCCGCGCGTGCCGGTGTTGCTGCGGTCGCCGAAGATGCCTTTGAGGATGACGGGGCTTTTGGTGATCATCACGGCGTCTACCAGTTGCGGCTGGGGGCTGATCATGGGCTGCTGGTCGGGGTTGGGCATATCCACGTTGGGGTTGTCCACCACGATGTCAATCTCGATGTCCGGGGGGTCCGGCGGTTTCTCCCTCTCGATGTCCTCGAGGTCTTTGAGCGTCTCCATCTCCATGATTTCCGTCTCGAAGCTGCGGTCGTTCCCGTCGTTCCCGGAGGTGAGCACGGCCAGCAGCATGATGGCCATCGCCGGGACGAGGATGGCGGTGAGCGGCGCGGTGAGGCGCTGCAGCTCGATCATGGCGGCCTTGTACTCGCGTGACTGGCGCGGCTCGCGGAGCCCGACGTACATCCGGCGGATGCGCTGCCAGTAGGTCTCTTCGGTGTAGCGTGCGGCGATGGCGCGCAGTTGGGCGTCAATGCCGGCTGGGTTGAGTCTGTTGTCGTTCATGCCTTGTCCTCCTGGGTCACATACTGAAGATGGAGATGTTGATCAGCTCGTGCTTGTGGCACAGGTCGAGCGCCTGCACGAGCAGACCGTGCTCCGAGTTCAGGGTGCATTTCACTAGCACCATAGCTTTGTTGTTTGTCTTGCCGATACGCTCGAGCTGGCGGTCCAGCTCGGCGTACCGCACGGGGCGGCCGTTGAGGATGAACCCCCGCGGCTCGACGATGATGGTCGTCGTCTCGGGCTGCTTCTCCGGGTTCGCGTTGGGGTCATTCGCGGGCTTGTTGGCGGTGAGGCGGGAGAGGATGTCTTCCACCTTCAGCGTTACGACGAAAAAGATGAGCAGCTGGAACACCACGTCAATCATGGGCGTCATGTCCAGCTTGGGCGTCTCGCCCTTGTTCTCTCTGCGTTTGTAGGCCATGGTCAGTTCCCTCCTCCCTGGATGTAGCTCTTGCCGCTGCCGACCTTGTGCTCCTGCACGGCCACGAACGAGACCTTGGAGATCCCGCTCTCGGTGCAGATGTCCATCACCTGCTTGACCTTCTCGTGCGGTGTGCGGAAGTCCGCGCGGATCAGCACGGGGTGCGGGCCGAGGCGGTTGTAGCGGTTGCGCATGATGACCCGGAGGTCGGCCGCCGTCATCCGGGCGTTGTGGATGGAAATCCCGCCCCGGCGGTCAACCTCGATCTCGATCGTGGTCGGGGTTTTGGTGTCCTGCGTGATGGTCTCGCCGTGCTTGCCGTCTTCCAGCTTGATGTCCTGATTGACGTCAGCGGTCATCTTCAGCGTAACGACGAAGAAGATGATCAGCTGGAACACCACGTCAATCATCGGCGTCATGTCTATCTCGCACTGTTCGGTGCTGGGTCGCTTACCCATCGGGATACCTCCGGCTCGTTAGTCGTTCACCACTTCAACGTTGCGCAGATCCTTGATCAGCTCCATGGTCATCGCCTGCATCCTGAGGATGAGGCGGTTGGCGTTGTTGCGGATGCTGTAGTAGAGTGTGATGGAGGGGATCGCGATGGCAAGGCCGGCGGCGGTCGTCCAGAGCGCCTGGGAGATGGCCAGCGCCAGCGAGCCCACGTCCGGCGCGCCCGTCGCGAGGGTCTCGAAGCACATGATCATGCCCTGCACCGTGCCGAGCAGCCCGAGCATGGGCGCGAGGTTCGAGCAGACCGAGATCCACGTCAGCCGCTGCATGATGCGTTCGGTCTCGAGGTCCGCGGCCGCGCCGATGGCCTCCTGGATCACGTCGAAGCCCTCCTCCACGTGCGAGAAGCCCGCGGAGAGGATGTTGGCCATGGAGCCCGGCTCGTTCCCGCACACTTTCAGCGCTTTCATCACGTCGCCCTCGGCCATGGCGGCCTTGACGTTCGCGATGAGGCTCTGGGGCATAATCTTCTGCGGGCGGATGAGGATCGCGCTGTCCACGGTGAAATAGATCGCCGCCGCGCCGCACCCGAACAACGCCAGCCACAGCACGACGCCCAGCCAGCCCGACCCGACCACCACGGCCCAGAACCCTGTCCCCTGCGCTTTCTTCGCGGGCGCACTGGCGCCGTCCGCCGTGGTCAACTCCGCCGTCGTCGCGGCACCGTCCGCCGCCGTATCCTGCGCATAAGCCAAGCCTCCTGCCAGCAACCCAGCAGACAACACCGCCATCATCACTAATCTCTTCATCGTCCTTACCTTCACCTTCTCTTTTTGTTTTCCGTTAACAACTCACAACTAGCGGCTAGCCGTTAGCAGCTAGAAATTTCCCCTAGGGCTTGCTGGCCCATTCCGATTTTGCGAAATCCCTCTTCAGCTCCGAGCGGAAAAAGTCCGCGCGCTGGGTCTGGCCGATTTTCTCGAAGCACCGGGCGGCCATGTAGAGGGCCTCCGGCTGCGCCTCGCGCTCGCGCTCGTAGAGCGTGATGACGCGCAGGTAGGCGTCTTTGAGCGCCTTCCTGGCGTTGTCGGCGGTCTCGCCCGTGGCCAGGATCAGGTTGCCGCGCATGATGAGCGCGAACGCGGAGGCCGTGCGGTCGCCGCTCTTGATGGCCTTGGCGATGAGGTCCTCGACCTTGGAGGTGCTGCCCTTCTTCATGAGGGCCTGCCAGTAGATGGGCGCGATCTCGCCGAGGTACGCGGCGGGCGGGTCGGCCTTGATGACGGTCTCGCAGGTGCGGATGGCGTCGTCGTGCTTGCCTGTCGTGAGGTAGGCCTCGGCCAAGAGGCGCGTGGCGGGCTTGTCCCACGTCAGCATCAGGTAGTCCTTGGCGACTTTCTCGAGCGCGGGAATCGCCAGCGCGGGGTTGTCGCGCATCTGTTTCTCGGCGTCCGCCAAGGCCTTCGGCTTCGTCACGCGGATTTCCTTGACGTTGGCGAGCGGGACCTCGACCGTCAGGCCGTCCTTCGTTACCTCATAAGCCTTTGAGGACTCCTTCCATCTGAGGGTGCCGGTGAAGTCTCGATCGCTCGTGTTGATGATTGTCCCGGACACCTGCCCGAGGGCAACCCCTGCCGCCAGCGCGGCAACCGCCATGATTATCTGTCTGCTTTTCATCATTCTCTTCACTCCAAATGTCTCACTCCGAACGTCTCGTTGCCTTATCTCGCCTGGTTCAGCCAGTTCTGCACATCCGTGCGGTAGCGTCCCACGGGGAAGGCCTTCAGGTAGTCCTCTGCGCTCTCAATCACCACGTCGTTCATCTTGTGCTCCAGCATGAGCGGCAGGGTGTAGAAATACGCCTTCTCCACAATCGCGGAGACCTTCACGTTGGTCGGGTCCTCGATGGAGAAGATGAGGTTGTTGAACGCCACGATCGCCAGGCCGCGACTGTCCGCCGCCTGCGCGGTCAGCCCGAACTGCTTCTCCGCCTCCATCTTCCGCACGTGCATCTCGCCGGCCATCAGGGCGATCTCCTTCTCCATCTCGGGGCGGTAGCGCAAGACCATGCGGAGCGAGTCCACGGCCTCGTTGAACAGCTTTTTGCGCGCCTCATCGTCCCGCTCAACCTTGCCCTCCTCGCTGGCGACCTCAACCAGCAGGAAGTTCGCGTCCACCACCAGCGCCAGCTTCGCATGCTCCTTGATGAACGTTTGCAGCAGCTTATGGGCGTCCGCGTAACGCTTCTGGGCGGCGAGGATGCGCGCGCGCCCCAGCTTCGCCGGCGCCAGCGTGTTCACGTCCTTTGCGAGCGACATCACCTTGTCGTAGGCCTGCAAGGCCATGTCGTGCTCCCGCGCCTCCTCCAGCGCCAAGGCCGCGGCCATGAACTGGCCCTCCGTGTAGGAGCCGCCCGCGGCGAACATCTGGCGGTACTTGGCCACGCCCTCGGCGCGGAACCCCATCTCGATGAGGGTGGCGGCCAGCATCGGCACGGAGTTCTTCGCCTCGTCCGAGGTGGGGTAATCCTTGCTGAGCTTCTCGAACGCCGCCTGCGCCGCGTTCACGTCTTGGAGAATCGTGTAGAGCGTGCCGGCCTGCAGCAGGGCCTTGGGCGCGTACTGCCCTTGGGGGTACTGCTTCACATACGCCTCAAACGCCGCGGCCGCCTCCTTGCGGAACGCCGCCATCTGGTCCGCCGCGTGCTGCGTCTGCGCCAGGCACACCGCGCGCAGGAACACCGCAAGCTCCTTCGTCTGCTCGTTGCGCTTTTTCTCATCGGCGTTCACCTGATAATCATTCGGCGCGTCGGTGAGGAGCTTGATGACCTCGGCCAGCCCCGCGCCGGCCTTGATCAGCCACCCGGTCGCCTCCGCCTGCGCCTTCTGCGCCGCCTCCGCGACCTCCTGCTCGGAGGCCTCCTCCGGAAGCGCATTCGTCGCGCCGCCCTTCATCAGCGCGTTCGCGAACTCGCGCTGGGCGTCCGCTAGGCGGAACTTGCCGATGACCAGCGCGTGGGAGGGCTTGCCCTTCTCGGACAGCTTGGTGATGTAGAACTCCAGCGCCCCGATCTCCCCGAGGTGGTTGCCCTCCGTCTTCTCGACCTGCGCCAGACGGCTCAGCGCGTCGAAGTAGGACGTCGAGTTGGTGTAGAGGTCCGCGATCTGCCTGTAGTAGATTTTCGCGCCGCCGGTGTTCCCCGCCGCAAGCTCGCGCTCCGCGAAGCTCATGATCAACTGGCCCGCCGCGTAGTGCTCGGGATAGTCGCGGAAGAACATCTCATACGTCTCGCGCTTCTTGGCCTCCATGTTGACCGACGCATAATGGTTGCCGATGCGCCGCACCTGATCGCCCGCGTCGCGCATCAGCGCCGGCTTGGCGGAGAACCGCTCCGAGAGATACCCCGTAACCACGTCCGCCATCAGCGCAGCATCGGTGTCCTTGTCCGACATCTCAATGTACGCGATCGCAAGGTCGCCCAGCCCCGCGACCGACTCTTTCGACTCCGGGAACTGGTTCAGCGCCAGCAGGTACTTCTCCGCCGCCGCCTTGAAATTGCTCTGGTTGAACAGCAGCTGAGCCCCCGCGAACTGCGTCTTGCGCACCTTCTCCAAATCCTCCTCGGTTACGCGCATCCCGATGTCCGCATTGTAGCGCGTCTTCACCAGTTTGCGGACGACCTCCAGCCGCTCGCCCGCATCCGCCGCCCACTGGCTCTCGGGGAAACGGACAAAGACATTGGCGAAGTGATGGGCCGCGCCGTTGCCCTTGCGCTTCCCGCTGGGCTCGCGCTCGCCCACCAGCAGGTCCTTGATGTGGTCGTCATTCGCGCCCTCGCCCTTCTTGATTTCCTTCTGCGCCTCATCCAGCAGCATCACGGCCAGCAGGTAGCGGCACTGCGGCATCGGGCTCATGCGGAGCAGCCCCAGCGTGCCGTTCGGGTCCTGCTCGAGCAGGTCGTCGTGGATAATCTTCAGCTGCGGCATATAGTTCTCGACCAAATCCCGCGCGCCCTTCAGGTTGCCGCGCAGCAGGGTGATGTGCGCCTTCATCACGATGGCCTTGCCGAACCAGATGTCCTGCTTCCACAGCAGCTTGTCCACCAGACCCTCGGCCTCCTTCAGCATCGCGTCGCGCGTCTCCTTCTTCTGCTCCGCCGGGGCCAGCTTGATGATGAGCTCCGCCACGTCCGCCTGAACCTGCCTCAGCACCGCCTCCTCCAGCGGGATCTTAAAGAGGTGGCGGTACGCCGCCAGCGCCTCCACATCGCGGTTCATCCCGAGCAGCATCTGCGCATACTTGTAGGCCGAGTCGCGGTAGAACGTAACCAGCGCGGCCGGCGGCTTCTCCACCTTCTTGAAGAACTCGAGGTAGCGCTTGTCCGCCTCCGCATACTGCGAGAACCGGTGATACGCATCCGCCATCGCCAGATAGAGCGCCCAATACTCCGGGCTGTTCTTATCCGCGACCGCATCCACGACCTTCTGGACGGCCTCGAACTTGCCCTGCGACAGCAGGCTCCTGTTCTCGCGCACCTTCAGCTCCGCCCCGATCTCCGGATACTCCGCCGCCGTGAAGCGCTTCCGCGCCTCCGCGATAATCTCTGTGGCAAAGTCCGGCATCTCCATCCGCTGAAGCGCGTCAATGTACCTCAGCTCCTCCTCCAAATCCGATGCGCGCACGACAGGCAGCAAGGACACGCACACCGCGAGTCCCACGACCACACCCAGCATCCGCTGCCGTCCACAACCAAAATCAAAATATTTCGCAGTCATGATTGAAAAGTTATACGCTATTTCCCCCCCGGGGTCAATTGTAAAGCGAACGGATTTTGAAAATTTTTATCGGCCCGACAGACCCCCCAATCCCGTTTTTATTAATTTTTTTTCTGATTTTTTTTGTTTTTCTTTTCTAGCCTTTCATTGCCCATTGCTCATCACGAACGAGATTGCGACTCCCTCATTCTCTCCAGCAGCACCCCGTAATTCGTGATCGGCACCCCCGCGGCCTGCGCCAGGCGGATGCGGTGGAGCATCCCGCGGCGGTTCATCATGCAGGCCCCGCAATGCACGATGAGCGCATAACCCGACACGTCCGCGGGGTAATCGCCTCCGCGGACATGCTCGAAGGCCAGCGCCTTGCCCGTGGCCCGCCGGAGCGCGCCGGGGATTTTCACCGTGCCGATGTCATCCGCCTGACGGTGGTGCGTGCACCCCTCCGCGACCAGGACACGGTCGCCGTCCTGCAAACCCGCAAGCGCGTCCGCCCCGGCCTCCAGCACAGCCAAGTCGCCCTTGTACCGCGCGAACAAAATCGAGAACGAGGTCAGCTCCACCCCCGGGGGCGTGGCCGCCGCGGCCGCCGCAAACGCCTGGGAGTCCGTAATCACCATGCGGGGGGGGGCCGTGAGCCGCGCGAGCGTCAGGGCCAGCTCCGAGGGCTGCGTTACGAGGGCCGTGGCGTGCGCATCGAGGATGTCGCGGATGACCTGCTGCTGGGGCAGGATGAGCCGGCCCTTCGGCGCGGCCCCGTCAATCGGCGTTACCAGCACCACCACATCGCCCGCGGCCAGCCGGTCGCGGACCAGCGGCCGGGCCGCCGGGGATTGGGCCCCGGGGGTGGCGTCCGCGAGGCTGCGCAGCAACGGCTCGACCCCTTCGCCCGTCGCACAGGAGACCCACACCGCCCGGCGCGGCACGCGGCACGCCCCACGCGCGGCCCTCGCATCCATTTTATTGGCCACCACCACCGTCGGGATCTCCCGCTCGTCAAGCGCAGCCAGCAGATCCGCCTCGCAGGCCCCGAAACCGACCGTCGCGTCAACGACCAGCAGGGCGAGGTCCGTCTGCGCCAGCACGTCGTAGGCCCGCCGGACGCGCTGCTCGCCGAGGCTCCCCTCGTCGTCCAGCCCGGGCGTGTCAATGAACAGCACCGGCCCCAGCGGCGGAAGCTCCATGGCCTTGCGCACAGGGTCCGTTGTCGTGCCTTTGATTTCGGAGACGATCGAGACCGCCTGGCCCGTGAGCGCGTTGACGAGGCTCGACTTGCCCGCGTTGCGCCGCCCGAACACCGCGATATGCACGCGTTCCCCCTGCGGTGTGGTGTTCATCCTCGCCCCTCCCTCCGGCCGCTCACCGCTTGCTTCCTGCCTCCGCCCGATGCCTGGCGATGACCGCCTTGCCGCGCCGGAAGTGATGCACCAGCGGCCGCCGCGCGGGGCAGACATACGCGCACGAGCCGCACTCGATGCAGTCCATCAGCCCGATTGACCTTGCGCTCTCGATGTCGTCCGCCTCGATGCACTGGCTCAGCTCCGACGGGACCAGCCGCATCGGGCAGGCATCCAGGCAGCGCCCGCACGCAATACAGGCCTGCGAGGTGAAGGCCGTTACACGGGCCTCCGACAACAGCAGGACCCCCGACGTCGTCTTGCACGTCGGCACGTTCAGGGCGTTGACCGCAAACCCCATCATCGGGCCGCCGGAGACGACCTTCACCGCCTGCCCCTTCGCCCCCCCGCACGCCGCGACGAGGTCCGCATAGGCCGTGCCGTTCGGCACCCACAGGTTCGATGGGCTTTCCGCCGCATCCCCCGACACTGTGATCGTGCGATGCGTCAACGGCAGGCCCCGCACCACCGCATCGTAGATGGCATACGCCGTGCTGACGTTCTCCATCACGCACCCGACGTCCCTCGGCAACCCCCCCCGCGGGACCTCCCGGCCCGTTACCGAGAAAATCTGCTGCTTCTCGGCCCCCTGCGGATACGCCGTCTTGAGCACAACGATCTCGGCGTCGCCCGCGACGCCCGCAAACGCCTTCTCCATCGCCGCAATCGCCTCCGGCTTGTTGTCCTCGATGGCCACGCGCAGGGTCTTTGCGCCGAGGATGGCGCGCGCGATTTCCGCTCCCGTGCGGATTGCCTCCGCGTGCTCCAGCATCATGCGGTGGTCAGCGGTCAGGTACGGCTCGCACTCCGCGCCGTTCAGGATGAGCGTGTCAACCGGCTGCTCCGCCGGCGGCGTGAGCTTGACCTGCGTCGGGAACCCCGCGCCGCCCATCCCCACGATCCCCGCGCCGCTGACGCGCCCCAGCAGGACCGCCCGGTCGGCCTTCCGCCAGTCCGCGATGGGCAGGAACTGCTCGGCCTCGTCCGACGCGAGCGTCTCGATGACAACCGCCGCGCACGCGACCCCGGCCGCGGTAACGGTCTGGCTGATGCCCACGACCTTCCCGGCCGCCGGCGCGTGGACCGACGCGGAGACGCGGCCATCCGCCTCGCCGAGCAACTGGCACCGCTTCACGAGGTCGCCGTGTTTCACGACAGGCTTGGCCGGCGCGCCGATATGCTGAGCCATCGGCACCGTCAGGATACGCGGCAACGCGATCGGCCGAATCGGCGCCTCCGCCGACAGCTCCTTATTATAAGCGGGATGTATCCCGCCGGAAAAATTGAACACTGACACGTTGGTTTTCATAAAAGCGGGTTAGTTTAGCCGACGGCACCGCACATGGCAACACTAAAAGACGAACAACCGCTTGGCCTCGGGAAATCCGCTTTTTCTGTTTGCGCCGGCCGGGAGGGCGTGGTATGATACCTCATCATTTTTAATCTGAGGAAGGAAACCGATTATGAAACGCTTGATGACGATGGTTATGGTGGGTGTGATGGCGTGCGCTCAGGCGTATGCGACGGATGGGACGTGGACGGCTACGGGTGTAAGCGTTGGGACGTGGAATGATCCGTTGAACTGGCTGAGAGGGGATATTGCGGGTGGCGGCGGTGTCGCGACGTTTAACCAGAGCAGTGCCATTACGATTACGAATGATGTGTCGGGGCCGCTGGTGCTGTCGAAGCTGGATGCGAGTTTTGTTACTGCCGGCGCGGACTATGCGATGGATATTTTCGGGGGGACCGTCCAGCTTGTGCCGCCGGCCATCGTCTCCGCGCAAGCGCCTGATAACAGGGGGCAGCTCTCGTTCCGCAACACG
>Ga0123353_10009764_pt1 | contig 13293 bp, 8 predicted proteins | sample TergutLab28metaG_3_FD_92763 | JGI IMG/M metagenome (GOLD analysis project Ga0123353, IMG submission 92763) | Labiotermes labralis P3 segment gut microbial communities from Petit-Saut dam, French Guiana - Lab288 P3 | ecosystem: Host-associated > Arthropoda: Insects > Digestive system > Gut ...
TATCCGTGTCGCATCGATGACGACTTCACCACCAAATACCTCAGCGCCATTGATAATGGTGCAATCGGAAGAATAACCGGTCACCCCACCGACAAAGGCATTTCCTATACCGCCACCACCATCATAGTCGCCCAGTCTGACGAGTGGGTCATAGATGTAGACCTCGCGTATCTGCGAGCTCTTCGCCGCGCCGGCAACGACCCCCAGATACGTGGTATCACTGTCATGCCACCATTCCATATCGATACTGATGTAGGGATCTACGAAGGTGAGATCGAGGACCGCACTGTTGCTGAGCTGCCCGAACAGACCCGCGTAGCCGAATTCATACGCGTCCACCCATCCTTCGCCGGTCAGTTCAAGGTCTTCGACCCGCAGATTGGATATAGTATGGTCGTTGCCCTCGAATCGTACGTTATCCAGATTCACCGGAAACCACAATAGCTCGCCCAGGTCGAGATCGGTCGCAAGAATGACGGTCGCGGGATCTCCGTCGAATATCATCCCGTCATAGAAGAGCTCGTAAGCCAACTTCGCGAAATCCTCTTCGCTATGGATTGTGATGATGTTGGGGTCGAATTGGATATCGGAATAACCGCACTCTGAACCATACTCATGCCAGTAATCGCCATCGAAACTGGGATCGATTGCGGCACCTGCCATCAGGGGGAGTGCGGCGCTGATCACTCCGGCAAGCATAACGAGTGCCAACAGAAGGAATAGACGATGGTGTTTAGTGCGCATAGTAAAACCCTCCAAACTTTTGACTCTAATGGTAGGTGTTGCTTTTACCGGTTCTAACGAATTATTTCTTAAACCATCAACAACTTGACGATCAAAGATCATCAATTATGCTTCTTATCCTATCACAAAGCGCACGATCGACTACTTTGAACGTAACGATCCGACAACCTGGGAGAGTGGAAATGTAGTAAAAGCGCTCGGTTCATTAGCGTTGTGCGGTCGCAACTCTTCTCTTTGGGATCAACTGAATATCAAAGGCATCAATGACTTTGCATATGGTGCTGTAACGAGGTTCGCTCTCTTCAGCCAAGGATCGATACAGCGCCTCTCGTGAGAGTCCTGTTTTTCGCACAGAACCTGTCCTATTAGGGTGGTAATTGAAATTACAATGCGATCATTCAGCTTTATTCTGTACTATATTTCATCTAGCCAAGCCCGCTTCAATAGCCTAAAATGAAACCTTACTAAAACGATGGGGCGTACGAGAAGGAATCCGTGGACGATCAGGCACTGTTATCGGTCGAGGGCTTAAAGACCTATTTCTTCATTGATAAAGATGTCTATCGTGCCGTCGACGATGTAAGTTTCACCATCAGACCCAAACGCACGCTTGCCCTCGTCGGTGAGAGCGGAAGCGGTAAGAGTGTCTCCGCATCCTCGATACTGCAGATCGTGCCCGACCCTCCCGGTAAGATCGTCGCCGGAACGATCAGGCTCGAAGGCGAGAACCTCCTCGACAAAACCGAGAATCAGATGCGCAAGATCAGGGGCAAGAAGATCTCGATGATCTTCCAAGAGCCCATGACCTCGCTCAACCCTGTGTTCAAGATCGGCAAACAGATCGAAGAGGCGATCCTGCTCCATCAGGACTTCGTCGACGCTTCCGGCAAGAAACTACCAAAGCGCGAGGTCAAGAAGCTGGCACGCCAACAGACGATCGATATGCTGGCGGCGGTCGGCATCCCCAATCCCGCACAACGGATCAACGACTATCCCCACCAGCTCTCCGGCGGTATGCGCCAGCGCGTCATGATCGCCATGGCGCTCGTCTGCCATCCCAAACTGATCATCGCCGACGAGCCGACATCGGCGCTCGACGTCACCGTACAGGCTCAGATCCGCAAACTTTTGCGCAAGCTGCAAGACGAATTCGACACCGCGGTGTTGCTGATCACCCATGATCTGGGAGTCGTTGCCGAGAACGCGCATGACGTCGCGGTCATGTACGGCGGTCAGATCGTCGAGATCGCACCGGTCGATGAGATCTTCGCGCGCCCTCTGCACCCCTATACGCAAGGCCTGATGCTCTCGATCCCGCGCATCGACAAGGATGAGCAGAAACTCTACGTTATCGAGGGGACCGTTCCCAACCCCGCCTACTTCCCGCCCGGTTGTCGCTTCGCGCTGCGCTGCCCGAAGGCGCAGCCACGCTGTCATGCGGCGATCCCCGAGCTGGTGTATTTGACCGGCGATCACGCGGTCCGCTGCTTTATCGCACAAGAGAAATACTGGACCGTCAGCGAATCGCTCGTCCGTGAGTCCGCGGTAGTCGAGGTCGTCGAAGAGGGGCTTGACGGCGGGTCAGAGGCAGTCGAGGTCCTCAATGAGGCGCTCGACGGCGGGTCAGAGGCAGTCGAGGTCATCGAAGAGGTGCTCGATGTCTAAGCCGCTGATACAGGTCTCCGAGCTCCGCAAGTACTTCAACGTCCGCGAGGACGGCAAGCGCGCCACGCTCAAAGCGGTCGACGGGGTGACGTTCGATATCGCCGAGCGCGAGACCCTCGGTCTGGTCGGCGAGTCCGGATGCGGTAAGACGACCACCGGACTGCTCATCCTCAACTTGATCAAACCGACCGGCGGAGAGGTGCTCTTCGAAGGCTCGAGCGTGTTCGACCCCAAGAATAAGAAGAACATCCGCCGCAACATGCAGATCATCTTCCAGGACCCCTATGCCTCGCTCAACCCACGGTTGCGCGTGGCCGATATCGTGGGCGAGCCGCTGGTCATACACGGTCTGGCCAAGGGTCTCGCGATCGATGCGCGGGTCAAACAGCTGCTGGGATACGTCGGTCTGTCGGCCCATCAGGCCAACCGCTTCCCCCACGAGTTTTCCGGCGGACAGCGCCAGCGCATCGGTATCGCACGTGCGCTCGCCGTCGAGCCGCGCTTTATCGTCTGCGACGAGCCGGTCAGTGCTTTGGACGTCTCGGTGCAATCCCAGGTGCTCAACCTGCTCAAGGACCTCCAAGACGAGCTCGATCTGACCTACCTTTTCATCGCGCATGGGCTCAACGTCATCAAGCACGTCAGCGACCGGGTCGGTGTGATGTATCTGGGCACCGTCGTCGAGATGGCCAACGCCTCCGACATCTACCTCAAACCGCTGCATCCCTACACCAAGGCGCTCATGTCGGCGATCCCGATCCCCGATCCTTCCGTAACACGCGAGCGGGTGCTGTTGGAGGGTAGCGTTCCCAGTCCCATCGATCCACCGGCCGGCTGTGTCTTCTCGGCGCGTTGTCCCAAAGCGACCGACCAGTGTTTCGCAGCACGGCCACTCTATCATGAGTATCTACCCGATCACTGGGTGGCATGTTTTCATGTTTGACAGGTAAGATAAGAAGCACGTGAGAAAGGAGTTGTGCGTTTTCCTGGTATGGTCCTAAGAATGGAGGTAAGAGTGAAAAAACTAGCATTATTGATCATGGTACTTCTGATAGCAGGACTCCTGCTGGTCGGTTGTGGCAGCGATGACGTCACCGATGACGGCACGACCACGACGACCTCCGGAGAGAACCAGCTCATCATCGGTATCTCATCGGTCCCGGTCTCGCTCGACGAGCAGCAGATCAGCGACTACAACTCGGATCGTGTGGCAAGCGAGCTCTACGACACGCTGCTTCGTTTCACCGATGACAGCACCGACGTCGAGCCCGGTCTTGCGACCGATTGGGATGTCAGTGAGGACGGTCTGACCTACACGATCACGCTTCGTGACGGAGTGAAGTTCCACGATGGCACCGACTTTGACGCTGACGCCGTCGTCTACAACTTCGAGCGGTTCACCTCCGGTGAGCCGGTATTTGCTTACGCCGATCCGATCTTCGATATGGTCGACAGCGTGAGCGCTCCTGACGAGTCTACCGTCGTGTTCAAGCTCAAAGAGCCGTTCGCGCCATTCCTGGCGCATCTTGCGATGACCCAGTTCTCGATCGTGAGCCCCACGGCTGCCGAAGAGTCGGGTATCCAGGACTTCGGGCGCAACCCGGTCGGTACCGGTCCGTACAAGTTCGTCTCTTGGACCGGCGAGACCGAGGTCATCATGGAGCGCAACGACGATTATTGGGGTGACAAGCCCAATATCGATCGTCTGATCTATCGCTTCATCACCGATGACAACACCCGTCTGAACGAGCTTGAGGCAGGATCGATCGACATCGCGGTCGACCCGCTGCCCGACAGTATCGCCGGCTTTGAGGCACATTCCGGATTCCAGATCCTGCAAGAGCCGGGTCTGCACACCTGGTATCTGTCCTTGAACACGCAGGTCCCGCCGTTCGATAAGGCCGAGGTCCGTCACGCGTTCTATCACGCGATCGACCGCGAGGCCATCGTCGACAACATCTTGCTAGGAACCGGTGTTCTGGCAGTCAACTTCCTGCCACCGGCGACCCCGGGTTATACCGACGATGTCCCGAAATACGAATTCAGCCCCGAGAAGGCCAAAGAACTACTTGCCGAGGCCGGCGAGGAGAATCTCACCGTCGACTTCTGGGTACCTGAAGGCGGATCGGGCATGCAGTCCCCCGATGCGATGGCGACCGCCATCCAGGGTGACCTTGCCAACGTCGGTGTCACACTCAACATCAAGAAGCTCGAGTGGGGTGCCTATCTCGACCAGATGTTCGGCGACTTCCCGCCCGAGGATCAGGAGATGTTGCTCGGACAGATGTCATGGATCTCTGACAACGGAGACCCGGACAACTTCCTGTACTTCCTGTGCTCGAACACGCAATGGCCACCGAACTACAACAGCGCCTATTACAGCAACGATGACTTCGAGAAACTCATCATCGAAGCGCGCTTCAACCCCGTGTGGGAAGAGCGCGAGCCGCTGTACAAAGAGGCACAACAGATCCTGATGGGCGATCTGCCCTATCTGCCGATCGATCACGAGATCATCACCGCGATCGGACGCGAGGGGATCACCGGCTTCGTCATCCATCCGCGCGGATTCTTCCGCACGACCGGAGTGACGGTACCGTAGGTCTATCTGTGGGACAGTGGGGTCTCTCCCCGCTGTCCCACTAAACACAGAAGTGAGACAGAAGGGTCGGTTCATTCTGTCCCGCTGAGACAAAGGGGTCGGTTCCTTTTGTCCCACTTCTTGTCCTGCTGAGACAATAGGAACCGACCCTTCTGTCTCACACGAGAGCAATGAGATGCTGAGATATGCGATAAAGAGAGTGCTCCAGTTGATCCCGATACTGATCGGGGTCTCGATGCTGGTGTTCTTGATCATGCAGCTCACCCCCGGAGACCCCGCGAAGTTGATCTTGGGACCACGCGCCTCGCAAGAAACGCTCGAGGCGTATCGTCGCGAGTTAGGTCTGCACCTGCCGATCTGGCAGCAGTATCTGAACTGGATCGGCAACGTGTTGCGCGGCAATCTGGGTAACTCCCTGCATTTCAAGAAACCGGTCACCGACCTGATCATGGAGCGCCTCGCCGCGACGTTGATCCTCTCGATCGCCTCGATGATCCTGGCGACGGTATTCGGCGTCGTCACCGGTGTGATCAGCGCGACCAAGCAGTATTCGCTGGCCGATCGCACCATGATGACGTTGGCGTTGATCGGCTTTTGTCTGCCGGTCTTCTGGTTCGGTCTGCTCCTGCAATTCGTGTTCTCGATACGTTTAGGGTGGTTTCCGGCCTCCGGCATAAACTCGCCGGGGGTGACCGGCTGGCAGGATATGGCGTGGCATCTGGTCCTACCCTCGATTGCGCTTGCGGTCGGGGCGATGGCGACGATCGCGCGTATGACCCGCTCGAGCATGCTCGAGGTGATCCGCCAGGACTACATCCGCACCGCGCGCGCCAAAGGGGTATCGTGGCGCGAGATCTCATACAACCATGCGCTGCGCAACGCCCTGATCCCGGTCGTCACCGTGGTCGGCTCCCAGTTCGGCTACCTGCTCTCGGGACAGATCCTGCTCGAAGTGGTGTTCAACTGGCCCGGACTCGGACAGCTGATGGTCAACGGCATCATGTATCGCGACTTCCCGCTCGTCCAAGGAACGGTGCTCGTGGTCGCTGCCATGTACGTGGTCGTCAACCTGATCGTCGACCTGCTCTACGGTTTTTTGGACCCACGGATCAAGTACGAGGAGAACTGATGGCGCTTCCCGACGTCGATAATCCGCGTTTTCTGGTCCCGATCGAACCGGTGGGCGAGCCGGTCTTTACCGACCCCGCTGATGAGATCGAGTCGCATTCATTGTGGCGTGACGCGTTCAAGCGTCTGCTCAAGGACCGACTCGCTGTCATCAGCGCGATAATCATCATCGCGGTCATCGGTATCTCGATACTGGCGCCGGTGATCGCTCCTTACGCGCCCAACGAGATGGACCTCGCTAAGCGTCTGCAACCCATCGGCACCCCCGGACACATCCTGGGGACCGACCAGGCCGGTCGCGATATCCTCTCACGTCTGATCTGGGGCGGGCGGATCTCAGTGGCCATCGGAGTCGGCGCGGTCGCCGCCGCACTGGTCTTCGGTGTGCTCATCGGACTGATCGCCGGATTCTACAAAGGACCGATCGACACGATAGCGAACTTCGGGCTCAATATCTTGATGGCGTTTCCCTATATCTTGCTTGCGATATCGATCATCACCGCGCTCGGTCCGGGTCTGACCAACGCGATGATCGCGATCGCAATCGTGGGTATCCCCTATTACGCGAGGATCGTGCGTGGCTCGGTGCTGAGTCTGCGCGAGCAGGAATTCGTTCAAGCCGAGATCGCCCTGGGCGCGAGCAACTGGCGCATCATCTTCAAGCACATCCTGCCCAACGTACTCTCACCGATCATCGTGGCGGCAACGCTCGACGTCGGATGGATGATCGTCATGGCATCCGGCCTGTCGTTTTTGGGTCTGGGTGCCCAGCCACCGACCGCCGAGTGGGGGCTGATGCTCTCCGAAGGTCAGAAGTACATCCGCAACGCGCCGTACGTCTCGCTTCTGCCCGGTCTGATGATCTTCATCGTCGTGCTCGCGCTCAACTTCTTAGGCGACGGACTGCGCGACGCGCTCGACCCCAAACTGAAACAGTAATCGAACACCTGAGCCGAGAGGATCGATCATGATCAAGAATCCTGAGACCGACACCCGCTGCATCGCGACGTTCTCGATCGTCGGACGAGACCCGGACACCGGCGAGATCGGTGTGGCGGTCCAATCGAAGTTCCCCTGTGTGGGAAACGCGGTCCCATGGGTGCGCGCCGATAGCGGCGCGGTCGCCACGCAGGCGTGGGCCAACACCTCGTTCGGACTGCGCGGACTCGAGCTGCTCGATCAGGGGCTGTCTCCCGAAGAGGTCAAAGACGTGCTCGTCTCCGAGGACGAGGGCTTTATGCATCGCCAATTCGGTATCGTCGACATACAGGGTCGTTCGGTGACGTTTACCGGTGACGAATGCATCTACTATGCCGGAGGGATCGCCGGGGAGAACTTCGCCTGTCAGGGCAACATCCTCAAAGGTGAGGATACCGTCAAGGCGATGGCACACGCGTTCAAGACGGTCGAGGGAGATCTCGCCGAGCGCCTGACGATGGCGTTGATGGCGGCCCAAGCTGCCGGTGGCGATAGCCGTGGCATGCAGGCGGCCGCGCTCTACATCGCCAAAGAAGGCGGGGGCTACGGTGGATACAACGACCGTTTCATCGACATCCGCGTCGATGAGCATCCCGATCCCATCGTCGAGCTCCGTCGTATCCTCGAGCTCTACCGCATCCTGTTCTATCGCACCAAGCCGGAGAATCTCGTCGAGCTGGAAGGTGAGAATCAAGCCTACATACTCAAGGTCCTGCGCGACGGTGGATATTATTCAGGACCCGACGGCTCCTGGGACAAGGACATGCAGAAGGCGCTCGACCTACTGTATTCGACCGAGAACTTCGAGGAGCGCATGGCCGAGTTCGGAAAGATCGATACCGAGGTCATCGACTATCTCAAGACGCTGGACTGAGTCCTACTTCCTATCTCGTCTCATATCTTCGATGAGCGCGATCGTCGCGATCGTGTTCCAGTCATCCTGTCCGCGCGTCATCGCCTTGCGACGCTTGCCTGCCGTACGCGAATCGGATGCCCCAGAAGCTGCCGCGAGAATACAGAGTATGAAGAATATCCCTGCCAAGCATTCCATGTCAGCCTCCTTCTGTGCGTTGCTGAGCCAAATCTTAGTACGGATCATATGATATGGGGAAGGTGGTTCAGCCGCGCGTCTGAGGACCGAACAGATGTGCTTGTGGCAAGACAGAAGGATGCAGGAGTCACGCTCTAATAAACCTGAACGTGGTGGTTATGTAGGTTAGTTTTGCTCTTCGATCTGTGTGGTGTGTTTTCGCTCCACGTAGACCACGAGCGGTATCGTGGCAAGTACGAGCAGGATCAGCCAGAATGCGATCAGGTTGTGATCACCCGTCAGCGGGAAACGTCCGGGGCCGGGTTTGCTGGGATCGCTGGCTGGATTATAGGTGTTGGTGATATTGAAACCGTTCACCGAAGCGGTGTAGCCGGCGACCGGCTCCTCGACAATGGTGTAGTCGATCTGCGAGCCATCCGCGCGATACTTGTCCAGCTGGATCGACCAGCTCCAATTATCTGCCGCGGTGACTTGATGCTGCGCGACGACCTGCTCACCATCTTTGATCATGACGTTGATCGAGCTCGGATGGTTCTTCGGATCGTTGGTTCCGTGCTTCCACGTCTTTGTTCCATTGATCGTCACCTTATCGCTCGGGATCACTCGATATGCGTTGGTGAAGACCGGACCCTCGACGCTCTTGCCGAGCTGGTCGCAGTACTGCACCGAGACGACCTCGAGCTCACCGCTTGCTTTTTGCTCGACTACCACGGTCATGGTGTAGACCGTCTTGTCATAGGTGACGTTGGCACTTCCTTCGATCTCGCTGATCTCGTAGGTGAAGGTCCCCGCGGAATAGAACGGGATATCGGTAAATGCTTTGCTACCGGCTCCGGCGATGGTCAGTGTCGCTTCACTGCCATCCTCTCCGCCGGGAAGCATGCCCCCGTTAAGCGCCGTCATCTTGAACGCGAACGTGTCAGAGCTTGCCGGAAGAGTGCCGGTCAGTTTCTTGGTGATGCGTACCGGCTCATCCATAAGTGCCGGCTTGACATGCGAGTTCGCGATATTATAGCCGTTGTAGCTGGCCTTCCATCCTGCGATCTCGACTTCCTCGATCGTGTAGGCGATCTCGTTGCCGCTACTGTCGAATCGCGGAACGCCGGTGAAGGTGTAGAGCCACTTGCCCGTCGCGTCCGGTGTGACGATCACGTCATCGATGATGAGAGTGCCGTCCATCAGATGCAGTTCGATCTGAGCTGGCAGTTTGTCTGAGCTGTCGGTTTTGACCCAGGTCTTCTCGCCGGTGATGTCGATGAGCCACGGACCGTCGAAGTGGTTGGTGAAGGTGACTTCCACCGGTCCTGTCGCCGTGCCTGATCCATTCGTCAGTTCGACCAAATGGTAAGGTCCGGTGATGTCGATCTCAGTGACCGAGTACGCCGCACCTTGAGGTATCGGTATCGTGACACTCTCGTCTGCCTTGAGTGTGAACAGATACGGATCTTGACCGGCGATTTCGAGCTTGAAGTGGAATCCGGTGTCTGCGGCGCCTGCGGGTACGTCGCCCTCGACGAGCTTGCGTACGGTCAGATCGACCTCGCTTAGCTCCTCATACGTATTGATGAACTCGATCCGATCGGTAAATCCAGAAGCGATGGCCCCGGCAATCTCGTTTGCAGCAATGACGCTCTCGCCGATCTTGATCGTGGTCGCGAACTCACCTTCGATCTTTTCGACGACCGTGTAGGGAGTACCCTTCGCAATGTTCTCATAGAGCCTGGACTCGCCATCTTTGAGATGAATGGTCTCGCTGGTCATGCCGATCGTGACGGTGAACTCGAACTCCTGATTCGGATCGGCATTCTCACCGCTTACCGTCTTGGTGATCAGCAGCGCGCCCGGATCGTCGGTCTCGTCATCGTACGTATTGACGAACGGCAGCGCCACAGTGCCGGAGACGGTCCCGCTATACGAGCGACTCGTCGGGGTCGTAATATAGCCGTCGGTCGAGTAGTCGGCCTCGGTGACCGAATACGGAGTGCCCAGTACCAGATCGTCGTAGGTCTTACTCTGTCCCGCGCGTAGCTTGATCGTCTCGCTGAGCGTGCCGATGGTGACGGTGAACTCGAACTCCTGGTCCGGATCGGCGTCGTTTCCGTTCACGATCTTGGTGATCGTGAGGCTGCTGGACTCGGCGGTGTTGGTAAAGCGCGCGATACGTCCCGCTTCGGTGATACTGCCCTGATGATCGATGCTCGAGGTGGTGTATCCCTGCGCGGTGGCGTCCGCTTCGACGACGGTATAGATCACTCCTGTTGGGATATCGCTAAAGATCGCGCGTTGCCCGTGTTTGAGCAGGAGCGTTGCACCGCTGGCAAGTTCATGCGCAGCGCCGCCATCGATCGTGTAACGGTAGGTCCCCTCATCGCTGAAGGCCACCGTGAATGCGAATTCGGTGTTTTGTTGGACCGCGCTAAGCGGTTTGCTGTTCGCGTTCGCGACCGTCTTCTCGATGATCAGAGAACCGGTGATCCGACGGTTATAAGCGGTCACGACGACCGGCTGACCACTCTCATTTCCGGTCACGGTAAAGGAATACTTGACGACCGGATTGTCGCTTGCGTCGGTATCGAAGGTATAACCACTCGGCGGGTTGTATTCCAAGAAGTAGTACTCACCCGGAGCGACGTCATGCATGACGATCCAGCCATTACCATCGGTGGTATAAAGATCACCGATCTCGATATCGGCCGGTTCGGCCACCTTGAACAAGAAGAACTGCGCACCCGGTATCGGAGTCGTGGTGAGTACGCCCTGCACGTCCCGCTCGAATTTTTTGAGGATAACGTTCGTCGCGTGGGAATTGCCGGAAAACTCGTTGCTCCCATGTTGGTCGAGCAGGGGCAGCGCCAGCGTGGCGGCGGTAATGGTAAGCAGAACAAGAACGCACGCGAGCATGAGACCGACGGTCCTTTGTGTCAGTCTCAGATCAAGCTTTCGTATCGATCCGTGTTTTATGATCACGCTTCGTTCTCTGTTCCTTCTTGCGTTTTGTCGTCTCAGTCAGACGTCTTCCCGAAAGCTGAAAGTCTCAATGACCCAGCTTTCGGGTTTCTGTTCGCCTTTTCGGGAGGTCGTAAAGCTTTGCGACCTCCCGAACATTTGCTTATATGGTGTCTAAGCGTTCACCAAAGTGATTGGTCTTAGTAGATAAGACCGGTATCTGCGATGGTAGTCATCACGTTATAAAGGACATTGTCCATTATGGGAAGAATTATGTTTGCATAGTCACTACCGTTGCTTCTATTAGCAGAATCCCATGCATTCTCGAGGTCATTTCCTGCGTTGCGCAGCGCAGTGGTGTGTATCGCGTCCACTCCGTCAGCTTCCATCTGATCGATGATCCCATTCCACACGATCATCAACTGAGTGACTTCAAGATGCAGAGGATCCCTGTCGTGATCACCGTTGTACGTATCATTAGCGGCTTGAACTGTGAGTTCTCTGATGCGAATCATAATGGGGAACATTTCATACTCGCCCGGTTGCCATGCCTCGAGGATATCTACATTATTCTGCATGCCCCAGTCTCTACGGGGATCGGTACATGCTTCCATGTCGATATGGATGACATAGTAGAAGTTACCGTCGGGTTGGATGTTGAGCGCGACTTTCTCCATAAATGCAGAGGTGCTGTCGCCTGGCTCCAAGACGTTGCCCCAGTAGACCCAGCCATCCACATCGATGATCCAGAAATCGCCGGCTTCGCCTGTCCAGTCATTTATATAGACTACATCGGCACCCAAGATCCAGCTGATGTATTGCATGAATGCCTGTGAGGTCGTATCGATGCCGCCAGACAAGTTCATCTTACGGATGTCATACTTACACTCATCACACTCGTGATCTGAGTCATGTGCGTCATAATGATCGCAGTCGGCACGTGCAACGTTGCCGATGATCTGCGCGGTACCCTCAACAGTGCCGGTGATCTCAGCGTACGCGTATCTACCATACTGTCCGTTGATATCTCCCTTTTCACTCACGACGAACCAGCCGGTCTGACCGTTAGCTGCCTCGGTGAAGTATGCCACTTCGTTGGCGACATAACCGAGCGATTGGAAATATGCCTTAACGCTACCGACCGAAGCATCTGCCGGCGCATTGTAGACTACGAAGACCTCACCCTTTGCGGGATCGTCCACGATCGCGAAGAGACTCGGCTTTTCACCGGCGCCCACGCTGGTTGGAATACCACTACCTGGCACTGTCTGCCAGTACGTGAACTGTGTCGCCTCAAGCGGTTTGATATCCATATACTCTTTGAGCTGGATCTTTACATAGACCGGTACTTCACCGTCGTTGAGCACGCTCACGCGCTTGTCAATGTTGGTACCGACCTGCCAGTCGACTGCATTGGCTGGATCGAACGTATCGACGAGCTTCACGCTCGGAATGTCCGCTTCTCCTCGACCCAAGAACTCATTCGAGCCATGCTGGGCCGGAAGCACCAGTGCAAAGGTGCCCATCAATAAGAGGGCGAGTGCCAATAGAATGGCCAGCGCTATGCCCAGTTTGCGGCGCCTACTCGTTGATTTTTCCATGATCTTCTTCCTTTCCTGTTCTTTTTTTCTGTCTTTTCAAGACATCCGTACTGTCGGTATTTCGTTATATAGACTCGTTTTCAAGTAATAGCACCTGCATACGCTCTGCAGGGTCGATCACTATCTTCCGCACAACTCACCTCCTCGATCTATCGCGTCCGTGGTAGGTCCGCTATGCGGACGAGTACCGTCTCCTATGTCTTGTCTTACCTTACAATCTTGTAATGCGGGCTCGGCTTCTGCAGGCGCAAAGACCATGCGGAGCGCTGCCAACAGCCCGATGAGGAGCACGCTCATGATCGCGAAAATGACCAGATTGGCTCGAATATATGAGAGGGCAAGGCCGGCAGTCAGATTGGAGTAGATCACTTTACCGATCACGTTGTCGGCACTGGTGATATCTGCATCGGCTCGATCATTCTCGATACCTTGGGTCTCGAAGCCGCGTTTGCCGCTATCCTCGTGATTCTCATAGATCGTGATGATGCGATGCGTCAACGTGGTCCCATTAAGACGGAAGAACGTGATGTCATCGCCTACGTGCAGGGTGTTCGGATCGACATGTTGGGTCATGATGA
>Ga0123353_10009765_pt1 | contig 13292 bp, 5 predicted proteins | sample TergutLab28metaG_3_FD_92763 | JGI IMG/M metagenome (GOLD analysis project Ga0123353, IMG submission 92763) | Labiotermes labralis P3 segment gut microbial communities from Petit-Saut dam, French Guiana - Lab288 P3 | ecosystem: Host-associated > Arthropoda: Insects > Digestive system > Gut ...
ACAGATGCTGAGATCTCACCATCGTGACATACCCATACCAATCCTGTAAAGCACTACCACCATACTTTCGGATGAAAACCTGATGATGGCCACATTAGGCCGAAACATGTAGTTTACTTCATCTTTTATTAAACATCTTTTTTAGATATTGTTGTGTTATTGACTGATACCACACCCATTGTTTATATACACACAACGGGGATGGCTCATTTTAGAACACGTTAGTCTCACATTTACTCGTGACTGGAGCGTATGTTCTCGACACATTGTTACAGTCGGAAAAGGAACATAAGCTGGCTTTGCTTAGTGCGTTGCTTGTTGTGAGTTTCTGGTTATCACATTACATACTAACATACAGACTGTGCATATTTACAAATTGTACCCCGTAGGCCAATAACTGTGTCTATAAAATTCCAGTCTTTGATTCTGGCGGTAAACTGGTTATAACTTTTTTTGGTTACGAACTGCTATTACTTCATATTTTCATTGTTTTACTCAATCTCTCGATGCGTTAGTCCTTTAAAATGCACGACGACCATTTTATCGCTGTATTAATAGTATCTTAACATTACCGTTTGCAGTATTTATGTCCATACCTGGCCCGATTTAGTGTAATGCTACCCAGTATTACTTGGGAAGATTGTGAATGTAAAACGTGGATTAAATTGGCTGTGGACAAAATTAAATTGTACCATTTTTGAATAGAGTTGTGTGACATGTGATTTCATAAAACAAACAAAAATACTTTTACCAGGTTTATACCTAGAGCCCTAAGCAGCAATACGTGTATTCGACGAACAATTCTTATCATAAAGTGAACATTTTGAAGGCCGAAATTTTACTCCATAAAAATTTATTTCACATTTCGCAGAGAACATTATGTCCGTCCGTTATACACAGTATTCGGTGTGTGCTAAATGGGAAAGTAATTTCTGTGTATTGTGAGAATCATACGGAGCTCATAAATACACCGCGTGGACAAAACGCACATTATTTCACTGTTAGGCCTGGCGATATGTACATTAACCACAAGAGTTTATAGGGTTATTCATGTATACTGTTATGTTTCTTAAAAGCAGGCGACATAGGCAGTGGATCTGGCTCTGACAGCGCGAGCAGAAACTGAAAACAAAATTAATTGAAGTTAATTTTAATCAAACGGAAGAGATAAGCGAGAGAGAAGTATAGATGGTTGGGCAAGGTGGATAAATTTTAGTGAAGAATTCGTAATTTATAATAATTCACTAACAGATGTTACATAAATGCACGGAATGAGCGAAAAAAATTGAAGAATTCTTCTTTTGGGAACAGTATGTTGTCCCGAAACGTCGGTAAGTTGCTATCAACCTATGCCGCGCAACATCCCAGAAGAACAAAGGCGTCAACTTCACCGCCGCAGAGGCCTGTAATCTCTCATGTGCTTTCTGTTCTTTAGAATATTGCATAATATGGGTCTAGAACCGCGTTGTGCACATCTCAGATATAAAATCGTACAGACTTTAGAGTAGTATCAGCTTTTATAGCTGCTGGTTTTGTGGGTTGGAGAAATGTTAGAAGAGAGAGTTGGAAGGGGGAAGTGGAGCTTTCTTTCTACCCAGAAACGATTACAGACACGTGTTACAAAATGGTGGCTGGCCGCTTTTGTATTACGCCATTAAAAACAGTAGTGCTTTCTTTTATGTAAGAGTGACTTATACAGGTAATATTAAATAAATATGTTAGATATATTTACGCCCGTCATCTTCCACGCTCAAAGTAATTCGCATGTGTGAGACTTCACACAACATTGATCGGGGTTGTATCGGTCCTTTCTGCGATATTGTGTTTGCTGGTGGAAATATTGCGGTCATTAGTTCGGTATTCAAGGACCCTGCATCTCCAGAATTAAAACGGGGACAAAAAGTAAGTTTTGAAAATAATCTTTTATAAATTCTGCGTTAAGAAAACGCGAGGAATTTCTGTTCTGTGAAAAATTTTTAGGACAAATTTTCTTTACTTCAAACACTATAATAGTTTTTATTTCACGTCCAGAACTGAAAATTTTGCTTGTTTTCTTACAGATCGGCTTTATCATAGGGAACTAGTGAGAGAGGTGGTAAGTACTCATAAATTCACTTTATACAGAGGTTTAATTTCAGTGCAGAAAATATAGTATTAGGCTCAGTATCTCTTTAGTGGCTGAACTGGGAGAGCTTGTAATTTGTTGATTTATAATTTCCGTGTTACTTGGAAACAGTTACATCTGTTACTTTATACTTCTTGTCGAAAAGCCCTACAGGAATAAATAGTCTATTTTACAGCATGTTCTACTTCGTATGCCCTCGTTCTCTTGTACAGTGTCGTCGAACGGACCGATAGAATTTCTGTCCTTTTTTTTTTTTGCCATCCCATTGTGTTAGATGTAACAAGAGAAATAAATTGCCATCAACACAACTACTAAGATTTATATGTTTAATTTGGCAGTATGTTTCGACCTCAAAGGGTCATCTCCAGGCTAGTAGTACAAAATACATGCAGGGAATTGTATACAGTTGCATTATGTTTTGAACTGAGATCTAAATTTTACAGTTTGATAATATTTGGCATAAAATTGCATTGGCATAGCAGCATGTATTTTATAAATTTGTAAAATTTATATATTAATTCAAAATATAATGCAATTGTACACAATTCCTTTTATGTATTTTGTGCTGTTGACCTGAAGATGACCCCTCCTGAGGTCGCAACATTTTGCCAAATTAAAAATGCAGCGCTTACTGGTTGTGTTGACGGCAGTTTATTTCTCTTGTCATGCTGTGTAAACGGTATGGGAAGGCCAAACAACATACCTGAGCGCTAATGATAGTGGGGTGTTCGGTCTCAAACATTTTGATTTCGCACTGACGACAAAATATGAAAGGTAGAACAAAGCACTTTTTTTATACACGCGTGTGTGTTCAGGTCATGTCGCTTTGCCAAACTGCACAATACACGTTTTAACGGTACGTGTTTCATAGACTTTGCGTTTAGCTGACTTACTGTATTGCTGTTTTAAATCTTCCCCCCAGAATCAGCGCAACCCACGTAATTTTTTAACCTTTTAAAACAGCGTAACAATTATGTGGAGCGTCTTCTTCAACTTGAAGAAACTTCTTTTTGTCCGTTATATGCTTTATGCGATTTTTTGTTTAAACACCAGCAGATATTTCTCTAAACAGAAATTCGGTTATGTAATGGAACAGCAACTTGTTTTGTGAGGTAGAGAATGAACGTGTAATTATTAATTAAATAAATTGCATGGTTCGTAAGATTTAGAATATATATATATATATATATATATTACGGGAAGAGCAGCTACTGGGCTGGTATGATCCTAGCATTGGCAGTCTTTATCAAGTTCTTGGGGTTGCTGATTATCTAATGTAACTGTGTGCCACTTTGCAACATCACCTGCCCGCGCATGTGTGTATGTATGTGTGTGTGTATTATATATATATACACAATACACGAAATGTTACAGAATATTGCATTTAATTTAATGAACCCCATTCTGTTATGTTTGATAATCATTCACATAGATAGAAATTATTCATTCTAACAGAGCACTTTATTGTTATTTTCAAACGCTGCACGTTTCGATCGAAAACGATCGCCAGGTGGTCTTCTACATGATCTTAATACTCAAGGTAACATTTTACCTTGATTTTTAAGATTTTATGGAAGAGGGCCTGATGATGACCGTTGTCGATCGAAACATGTAGTGTTTGAAAATAACAAATGTTCTGTTACAAGGAATAATTTGTTTCTAAGTGAAATGCATTTAATATTGCTGATGTTGTTTACACCTCACCATCTCCTGCATTGAGAATCTTAACATTGCTGATGACATGAATTAACAAGTGTCAAACCGAGTGATTTAAAACGAAAGATTTTCATGTGATGTTTTCCAAAAAAGAGGAGGCTGAGTTTCTGTTAAACCTTAGATCAGATGAGCGGATGAACCAGAAGAAGGAATAGTTCTGTAGAACCACAAAGGTCGTCGTCTATTAAAAATGTATCACTGTTTTCATAGGCACCAATTTGAAGACTACGGGCCATTAAGATAATATTAAAATGTCGTTTTACAGCTCCCTTAAATTTTTTTTGTTGATTTCTGCAGTGTAAGGTACAGTTGTCTACAGCTTTCTGTCCAAAGATTGTTGTCCACCTCAAACATTTAAGCACCACTTTAATTTCCTGGACACTGTACATCTACAGCTCTTAACACAGATCTAATTATATCTCTGCGACACTACCGAACACTTTACAATCGCTGACAAAGTGAGTTAAATCCTCTTCATCATACGTTGCTGAAGTACAGTTGTGTGTCTGGCTTAGAGAGATAATCGTCTGTTCTTCATTTCACCGCTTTTTATATAGTTGGTCTGTTACTGCCAGCTGTGCTGTAACATTCTCATCGGTCTGTGGTAGCTTGGTAGTGAAGGTAGTCTTTGTGAAGTTGGCATCATTATGTCCAGTGGCTTGACGTAAATGTTCAGAGTTCCAAATACTGTGGCCTGTAGTGGTTTAGACGATCTCTGTTAAGGATTGTGACGTACGTTCCTTTCGAACCAGTGGAACAGTGATATTAAACCGTATAAAAGACGCGTGTTTTTTTATTGTGTGAGAACAATATAATCCCCCCATAAATGCACCCAGTCTTCTAAATTGTGCGTGTAATACATATTCAGTGTTTTGTTTTCTACAGTGTTAACTGTTTTGAGCGTCAGATGGTCTTGTCACTCACGTTAAGACTTAACGGAACGGAGTTTCTTTTCTGTAGATAGTTGTTACATGCTGTCGCTAACCCATTGCTTGAATACACCTCAAATACTTTCTAACTTAAAGATACTTGTTTAAAATAAAATAATAGTTACGGAAAGGAATGAAGGTCTGTGAATTTATGAAGAGGTACAGCATAAACTCTCGTACAGAAATTCACTTTTCCCAATTAGTTGTTGTGTTGTTCTGTGTATTTGTGTTTATGTTGTTCTATGTATTGTTTGTGTGTAAATGTGTACTGTAATTTACTACTGCCACCGGCTGTTAACCCAATTGCAGTTAACAAATATATCATATCATATATCATTCTTCCGGGTGTGAGTTTGTGTGTGTTCCCGGAGAAAGGTTTCAAGTATTGTTTTCGGAGCAGAAGAAAGGCAAGGTACAATTATCCAATAAGTCCACCAAACGTGTCACCATGAATGGCGGTTGAATTATACTAGCTTAAAATTCTGGTAAAGAAAATGAAAGTAAAATGGTGAATTGATTTAGAAGTTAAACACAAACACAATGCTTATTTCACAAACTGCTCAAAAAGCTTCTTCAGTCTACTGTGCAGTTAGTCGAAAGGAATACGCTTAGAATAATTTCGTAATCTGCATTTTAACTAAGAACAATTTTCATTTTTAAGTGTGCATTCTTATATCGGAAACTCCTTGTTGTACTGCAACGCTAATAGCATACCTATAACTTTCTTGTAGCGTACACCAGTGTTTACCAACCAGGGTTCTGTGAAACCCTAGGGATGCACAGACCATAGTTAGAGTACAGACGAGAAATCGTGAATGTATAAATACATCTTTTGAAATACCGCGAAAAATGCCAAATATTTTGCGAAATAGCGGAGGGATTTCTATGCTGGTATTTGGGGAGGAGGGGGTGGGAGGGGGTGTTGGAGCAGTCTCCATGTGCTGCCAACTGATGCTGTGTTTTGTTTCGGTCTTTTCGCAGTCAGCTATATTCTGTGTCCGTTTCTCATTTTTGCACGGCTTCCTCACTGGTGGCGACAGAAATGATCCCGCTTGGTTTCCAGGGCCACTGAGAGGAGGTTGGGGTTCGCAGCAAGGGTGGACGGGCTAAAAATTTTAAAACTAAATAAAAAAGACTGACTCTCATTTGCAGAGTGACTTGGGGTTGGGTGTGAAAAAGTTAATTTATAAAATCGACAAATCATGATATTGCCTAGAAAGATATAGTCGGGACCCTGGCCCTGTTCCGGACGCCCTTCCTCCCGCCTGTTGTAGGCACTCGTGTGTTTTGGTCTGTAAACCTTGTCATAGGCAGGGGTTCTTCGAGAAATGAAAAATTATTTTAGGGTTTCATCCATGGGAGAAAGTTGGGGGAACACTGACCTGCAAACAGATCGCCCGGAATTGAGGGTTATGATGCTGAATTTGGAGAACGTTTTTCTTTGTTACACTGGCATCGTGAGGCTGAGCACCGCGTAATGGACACTGACGTTGTGTAGCTCCCAGTCCTTACCCAGAAGAAGCCATATGTTTACAGCAACCTGGGCTATTCATGTGAAACATTCCACTAACTTTACCTCTGCCGTTAATGTGTCGAACGCTTTGAAATGCAGTTCATTGCCAGAACAGCATTTGTTTGGAAGGCAGGCTGGTTAGTTGGGTGAAGTGGAGAGTGGTAAAGGTGAATTAATTTGGAATATATTTTATAAGAAAAATTCGCAAGGAGGCTATCGCTTCTTGTTTAAAAGTTCTGTTAACGGCAGGGGCAAACAAGACTGAGTCTCGAACCCGATATCTGACCAGTACAACTCCACAGAGCAGTGTTGCGATACAAACCTGAATCGTTTCACAAAGAGCGAAGAGCGAGATCGAACCCAGGAACTTATTAGTCTGACCTGTTTGCGTGATCTTGCTGAGCCACTACATCAAAAGGCTACCTAGTGTTGCGTAGTTCAGGCCTGGCCAACGTGCGGCCCTCGAGGAAAGTGTTTCCGGCCTACAGTCGCCTGAATAATTACAGTAATACAGTTTAAAACACGTAGTACAATAGTCTTCAGAACATAATATGGTAGTGAGATCTGAGCTGTTTTGGGACTTTACACAGCGTAGAATGCTGGTCTCGTACCCATGTTTCGGGACAACCTATTGTTCCCAGCTTCAAGGGTCAAGCACTCTTGCGTAAAATCCCAAAAGAGCGCAGATCTCATTTACACCGCGGCGGAAGCCTGAAATAACTCATAATGTGTCAACTTTATTAGTAGAGATGATGTTCAGGAAGTATGACTCGTCACTTTTAAGGCAGCACACAGTAAACCAGTCTTTCCTTTTGATATACATGTATAGCAAGCCCTGATCTCGCGCATGGAAATAGAGAAGGGGGCTGTAAAATATGCATTTAGAAGTTAGAACTTAAAAAAGGGTACGCTTGCGCCCACCCACCCACTCACACACCCACATCCCCCCCTCACACACACACACACACACACACGAGACTGTCATGGAAGAAGTCCGGTTTCGATCCCAGGCTCGTTCATGTGGAGTCTGTGTCGGAAAGAATGGCGATGGGAAACGTTTTGCTGCGAGTTCTTCGGGGCTTCCCCGTCAGTGTCACTCCACCAGTACTCCATACGCGTGTTGTATTACCACAGATGCTGTATACACTTAGCAATTGCCAGCGTCGTTAAATAAAACACTTATCTCTCTGTGTCTCTCTTTCATGTTTTGTTGACCTGCATCCCTATATAATCTTGTAAATAAAGCCAACTAGGTGCACAATTGTTCTTAGTATGTTTATTTCTTTTCTGTACATGTTTCGGGCGACTATGTCCCCATCATCAGGAGAAACAGCGGTATTTATGCGACACTTGGTACTTGTTATTCGGTATGGATGATTGTCTAAGACACTTGGTACTTGTTATTCTGTATGGATGACTGTCTAAGACATTTAGTACTTGTTATTCTGTATGGATGACTGTCTAAGACAGTCATCCATACAGACTAACAAGTACAAAGTGTCGCATAAATACAGTTGTTTCTCATGGTGATTGGCACATGGTCGCCCGAAATATGTAGAGGAACGAAATAAACATTCTAAGAAAATTTGTGCACCAAGTTGGCTTTATTTACAAGATTACTCTCTCTGTCTCTTACACACACACACACACACACACACACACACACACACACACACACACACACAATTGTTCCCGAATGCAGTGTCGTGTAGATTGGTAGCAATTTACAGACCTGACCGATATATTCTTCTTCCCTTATGCCTTGAAGATAGTTGTAGTATGTTCGTGCGAAACGTCGGCAAATTTATACCAGACTGCACGGCGTCACACCCCATAAAATAATGATCTGTATAGTCATGGCAGTGAGAACCTCAGATTTCAGTTTCATTGGCATACCAACCGACCGTCGGTAAAGGATACCCAGACGAGGCGAAAGTAACGACGCGACATTGGTTTAGTACATTTTCAGCGTGACTGTAACAGAGTTGCATGTATAGGAAATAACTCTCTTCTGATTATGCAAATTAAAGGAGATGTAAAGGGAAGTAAAAAATTAGTGCCTCCGGTTAACATGTTGCGTTGCTGGTTCGGCAGTAATTCGTGATGAGAAAGATTTCAATCCGCTGTCTCTGTTTTTGCCAGTTGTTAGGTGGATACAAGTTGATTATTTTATTACTTAATTATGGCCCATGAAATATTCAAGTCACTTTAATTCACCAATATAGGAAACCTCCACTAGGAGGGTTCGGGTACACAATAAACTGATTTCACTTGTGTCACTTTTGTTTCCAATACTTGGGTGTTTTTGGACGTGTATCGATGAATCTGGAGGTTTGAGAGAAGGGGGGAAGCGATAGAGAAGAATCTTGTTGAAAGTGAAGTAGGCAGCAAATAAGTATGAATTTCTTCCAAGGATTCACGTTCCCTCTTCACGAAGGCCTGTGTCTCACGCTCTTCGTTTTTATACCGCGCCCTTTTAAAAAAAAAAGCAATTTGTAAAACCATCTAACTTTCACGTACTGGTTTTCTGGGTTTTGACAGAAGGTAGGATCTTAGACCGACACTGCACATATTGCAAATATTTATATCCAGGACAGTTAATTATGCACCTTATTTTAATACCCAATAATACGATAACGACAGTAAACGACACAGTGATATGTCAAAACATAGGCATAACTTGAGGGAAAAGAAGAGGAAATGCCCCCCCCCCCCAATATTTTTCTACCTAAGGATAATTTTTTTTTCGGCTACTGAATTAAAGAGGGGTTAAATGAAAAAAATTCGTTTGAGCGTAGAGGAAAGCTGTATACGTATATGTATATGTATACGTATATGTATATGTATATGTATATGAAGGAGTGGTTCAAAACAATCTTCCTCCTCATTCTAATTTGACTCCTTCGTAAATTAATGTTCCTAGTAACCCTGGTCGATTTTGCCTCCCCTCCCCTCCCCCCCCCCGGCTCCTCCAATGTACTTAGCCATGTTACTCTTGTGTATGGAAAGGTCAGGGTATTAAAATAAAAATGTACCATAGTATATAATTTATATATCGGGTGTTTAAGTAGATAATTTATTTTGCCAGATAATATTAATCATTTTTAATTAAGACAACTTTAAATGCTTTAACTTACATGGTAGACAGATTCATTTGGTCACGATATAAAGTTGGTATAAACACTGGTGGCGTTGTTGTAGCGTAGGCGTTATAGTGACCCGCTACAGGATGGAAGTTAGGGGTTCGAGCCCCATTGAAGAAAAGAGATTTTCTTTTCTCCACACCCGTCCATACCGGCGCTGTGTTCCACCCAATCTTCTCTACAGTGGGTGCCAGGGTTGCTTCCCGGGGGCAAAGCGGCCGGGGCGTGGGGCTGATCATCCATCCCCATCTAGACCCAAGGGCAGGCACGGTAGAGGTGTACCTGTGGTCGCTTTGTTGTGCCGTCATGGCTAGTTACAAGGAGAAATTTACAACCATTGGTAGCGACGCTTAGGATGAACTTGTGCAGGTCTGGCTAAGGATAGGGACAAGTGGTAGGCTGGTGTGTGAACACGCATTGAATCTTTGGGTTCCATAAAATGCGGGAAATTTTTGGATCTGTGAGAAAATATTAGCTTTTTGAGAAGGATTGGGGACCGCGGTAGCACAGTGGTTAAGGTGCTGTGTTACAAATCGGAAGGTCGCTGGTTCGATCCCAGCTGGTGTCATTGGATTTTTCATTGACATAAAATCCTTCCGATCGCACTATGATCCTGGGGTCGACTCAGTCTCTAACAGAAATGAGTACCAGGAATATTTCCTGGGGGTAAAGGCGGCCGGTGCTTAAGGCTGACAACCTACCACCATCCTGTGCCATTGTCACGAAATCTGGGAGCCTTAACTTCCTGGAACCCTCTGGGCCACTCCAGGCCTGTAATGGGACTGCTTTACCTTTTTTTGAGAAGGATTATGCTCCACAGATTTAAGCATTTTGGCGCTGTCTTTGCTTACTTGGTTACTGTGAATCTGCCGAATCTCATCACACAAGACTTTATTATAGGCGTGAATGTTAGACAGGCTGTCTTATGCAGGCAGGTGTTGTGTGCGATATATTCCCATCTCATTTTCAGAATCGAATGCGGAGGGCAAAAATACGCCCTTGTCATCTGTGGGTATTTGAAGTAGGCTTACACTGTTATTGAAGTAACATTATAAAGTCACACCACCGTCCACCACTGACATCAGCGACTGAGGCCGATGACTTGTGGAGGTGGCTTATTCATTTGGGCGTGCCCTAGTGTAATGTCGAGCAGTTGATGGTGGATCTGTTTGAACCCCTACACACATAAATCACAAACAAAGTTTCAAAGACTGGCGCGAGTTGAAGGCTGGTTCGTCATATAATTTAACCAGAGCTTAAATCGAGTCTTCCTAGAAATAATGAAAAGAGTATAGACGAAACCAGGGATGGATTTACGATTATAATGAAAAAGTTAAAGACGAAATTAAACACTAAATATATTCCAGTGTAATTTTAAGCTTAAATTGCTTCCATCACGTCATACGAGGGCACTTGTGTGGAGGTAAGACTCCAGAATTTTAATTCCTTCAGTACGGTAGGGCTTTCTGCCGAATTTTCAACACAAACTTTAATATAGTGCAGTATTTTCTCTCTGTGTGTGTGTGTGTGTATGTATGTATGTATGTACCTACGTACGGACATACGCTTATGTGTATAGGGATACACACAAATACGCACACACCCAAGAACATTAGCATGTTTCCATGGTGAGCAGAGCTTTGTTTGAATACCAGACAACAGAAACTAATTGTTATTATGTCATGGATTCAAAACAACACAATTAGCTGCTTGGTTTGTGGTTGGACCCATCATAGAACTCCCTCACGATGGAGATCGACCGATATTCCGAAAGATTTGATTTGTGGCTCGAGTTTACGGTGCTGTCCATGCTAGAGAACTCTGTCAACAAATAAATGAAACAAAACATTCCTTAAATATCATTAAAAATTAGCTTATTCCCTGTGTTTTGTACATTTATAATCAAAAGCTTATACTCTATAAATATGGTAGTTTCATATGCCATCCAATTGCGACATTATAACTTCCTCTTATTAAACAAAGGTTAGAGACCTCGGATTTCCATAGCCATAATTTGAAGTGTTCGGAAAAGAAGCACAGTAAATACACATGTTGCAAAATAGACATCGTTTGGAACGTCATTGATTTTTCTCATTAAGAGATGGGGATTCAAACGGTGAAAATTTTCCGCGTATTCCTAATAAAGATGTTATCGTCCGTTAACACTGTGTAGTTAGTACAGCTTTTATATTAGAGGAATATTCAGCCTCATTTCCGTTCAAGTTTCTTCTAGTTTTCTTAATATAGTCCGTTGGGTATTATGGGAAAATTCTTCCATTTTCATTCCAATTGCGAAGGGCCTGTGAAATTTGATTTATTCGGGGAAATTTCCACGGAGTGGTGCAAAACCCTGTTTACGCATGGGTACATCTGTAGCACATACTTCACACGTAGAGCCGTGCGCTTGATATGAAATGTTCGGATGGGCGTTATTCCCGCAGAGTGCTGGCCGTACATGATATTTGCTATATCGGGCAGGGGTGTTGTCGTGGCCGAAGTGTCAATAGAACGGGAGCCTCTCGTGAGGTGTGGCGCCTACGTTGAAGCACCTGACGGCCAGTTGCCTCTCCATGGGTGCCGTGTGATGGAAGCCACAGTGAAGCTGTCGGTAATACCCAGTCTGAATCCGCGTCTCAATGCAATTCCCTGAAACCTTTGGCATATGGGACCTTGGATCCAGGGGATGGTCGTGGTGTGTAAGGTTCGGAGGTCCGGTTCTTCCTTTACCAGGCTTCACGTCGTCACGAATATGCCGATCCCGTATGCCAAGTTCTGCATTCTCGGACACCAGCGTTCGGTTTCCAAGGACCCGGTTGCAAGCTAGCCTCGTACTTTACAGTCTAACCGCGCTTCCTCTTGAAGACGAGCATGATGGTGCTGGTGTAACGGCCAGCACTTTCGTAATGGTGTACAGGAAGGCTGGAAAGGGAGCTTGAAGGAAAATGAGCTGGCTGCGACCCTTTCGCTTTGAAAAAGTTGTAAAAAGTGACTGGTGCCAGCGGGGCGCAGGGAACAGCTCGCGAAGAGTGCCAGTATCCTGGTTCATCCTGTGAGCAGTCTTGTGCTTTTCTCGAAGATTAAGCCACGCATATTCCAGCGCTAGCCACGTGAAGGTGAATTCAACAATGGTTTATCAGATCAGTTATAGTTCCTTAGATGGCGGAGCGTTACGTGGAAAATTTGTATATTCTAGAGCTGATGTGTGCCTTTGTTTAAGCCATATGTTCACACGCATTGTAGCAGTAAAGTGCTACTTTTTGTCTCCCTTCGCTGGTGGTAGTAGATCCATATATTACCAATATGTACCAGTATAAGACGGTGAATCAAGAAGGAAAGGGAATTTGCTTGTAGAGGCGCTGTAATCGGCGCTGTGCGAAACATAGCGATTGTCTTAGTAACTAAGTGCTATAAATACTAGGCATTGTCGCGATGAGTCAGTGTCAGATTTAGTGCTGTGTTGTGTTGTTTACAAATCGTCTTTAAAGATGGTGGCAGCGCTTTCGAATTGTACCGTTGTAGAACAGCGAGCTGTGATCCTCTCTCTCTCTCTCTCAGTTTTTTTTCCACCCTCTCACAAGGAGTTAAAACATCTGCAGCCGGCGATTCGCAACAAGCCCAGATGTTTGCTGTCCAAGAGCTTCTTTTGCTTCACAATAACGCGCATCCGCATTCCGCGCTAGCTGCCATTGAAGCAATCAGGCGGCTGAAATTTGAACTTCTCCCACACCTCCCATATAAAAGAGGCTTTGCGTGCAGAAAATTTGCAGGTGATGATGAAGTTAAGGACGCGGTGCATACGTGGCTTCGATCACAACTAAAAAAAAAAAAAAAAAATTTCTTTGCGGAAGGGATCAAAAGGCAAGAGA
>Ga0123353_10009767_pt1 | contig 13292 bp, 6 predicted proteins | sample TergutLab28metaG_3_FD_92763 | JGI IMG/M metagenome (GOLD analysis project Ga0123353, IMG submission 92763) | Labiotermes labralis P3 segment gut microbial communities from Petit-Saut dam, French Guiana - Lab288 P3 | ecosystem: Host-associated > Arthropoda: Insects > Digestive system > Gut ...
CCATGCCGACTCCTTTGGAGCCACGCCATCCATGGCCAACTCCACCGCTATCATCGGCTACGGAAACCAGTTACGTCCAATCAACTTGTGGGTAATTGAAAGCCGGCGGATACAGGATCACGTCTGGCTCGATGGCCAGTCCGAAATCCTCAAACGCAACCGGCGATCCGGGAAACGAAGAGCACAAACACGTCGTCGGGAATATGTATTTCGTATCGGGGAATAATGGCCGGTCGCTCGCCCCGTGGGTTGCGATTGACCCCAAGAAACTGGGCATCAAACAGCCGGGGAACTCTGCCACGGACGTGTCGTCCGGTTCGGACGGCGGCGCTGACGATGAGTTCTATAGTCGCGTGGATCACGTCCACGGATGCCCGAGGTTCGATGAAGAACAAGAGCCAGGCCCAGAAGGCCCCGAGGGTCCACCGGGACAAGACGGTGAGGACGGGAAGGACGGCGAACGGGGCCCCGAAGGGCCTCCGGGACGAGACGGCGTAGACGGTAGAGACGGCGAGCCGGGTCCACCGGGCCAGGACGGCAGAGACGGCAAGGATGGGCAGGACGGCGAACCTGGCCCCGAGGGTCCACCTGGACAAGACGGCGTAGACGGCAAGGATGGCGAACCGGGCCCACAAGGCCCACCGGGCAGCATCAATTTGCCGACGCCCGTATGCCCAGGGCAAAGCCTTCTATATATAGATTCCAGCGGCAATCTTGGCTACGTGTGTTCGGCGTTGAACCCAGGCGGGCCTCTCGTTTCCAGTCTGAGCGGCGGACTTGAGTTTGTCTCATCCGCGAAAAGCGGCACGGTCAATGTCGTGACCAATGTGTACGTCGAAGGCACGGCATTGAAAATGAACAGGGTGAATCTCCGATTCGACCGGGGCGTTCTGGTTGACATGGAGCCGCCAACTATAGAAACCATTGACGCCGGAACTACGTGCTCAACATAACAGCTTCAACCAATATAACGGTCCAATCAATATGACAATCCAATGGCATAACGGACATATTCTGTGGTCGAACGGCCATATCGCCCACGACCCGAAGTGCTGCTGCAAACCCGGGCCGTGCTGCTGCTGTTGCACATGTTATGATTTTCAACTTCGCTTTGATTATGAGGGTACGACATATTATCCTACGATTCGGGTATGTCGTACCAGTGATACGATGTGGCATTCACCAACGGGCGACTGGGAACTGAAACGATTTGGAAATCGCCAATATTCATTGGTTGGTAACAATCCACCCGTCGCGTTCCAATTCCCCGGCCCGATGTCCCCGCCGAGCGTCGGCCCGTGCCCTACGCCGGCCATTGGCTGGGGGCTGGGCGAAACGCCCGCCGGCGGGTCGTGGACCGTGCTGGTGGCGGCCTGTAATCAGGAGTGCAACGAGTACGATCCATCGTATGACATTTCGGCTCACATCAAAGCGATGTATGCGTCGGGCCTCTTTGAACCGCCGTACGACACGCTGTTGTTCGAAGGTGACTTTTCAGGAACGCTTTCCAAAGTGCAATCGCCGGTGCCAAGCATCCATTATCATACAGGCTGCGTGTGGCAGGGAAGCCTGACGGCAAGCAATCTGACCGGCATGGCACCGTATGCGCCAACAGCCATCATGTCACGCGACGAATGTGGCTGGTGGCTCGAAATGGGCGGCGGCTACGGCTCGACACGCTGCTACGCCGTGAACAGATGCTCGAACACGAGCCATGACATCTGTGACAGTCCGATTGGTGCATTTGCGAACTACGAAACCCCGTGTGGCCTCACCGCGCCCGTGAACTATATGTGGGTGTCGAACATCCGCGTCACCGGAACGGGAGCCGCCCCCGCGATGGCCAGCGGCACCGCCGCCATCTCTGCAACCGCAACACCAACCGCAATCTGGACCCCACCCGACAACGCCGCCAGCCTCTGCGCCACATGCCCAGCCAACGGTTCATGCCCCAACTACTGCGTAACCTGCGGCGGAAAATTCACCGTCGTCGGCCCGTGTCCGGTGGGACGGTGGTGACGCGGCATTCGCGATGTAGTAGGCGGCGGCTGGACCACTACTTCTGGTCGAGTCGTTCGTGGCTAATTTTGCATTTTTTCAAGCGGTTGGCGAGCCACGCGAGATCATCATCGGTGAGGTTATCGCAGCCGCGAAGTTCAAGGTCGGTTAATCTTGTCAGCGCGCCAAGTTGGCGGACTTTCAGATTGGGACAGCCGGAGAGGTTCAGCAGGTTCAGTTTGGGTAGTTTTTCCAATGGCGCGAGGTCGTGAACCTCCACACACTTTCGCAGGCTCAGATTCCACATATTAGCCATTTTGGCGATTGGCGCGATGTCGGTGACTCCCGGGCAGTCGTTCAGGTTCAGTTCCATCACGTTGACGAGCCGGCTTAGCGGCTTGATGTCCGAAATGTTTTTCGAGAAACTCAAATCGAGCACCGACAGCTTCGTCAGGTTTGCCAGAGGCGTGAGATCGTCCACCTCTGTGTATGAAATCTTCAACACCGTTAGGCCCGTCATCTTTGCCAACGGCGTGATGTCCTTGAGGTTCTCCGCATTGAGGAGTTCCAGACGCTGAAGCCTCGCCAGCCGTTCCAGCGGCCGAAGATCGGTGATTTGGGTGGCCTTGCCAATGTCCTCGAACATAATATGTGTGACATCGGGATTGGCGGCGACCAACTCAGCCAGTTTCAGGTCAGTCAGTTCGTCGGGCTTCACGCCGGTGAGAATAAGTCGTACCACCTCGTCTGAGGACGATGGTGTTTTCGCAGGCGGCTTCGGTGTCGTTGCTGTTATGTCAAGCATTTCGCCGCCGATTTTTTCGATGCCTAGTCTTGCGCGTGTGGCTTTGGCGTCGTTACGGTTGGGGTGAAGCTCAAAGAACCGCCGATAGCACGCCTGCGCGCGGGCGGTGAGCATTTCCTTGCCTCCTGGCCCGGCTTGGTCGATGAGATCACCATACCATTCGGCCAATTTCAACGCGGAGTCCTCGGAAAGTTTTTCCACCGCGGTTACAGCCAATGGAATGTTTGTTTTCAAGGATTCCTCGCTGGAATCCGCGGCATCGAGGAATTTGGCAGCGGCGGTGGGATTGTCCAGTTCGAGCAGGTGTAAGTCGAGGAGGTTGCGGCGCAGTGTTGGGTCGCGCGGGTCTTCGCGAAGCTGCGATTCCATCGTGGCCAGCCGTTTGACGGATTTGGTGCGGGCGTCGAAGGCAGATTGACGCTCCAAGAGCGTCGTCACATGTGGCGAGTTAAGCTCCTCGGCGAGGGTTAGTGCCTGGACCCACACGTCGGAAGCTTCGGTGAATTTTCGCGCTGCCGTTCCCGCATCGGCGGCAGCCATTAAGGCTTCGACAAAATGTTCGCCGTTGGCTTTGGTTACGTGTTCATCGTCGGATTGCGATAGGCTCTCTTCGTATGCCCACTGGTAGATCGCCGCCCGTTTGACAGCGGCGTCAAATCGTTTGTCGGGCACCTGCTCCGCCAGCACTCTGAGGGCCTCGAACGCCGTTGCCTGTCCGCCAGGTACTGTGGCGGACAAATCATACGCGGCCTCGCACATCGCCGCCACCAGGCCGGCGTCGAGTTTGCCGCGACGCGCTGATTGTGTCATCCGGTCCGCCAGTGCCAGGTCGTCGGCGGTATCCGGTGTGGCCTTCACTCGCTTAATCAATGGACCATAGAGCCTATCGAACGCCGCTATCGCGTCAATGCTTTCGGCCCGCAGCGTTGGCATAAAACTGTTTTTGCGAATCACCGCGTCGCCTTTGCCCGTCTGCAAAAACTCGACGAACTCCTGACCGACTTGGGATGACGACTTGGGCGAAATATACAACACCAGCGTGGATGCCAGCGGATATGTGCCGTCCTTGATCGTTTGAGCGTTCGGCAAGACAGGTCCAATGTCGGCCATCGTGTCTTCCGTAGCAGAACCGGAAGACGACTTATTCGGTGTAGCCGTCGCAGGGCTAGGCTTGGACGGCGTGGCTTTCGTAGAACCACCCGTCGCACCACCGCCGGTCGTCGCGGAGTCGTCAGCCTGGCCAATCGCGACGATCTTGATCGAATCGCCAGCCGACAATGCCGATACGGCGTCCACAAACGCTACCGCCAATGGATCGTTCGCCAAGGCCGCCAGCACCTCGGACGAATCCTTCTTTCGAATCATCGGTCCGCATTTCGCTGCCGACAATATTTTTTCATGGAATAACGTCGCCTGCGGAGTGTTAACCACCAAGCCGTAACGCCGTATCGCCTTGGCCGGGCCACCGAAGGCTGACCAATCTTTGGCCTTGCCGGAAAAAAGCATGACCGCCTGATCCATCGTGAGTGACTCCAGCGGATTCCGTTCGTGAACGACAATGGCCACGGCCCTTGCCGCCACCACATGCTCTTCAATGGCCAACGCTTCCCACCGATCCCGCGAAACGGGAATATCCTTGTCGCCCAATTTTCCCAGCGTGAGAACAAAATCACGCCCAGACAACAATGTCCCAGCCGCTCCCTTCGCCATATCATTCCGCGAATACTCCAACCGAACCGCCCCCGGCGAAGCTGAACCATTCGGTGCCGCACCGGAACTGCCAGCCGACGCCAAACCAAACTCCGCCACCAACGCCTCCATCATGTCTTTCGCAACCAACGGCCCCGTGACACGAAGAGGGGACGTAGTCGGCTGGATGGAAGCAGTATTGGCAGGTTTGGTGGTACTCGAACCAGCAGGACGTGTAGCCGGACGGGTTGTTTGGCCTAGCGCAGACAGGGAAATCGACAGCAGTACACACATGACAAACGCCATGTCGAACCAGCGCCGGGTGGCATAACAGACGTCACGGCGAATCGCATGGCAGGTCAAACCGCTCCGTCGCATTCTTTTTGCTCGTATCATTGGCCGCTCCTGTTCGCATTCGGGTTCGGTCAACACATGGCGCAGACATCCTGCCCGCGTCCAACAGCAGCACAAGCATCTCACCCGTAAAATTGCAGGGGCATCTTACCCTATATGGCTTAGCCACGCCACCAAAACACTCGCGTCAGCAAGGTTCTTTCAATGTTTCGTCTGCCGCTGCATCATGTCCTTGCCGAGTTTGCGGAGTTGATCGTGAACATCTATCACGTCGGTCGGGGCGAGCAGGCCTTTGGTGACAGTGGCCTGGTGGGCGTCGCGGGCCATATTGTCCAGCCACTCGTCCATGTTCGTGACGGGCATCAGGGCCGCATCCCAATCCTGCGTCCACAAGTCGAAGCTCGACGCATTAAACACCTTTGCCTGCGCGTACGCGACCGTTCTGCCGGCCGGGCTTCCCGTGCCAAACGCGTCGCGCCAGATCAGCGGCGGAGTCTCCATCTGGGCTGTGCCGAGGAACGTGAAGAACCGCCGACGATACCCCGCGTCCGGGTCGGGTGTCACCGGGTCGTAATCGCCGTCGGGCTCGTCGGGATTCGTTGCCAGCAGTATCGGCACCGGCAGCGGCGCGCCTTCGGACCAGTTGCACGGGTTGCGAATCTCCACGTCTTTTCCGATGTCCACACCGCCCCAGACGTAATACCGCCTTCGATACACCAACTGTAAGTCAGGCTCGCCATCGTTGTCGGCGTCCCTTTGATAAATGCCGATCCCCGGATCGCTGATGACGCGATAGTAGCTGTCGTTGCGCCAGACGTGGTTGCCCACCCGCGTCATCGCCTCCGGGTCGTACCAGCCTCGCACCCACAGCGCGATCGGGCGGTGGTCCGTGTCATTGGGCGGCGGGACATTGGTACGGAACGTGCCGGGCGTCAGCCACTGCGGGCTGCCCGGCCGGACCGACGAGACGATCTCGATCACGTAGAACATCGTCTGGTAGATTGGATCCGGGTCGGTCTCCGCGATCATGCAGGCCCGCATGTACGAGGTGATCCATTGCGGTTTGTGAATGGCCTGGGGCGTGCCATCAAAGAACATGTATCGCAGTTTGGCTCCGCTGAGCCTGCCCAGGTACTCGCCAAAGAACGTGTCCGGGAGTTGTCCGCCGACAAATCGTCCGTCGCCGTCAAACACCGGGCCCGCCCAGAACCCGGCGTTCTCCAACGCCCAGTGTAGCGGCCCCTTGGGCCAATAGCCGACCTCTCGGCGGTTGATCCAGTATCCGCCGCCGCCCATCGTGCGGGAGGCGTCCGAGCCGACGCTTCGCGTACCGCCCGGCTCAGCCGCTATGCCGGACTCGTCCGCCATACCGCCGCTGCCATTCGTCACATTGCCGGAAATCCACGTCCCGCCCGAGTAAATCGGCTCGCGCCAGCGGTGCAGCCTTGCCCAGGGCCCCAGACGATGCGGGTACACCATATCGGGGATCGCACCGCCCATACCGCCACGTCGGCCATCATCACTTGGGGACGCGCTGGTCGCATGATCGCTGTACACTTCCTCGCGGCCGCCCAGCGGATACCAGAAGTCGGCGAATGTGCCCACCCGCGCCGGCATCACCGGCCGAATCGGCGTTATAAAGGCCGTCCGAACATTCAGGCCGCTTTCCTTGCCCCAGCGGACGGCGTTGTTCTGCGACAACACGCCACTGCTAATCACCGTCGCTTGCGACAACTCCGCCAACGCCAGCGACGCCTGCCACAACTCCCCGTAGGGCGACCGACCGCCGCCAGGGTCGGCGTAGAACGTCAGCCGCTCCATCGGAAAATCCTTCAACGACTCGTTCTTCGCGAACAGAATGTCGCGCTGCGTTTCCATACGGCCACGAAGCGACTCCACCCCGGCGCGTACGAAACCCGCCTCGCGCGTGGGAGTCGTCGGTAAACCGCTACGAAGCTGCGCCGTCAGGCCTTCCGCCCAGGCGGTGGTATCGTCCAAGGCCATCTCCGTCGCCAACGGCAAACTATCGAGCACAATGACACTCGCGAGCATCTTCGTCTGCGCGACGTTGTTCATCGCCACCTGATTCATACTCCGCGTCATCCACACCGACCCACTGATGGCCGTCGAATCCGCCGACTGCTGCAACGCCAACCTCGCGTTGACCTGCTGCGACAGATTGTACACGTAAAAAATCAACCCCACCAACAACACCAACGCCAACACCGTCATCATCAACACCACACCGCGACGGCGTGGATAGATGAGGCGGTTGGAGCGTGCGCGATCGGGGCAGATCATATGTATTCTGTTGTCCCGCGTTCGGGCCATTGCGATATCCTTCAGCCACAAGCCACTGGCCATGCGCTCAAGGATACATGTCCGTGCCGCTAGCCACAAGATAGCACTCAATGGAGGGCACTCGGATGGAGATGATTGGCTCTCAAATGGAGCCCACATTACTTTTCTGTCGCCTTGGCTTCCTTCGCCTCCGTCTCCGCCATCGCGTCCATCGTCGCGCGAACAATCGCCTCATCCGCCAGCGGAATCAACCCATACTTGCGATATGCCTCCATCACCGCCTTAACGGTATCGGCGTATGGCGAAGCCTCCGAACCTCCGCAGGTGGCAAGAAATTTAGCGAAATCCTTCGCTGTCTCGCTCGCCTGGGGATGCACATACAAATACAACCGTTGCGACAACGGATACATCGCGTTGCGAACATTCTCTGCCGTCGGCTCTACGAATCGAGTTCTCTCACCGCTGCCCATCTTGATTGCCAACACTCGGACACTTTGTCCACTGGTCGCGAAATCACCCGTCAGCACACCGGCACTCATCCCTGGAATCGCCGTTAAATCCACAAACCCAATCGCCTGCGAATCCATCGAAACTGCCGCCACCACCTCGGCCGTATCTTTCTTGACCGTCATCCGTTTAATCTTTGCTGCCGGCACCGCTTCCGAATGAAACACGCCCGCCGCAATCGAACTCCGCGCATCCACACCACCCGCCCGCAATCCAAACGAGGTAATTGGAATCCTCGCCCGACCGCCACCGCCAGCCGGCACCGCCAACTCCGTCCCACCAATCACCGCCCAATCATCCACATCGCCCTGGAAAATCGCCTGAATCTGTCCCAAGGTCAATGATTCGAGTTTATTGGCCGGATTCACAATCACCGCCACCGCCCGACCACCCAACACATATTCGGTAGGCCCTGTCCCATCCGGCCTGCCATCCTCGCCAACCCCCAGCGAACTCCACTTTTTCCCATGCACTTCCATCGCTCGTGGGCTGGGCTTATCACCAAGGAGCAGAAGTTCCCGCACACCGGCACCGCCAGTGCCACCAGCGCTGCCACTGACAAATGTACCAACCGCCGAAACGTCAGAATCTACGGACACATAGGCCGGCTGGATCAGCACTCGTGATCGAACATATTCCACAGCCAAGTCCTGAAACGCAGACTTTTCGCCTCCGATTCCTAATGTCGAAATCCGAATACCCTTGCCGGCTTTCATATCGACAAGACGCTTGTCGGCCTGAGCTTGGTCGCGAATTGCGACGGGAAACAATCCCCACTCCTGGACCGTCTTGTGTGCCTCTTTGCTACAGACATACGCGATAAAATCATGAACGCCTGAAGGAGCATCCGCTGAAAACAGCAGCTTATACTGCCATACCAGAGGGTATTCACCAAGGACAACGCGTTCGACAGTCGGCTGAACCGCAGGAGCCTTTGCATCGACTGCGATGGCTATCAGCTTGACATCCTTCGGTAAATCCGGCGTCAAGGCAATCAAGCCTATCGCTCCCGGATCGGCCATCACGGAAGCGATAACGTTGCTATCAGCATCGAGATTCTTGACATCTTTCCACTCTCGGTAATCGACCAGCAAGTCGCTGGCGATGAATCTTGACAAGGTGTTCTGCGTCACCAGCACTTTCACTTGCAGGCCAGAACCTCCGACCTCACGCCAAGATGTGACCTTACCGGTCATCATGTCCCGGAGTTGAGCATACGTCAACCTCGTCAGAGTATTCTTCTTGTTCACCACAACGCCCAGGGCGGTTTGGGCGAAAATAGCCTCAGTCGGTGGCTCTTTACCCGCCGGGAACGCCTTGGCCCACGCGATGTCCACATACTTACGAAGCGGATATTCAATAACGGCGATCTCTATGGAGCCTTTGCCCAGATTTTCAATGGCCGCAAAGGCACCGCCAAACTCAATCTCGAACTTCGAGCTAACTGGCTGGCTCTGGGCGTATTCCTCCGACAACTGAAGCAAAGCGCGAAAACATGTCGGTGTGCCATCCATCCTCACTGTTTGGCCATTTGCATGCGCGCATAACAAAAACAACAACAGGCATAGTGATCCAATTTTAAGACCAAGCTGTCGATAGCTCTTGCACGTGGCCATGATCCTTCACCTCACCAGGGGGAATGAACGATATTAGTTGGTCCCTTTTCCCGGCTTTGTTGTGGGCGAATCGGAATCGCCAACTTTGACACTCGTTTTCAATACCTCCTCGACAGCGGCCTTAGCTTCTTTGACCGCCTCCGACGTGCATGCCCACGGTATCTTGATACTGGTGGGATCGTCATCCTTTGTTAGTTTGACGCCATAGAGGACAACGACTTTTGTCCAGTTGTCGAAACATTCCTTCACAATGGCCTTCCACTCCGTCGCATATTTCTCATAAAGCTCGTTGGGCTTATCCAACAGCCCTTTGTGTTCTTGAATCACGGCAAGTGCTCGGGGATGAGCGTTCATTTCGACATATAATCTAACGATCTCTTCGATGGCCTCACGTTGTTGTTCCTTGGGTATTTCGGGGCGTTTCTTACCCTGTTCCTCTTTCCACAACTTCAGCATTTCCTTGGCCTTGTCCACTTGCGATTCTGGACCAAATATGACGGATTTCGCCAAGTATTCATACGCAAGTCGGTGCTCACCGGCATCCCACGCATGATGCGCCGCTTGGGCCCACAATGGAGCAGAATCTGGAGAGAACCACGCTTTTTCTCTCGGCGGACACAATTCTGGGTTCACCCAACTTGGCGTGCCTGCGTAGATTGCCTCGATATAAGCTTTCCATGCTGACTCATACAACCCCGCCTGCCCATATTTCGTTGCGATATATACCATTCTTGCTTTATCGATCTTTGGAATTATTGGAGGCGGCGGATCTCTATCGACCATTACGCCACCCTCATGTCGTCCATCGTCTCCGCTACATCTGTGCCAGTTGCCTAGCGGAAGTATCCAAGCCAATTCACTTTCCAATGCCATGCGTTTCTCTGGTAAAACCCCATTTAGTTCTATCAGACCCATTAGGGCTTCGGGGGAAACCGCACGATTATCCAACAAACTCAACAAGATAGTTTCGGCCTGCCCCTTCTGTTCTGCCAATATGAACAGGCGAGACCGAACGTATTCACAGATATGATACCCTGGCTGCTCTTTTTTGAGCACCAGGCGATCCATATTTTGTAAGGACTTGGCAGCCTTTGACTTGTCTTTAGCCGCCACGTTCCATGCATCTCGCGATGCGATAATCGCATTCATGAACACTCCTTCTTCCACCACTGGCGCGTCATTAGGCGAACCAGCACTCACCGCCGCCGTCCATACGAATAGAACGACGATTGTAATAATCTGTTTATGATTTCTCCTCACACAATTTTTCATTCCGGTGCCTCCACATAATACTGATAGCCTGAATGTTTCATCTCAAGAAAGGGAATACGGTCGTATACATCCTGCAACAAGGATCGAGCGTGACTCTTCGTAGTCGCATCCGTCATGTTTTTGCAAGCGGTCTTGGCTTGGTTAAAATAGTCTTGAAAATAGCCAAAACGCGTTCCTGTATATATCCAACAGCCATTCGCTTCCATATTGACACAATATGCATCCGACTCCCTGAACGGACGTCCAAGGGTGGCAGCAGACCCCCCATAGTAATCGTCAATCATCCTCCAGACATTCCCGCCGTTCTTAATTTGGATATGCTGATAAGCATGCCTACATTCATGTCTAGCAATAGATTGTAAATCTTCTTGTTCCAAGCCGTCGTCATATGCGATCTTGCACACAACAACAACCCAAACTGTGCGACTGGCTCCATTGCCGTTGAACTCTGTTACACCGTAACTATCTGTGGATGTGCTGTATTGCAAACGATGTCCGCCATTGATCACCTCACGGATGCCGTAATCCCTCTGAAAGTATGCTTGGGAATAAGGGATAGCAGCATTGGTGTGGGCGATAGCCGCAGTGGCCGTTGCTCCAGCGCCATTGCCGCCAACTCCTATTATCGTCACTGTCGGAGCCGACGTATAACCGCTGCCAGCGTTCGTAATGTTTATGCCGGTAATTACGCCATTGTTTCCAATGGTCGCGGTAGCCGTTGCACCATTTCCACCACCGCCGGTAATCGTAACCGTTGTACCATTTGGATAATTGGCCCCGCCGGCAGTGACTGTGATGCCTGTAATATGGGTTGGAGTATTCGTGAAACCGTTTGGTGGTGTGGCTAATCCAGCAATCTCCGTTTGTCTGTCGGCGGGCTGTGTAGCGGTTGCTGTGCCTTGGTGGCTGCCGAGAGCTACCCGGATAGTCCTTTTAACTTCAAGTCCTCCCGCGAGTTCACCGCTTTTCAGTTTAACGGACACAACGTAGTCTTTACGACGATTGGCGGCCGTCTCGGCTAGCTGCACGTTGCCAGCACCACTGGCGGCCGCGCTGTATTTGACCGTTGCAGTCCTGGTTACGGCATTTTCCCATGCACCGTTATTATGGGCACCGTCGCCGTTCAAGTCCCACAAGTAGGTATATTTTGCGTTTAAGTCGGCTGGCCGAACTGCAAAGTCTATATTGGTATTATTGGCATTGATAATTTTGCGAACCGGGTTCGCCTCCGTTCCACCTTGTCTCTCCACCAAGGTTATGACATCCACGTTAACCTTGTCGTCATAGGTAGTTGTACCAATCGTGTAAGTCAACTGCATGGCGGTGCGTCCCAAGACAATGCCTTCAACAAACAAATCTTCTTTAGGCAACGCTGAAATCGCGTATGTTTGGCCGGTGCCGGGTATCGTAATGATGTCACCGACTACACCCTTTGTTGCGCGTGGCCACAACCGGATATTCGTACCGCCCGAAGTGATTTTAAGTGTTACATCGCCCGTCAGCGTGCTCGGTAACATTATGACCTTCATCTGCATCAGGTCCTTCTCGTTCGGCACTTGGCCGCCCGTATAGTCCTTGTCCCAGATCGGCTCTTTCTCGCGGTGGCCAGTGGGCGGGTTGGCCGGATATTTCTGCTGACAATCCCAATTATCGTTGAACAGAAGTGGTGTCCCCGGAACAGCTTTCGTGGCATCGTTGGCGTGGGCGACTTCCAGAGATAGTTTGAAGACGGTCACGCGAACCGCGTCCGTTGCGATAAATTTCCCATCTCCCTTTGGGTCAACTTCCACTGTGATCCAACTGCCTCCCATCGTGGAACTTGGCCTGATGCCCTCGATATAAAGTGTTATTCTGTTATTGACATCGGGAGTTGGTAATTTTGAAATAGGAAAGTCAATGGTGTCGGGCACAAAATCACCTGCAGCAGTTCCCGCGAGTACAACGTTCGCTTTCTTTCGAACCTGATTACCGGCCTTCGTCCAAATGCGCATTTCGCCAGTCCCAGCCTTTTCATATACAAACTCAGGAGTAGCGCCCGTTTTCTTGGCAAGGCTAGGGTCGGATGCGGAGTACTTAAAGCGTATCTTTGCTTTTGTTAGATCGATATTCTTGGAAAGCGTCACCAATAGCGGAGTAAACTTTTCGTTACTGTTCGCCACGCCTGGTGTGCCAGTAACAAAGTCGTACCCGTCCGCGAAGTCAGGAATCATATTTTCGTTCTTGGCGCCATCGTTCACCGGTATAAGTTTCCCGGGTTTCGTGGCATCCTTTTTGATCTTATCCTGTTCCGCCGTGGGCGTGAACGTACTATAACCGTTCTTGTTGTCGCTATCGACCGCAAGATGGACAATGCCATGGACACGAGCTGCGTCCATCGCCACTTTGATTTTATTGTTTACGGTAATCTGCAAGCCAAGAAGAACTTCGCCTGGGGTTGAGGCTGTGATAAAAACGTCACAATCCGAGCCTGTGGAGAGCAGGTCAAAGAGGAAATTACCTTCGCCATCTTTAGTGGTCGAGCCATCGCCAGTCGAAGTGTCAAGCATCAGGATGGGGGTTTGACCCACCCGGGCTTTCCAAACACGAACGTTGCCCGTTGAGCCAGGAAGTTTCTTCAGGGTAACAACGGGAGCCTGGCCTTGAAGCAAAGACGCAAGGCCAGACGGAATGCCTCGAAGAATACCGCGCTTCGCATCCGTGGAATCATCAGAAGCCAGGACTATCGGTACCACCATGCCCAGTTCGCCAGG
>Ga0123353_10009768_pt1 | contig 13291 bp, 9 predicted proteins | sample TergutLab28metaG_3_FD_92763 | JGI IMG/M metagenome (GOLD analysis project Ga0123353, IMG submission 92763) | Labiotermes labralis P3 segment gut microbial communities from Petit-Saut dam, French Guiana - Lab288 P3 | ecosystem: Host-associated > Arthropoda: Insects > Digestive system > Gut ...
ATTAACAGGTAATGCTGAAATATATTATTCAATTAATGAAGAACGTGAACAACCTTACACTGCTCCAATTAAAAAGTTTACAAAAGGTAATTCTTACAAAGTTTTGATAAGGGCAAAAGATCAGTTAGGAAACTTTTCTGAAAAAACTGTGAAATTTAAAACAGCAGATTATTAAGAAATAAAGTTTTTTCTGGTTTAAGCCTGGGTTTAAACATTTACCTAAAATATCAGAAAATTCCCCTCAAAAAAAATATTTTTTGGATATTCCAATCCTTTATATTACCTTTGTCTCCTCAAATTTTCGGTCTGTAGCTCAGTTGGTAGAGCAGCTGACTCTTAATCAGCGGGTCCAGGGTTCGAGTCCCTGCAGTCCGACGTTTACGATTAATTGATTGATTGATTAATTGATTGATTGAATGAATGAGGAATTGATTGAATGAATGAGAAATGAGTGAATTAATTATACTATTGTTATTTGTATCAATTCAATTTTTGATTTTGTGGCTTCAAGGATTTTGAGTTTAAAATGTTCTATTTCTACTTCTTCCATTGGTTCGGGGATTGACTCGTTGTAATAAAGAACCATGCCTGCAAGTGTTTCATATTCATCGGAAGCAGGTAATTGTAGTTGATATTTCTCATTCAGATAGTCTATTTCTATTCGTCCTGAAAAATGATAACAATCTTCACTTAATTTAATTTCAACAAATTCGGAAATATCATGCTCATCGTCAATTTCACCGAATATTTCTTCTAAAACGTCTTCAAGGGTTGCAATACCTGCTGTTCCACCAAATTCATCTACAACAAGAACGATGCTTTTATGCTGTTTTGTGAATATTTCGAGAAGTTTGGTTGCTGACATACTTTCGGGTACAACGGTGATGGGATTAATGATGTTTTTCAATCGTTTTGGATTTTTAAACATTTGAGATACATGTACATACCCTACTATATTGTCTATATTTTCCTTATAAATCAAAATTTTTGAAAAAGCAGAATTGATAAAACTGTTATTAAGTTTTTCCAAACCATCTTCAATTTCAATTGCTTCCAAATCTGTACGAGGCACCATACATTCCCTTACTTTTGTATTTGAAAAATCAAGCGCTTTCTTGAAAAAATGCATCTCTTGCGGTATTTCAACATTTTTAGCGCTGTTCTTTTCATGAAGTGAAACAAGATTATTAAGGTCAAGACGACCAATGATAATATTATTATTTTCAACTGACCCTGAAGATTTTAGCACATAACGAATCAGAAAATTTGTTATGAAAATTGTGAACTTTGTTATTGGATAAAACAGTATATAAAAGAATAACAGCGGAATTGAAAAAATATTTAATGAAAATACCGGATTAATTCTGACAAGTATTTTCGGAAGAAATTCAGCAGTAACCAATATCACTAAGGTAGAAAATATTGTTTGCAGTAAAAGAACAACTAACTCTGAATTAATATAATGACTGATTGTGGGTTCTATGAGAAATCCGATATATATACCGAAGATTACAAGCGCCACGCAGTTTCCGACAAGAATAACTGCAATAAACATACTTTTATTTCCATAAAAAATGTCAGTTATTTTTGATAAAAGAGGATTTTTTTTCCGGTTAAGTTCTATCGACAATTTGTTGGCTGCCAGAAAAGACATTTCGCAACCTGAGAAAAAGGCGGAAAATATTAAAGTTATAATTATTATGGAAAGATTGTCCATGATATCTAAAAATCAGTTTTCTTCAATAATGAAGTTACCGCTTGCTTTTTTTATTGAATAAACGCTTATCTGTTCATCAGTTTCGAATCCGTAACCTGTTATAACATCGTCATTTGTAGTTATTTTCACAAACTCGTCGTTATAAATACGTTTTTCTCTTGTATCCCAGTATAGAAGTTCCGTATTTACTACATTTCCATTGTTATTTATTATTTCTACGTCATTGCGTAATTCCCACAGTTCTCTATCCTTATAATGAATTGCAAAATTACATTTTATTTGAGATTCAATTTCTTCATCGTTATTGTAAACGTAATAGTGTAAACCTTTTGGAAAATTCATAGTAGGTTCTTCTTTTGCGTCAAATTGTAAAACTTCGGGAGATACAAGTCTGTATTTTAGCCGTCCGGAATCTGTTGCAATAGCGTTAAGGTCTTTAAATGAGACTGTTGGCAACTCTTCTCTATCTGTAAATGCTCTGATATCTTCCGGATTATTTGGGGTACAGGCAGAAATTAAAAAAACAAAAGTAAACAGTAAGAAAATACTGCCTACTTTTGTATTACAAAAAATACTATAATTTTCAGTATCACTCTCCATTTTTATCTTGAACGAACAGTCGTTCTTTCATTTATCCAGCCTTCTACTGTATAATTGTCTCCAATTTTATATCCCTGCATGAATATTTCTTCATTATTTGGGAAATGCGCTGAATAAGTCCTGATTAAATTATTTGCTTCTTCTGAACAAGAAGGGTCAATTGATTTGGCTCTATTGAACTTGTCCACAGAAGCCCAATAAACAGTTTTTTGATCAAAATCATCTTTTCCAAAGTTACTGGCAGACATTGCATAAGCCTTACCTATTAAAATAAGAGGCGCTCCCCAGTTTGGTCTTGCTTCAAGCGCTCTTAATGAAAAAGATCTTGCAAGTTGATAATTATTTCTTGAAAAATGAATTAGAGCAATATAATTAAGAGATATTCCTTTTTGGTCATCGTTTTCTGCCAGTTCGACAGCCTGCAAAAAATATTCAAGCGCATTGTCATAATTTTCGGCTTTTAAATTCCTTCCTGCCATTCCTATTGCAGATGAAGCAGATGGTTCTATTTCGTGTTGATACTGGGCTACCATATAAAATAATTCAGAATCTCTACAATCTTTTCTTGCCAACCAACTGCTAACTCTTTTCAGCCATTCCAAATTTTCTTTATTATCCTCAAGTTGAGGTTCAAAAATCTTTTCAAGATTTTCGCAGGAAGCGGCATCAGTTTCAGCAAACCAAATTTCTGATTGATTTTTAACCTGCTCAAAACCTTTTCTTGTGTTTTCAGAAATTGATTGATCTTTCAGTCGGTCATCAACAATATCCGCAATGGTTGTGAAACATTTGATGTAGTACTCGGCATCTATTTCATTTTGAATATAAAGACGAGTTGCCGTACCTACGTATGATTGCAATATAGCCGGTTGAGAGTTCTTCCCCATTGCTTCGACTGATTCTTCAAGCAATTTAAAAGCGTTTTTAACCACATCAATATCATTTCTTATTGGTTCATGATCAAGCATATCCAACGCTTTAAGACCTTTTATTGCAGGTGTCGGGGTGCGTTGGTTGTCGCCAAAATACTGCATTCGCATGTCATAGACGCGCATCAACAGTTGAAATAATTCGTCTTTTTTAGCGGGGTCATTTGTTTTATCCATTTGATCTTTAACAAGCCTGACGCCGTCAAGGTAAATATTTACGTGAGCCAAAGGACATTCCTCTAAAACTGCTAACCAACTTGGGAAAGCATCATCGTAATTTCTGTTTTTAAAATCTTCTGCATAAAGCGAAAAGTTTCTGACGCATCTTATGCTGTCTTCTCCGCTACCGTACTTAGTTCCTGTATCAACTCCTTTTTGAGCTGATATGGTTGAAATGGAAATAACTAATCCAATTCCAATAATTCTAATTTTTCTTTTCATATTATTAATAATTTGTTTTTCTTTTTAAATGTTATTATTCATTATTATAACAGTTTGTATTAACGTATATTTTTTTATTTTATTTTTCTTACCTTATTTTATTCTTCATAAACCAATATTCAAGCATTGTAAAACTGAGAGTTACCTTTCCGTAGTTTTCTCGTGAAACTGTTTTATCTGAAATTCCTTTTGTTCCCAAATCAACGGATAAATTAATCGAAGTGCTGGTTCGTCTTAAGGGAAATCCCATTCCGATACTTATTCCCATATCTTTTACCTGTTTGTTATTATATTTGATATAATCATCAGAATAATGAGCTCCAAGTCTGTATCTTACACGTTCAAAATAATTTATGCCGGTAACTTCGTTTGGCACCCATTCTATTCCGGCTGAGTAATAATTAGCATTGGCAGATTTATAATTATCATCAGATTCTCCGAATAAATTGACATTTCCCCACCTTTTTGTAGCATAATCAGCTGCTATTGTAACTCTGCCATCAATGATATAAGAAAATCCTATACCAAATCCTAATGGCATTTCGATATTTTTCCCATCCCATTTATACTCAATTGAATCTTTTATACCATTAGTGTAAAAATATTCTTCAATTATGATAAAGCCATTATCATCAAAGTTACCTCCCTTTCCTCTAACCCACGTACTTTTTCCGCGTATTCCTGTTTTTGGAGAAAATGTACCGCCAACAATAAATTTATCTTTGTTAAGATCAAAAATATATTGAATACCAAAATCCATAAATAAGTCATTAATTCTTGTTTCAGTTTTGCTTCCGATTTTATAGGCGGCAGGATCTTTAAATTGCAGGGTGTAAAAATTAGAGTTATCTCCAAATAAAAAATTGAAATGCGCTCCTAATGATAGCGAACGGGTAAGTTTTATTCCTAAACCTCCATAAAGGTTTGATATATTGCCTTTTCCAATATAATTGTATGTGGTTGTATCCGGAGTTCCCCGAAAGTGATAATCTGTATTTGTAGCAGGGCGCAACCCTATTGAAGTAAATAAAAATTTTGTGATAGGGAAACCAAAAGCAAGGTATCCTATATCAACTTTTGGAGAATTAGAAAATTTTTCATTAAGGACTAATGTCTGAAACTTTCCTTTTATGCCTGCTTCAAAGAAAAAGGAGAGTGAATCCATTGCTGTATATGAAGCAGGGTTCATGTTGTTCAGATAAAGTTTTGACCTGACGCCAATACCAGAGCCGCCCATAGCGTAATTTCTTCCAAAACCGTTGTTATATAGTTCGCCTATTCCATACGCTGAAAATGGTGAACTTTGTGGTAGTACCACGTTCTCTGATAATACCGCTAACAAGGTTATTAATAATATTTTACATTTAATTTTCTTCATTATATTCTAATATTCTGTTTAAACCAATTAATACTAAATTTGGGACTGCAAAGATGGGATTTTTTATTTTCTCTACAAAATAATTTGCATCTCCTCCTGTAATTATAGTTATAATTTTCCCCCATTTTTTTTCACAGGAATTCATATAACCTTCTATTTCAAAAATCATTCCGAAAAAAACACCTGACAATATGGCTTCATTAGTATTTTTTCCGGGGAACTCATTTTCTTGCTTAAATTCAATAAGCGGGAGTTTACTTGTAAAATTATTGAGCGCTTTGAAACGCATATTTAATCCGGGAGCAATATTTCCACCTAAGTATTCATTTCCTATTAAAAAATCGTAAGTGATTGCTGTTCCGGCATCTATAACAAGTATATTTTATCCGGAAACAATAATTGCGCACCTGCAATAGCAGCCACTCTATCTTTTCCTAAAGTTTCGGGAGTTTCATATCTGTTTATAAAAGGCAACTTTGTCAAATGGTTTAATATCAATATTTTACCTGTATGTGGAGAAATTAGTTCCAAAATTATTTTTTCTTTTTCGTTAACTACTGAGGATATGATAGTTAGGTCTATCTTGAAATTTTTGATGATATTTATGATTTTTTTTTCGTCACCATTTATGATACGTTCATAAAATAAAATACTACTTTCGTCAAAAATTCCAATTTTTGTACTATGATTTCCGCTGTCAATAATTAATTTCATCGCGATTAAAAAATATATTTTTTTGATAGAAATAAACGCAAAAATATATATTTTTGCCGAAATTTAAATGATATATCAAAAATATTAATCAATTAATAAACAATAATATGTTTAAGATTCTTGTAGTTGAAGACGATAATTTCATCTCAACCACCTTGTCATTTTTCTTAAAAAGCCTTGGACATCAGTTGATTGGCAAATGCAGTTCTGGTGTTGAAGCAATAGAGTTATGTAGAAAATTCAATCCCGAAATAGTTTTAATGGATATTCATATAGAAGGTGATATGGACGGAATTCAAACTGCTGAAAAAATTCAGAGAGATTTTGAAATACCGGTTATTTTTATTTCAAGCGATACAAGTGAGGATATAGTAGAGCGGGCGATTGTGTCTGATTCTTACGGTTATCTTATTAAACCCATTCAGAAACGAGATTTGGGAATTACCATTGATTTAGCGTATTACAAACATAAATCAGCAATGGACCAGAAACGTAGAGAGCAGGGATTCAGACAATTTATTTCTGGCGCTGCGGCTCCGATTGTAATCATTTCTGAAGGTCGTATCCGTTATTTGAATATGAACGCACTTGATTTATTCCATTCACATTATATTGAGGATATTATGGGATTACCATTTCTAAATTTTGTGAACGAGAAGGATAAAGAAACCTTCAAATCTGTGTTAGATCAGAAACCTCAACCCGGTTTAACATTGCCAAATTTTAAAATAACAATCAGAGGATTTCATGGAGAAGACATAGACACAACTGTTTGTGCATCATGGATTAAATTCAATAATGCAGATGCTTTACAATTGATTATTTTTGATATCGCGGATGAAAAAAAGGTCATAAATGAATTAAATCAATATAAAAAAATTCTTAGCGACGGATCAAAAGGGTATTTTGAATTAAACCAATTGTTTGAAATTGTTGATTATAATGCTGCTTTTAAAAATCTTGTAAATTTAACAACAGAAATAAAAGGGAAATCAATTTTTAACCTAAAACCCGTTATTGATTTTGATAATGAACTGATGACTGATATTTTTAAAAATAAACATACTACTGATTTTGACATTAATTTTTATATATCTTCTTTAAATTTAAAATGCAGAGTTTATGTTTTTAGAGGTAAAGAATATGAAGTTGAAAAGATTATTGTTTCTGTAATTGATTTTTAATAGATAATAGACTTATTTTACTCAAATAAATCTTTTTACAATCAAAAGAATAATTTTATCTTTGCGCCCTTTTTAAAAGTAAAATTATGTTCAAAATAACCAAACATCCAATATTACAAATCCCTGATACTGAACAGGTAGATTTTATATTTGAAGGAAAAAAAATCACCGGACAAAAAGGATTTACCATCGCCGCCGCATTACATCAGGCAGGTTTTCCTGTCCACAGTCATAGTCTTGAAAAACGCGAACGCAGTTTAGAATGTGGCATCGGTAAATGCGGCGCCTGTGAAATGTTGGTTGATGGTAAAATCCGAAGGATTTGCATTACAAAAATAGATGGCGTAAAAAATGTACAATTGACAATTGACAACGAACAATGTACGGGTGAACGCATAAATTCGCCCTGTTCACCTCAAAAAATTTACAAAACTAACGTTGCCATCATCGGCGCAGGTCCTGCAGGATTGGCTGTTCGCGAAGAACTCAATAAGCACAACGTCAACAATATAGTTATTGACAACAATGATAAAATTGGAGGTCAATTTATAATGCAAACACACCAGTTTTTCTTTTTCGAGAAAGAGAAAAAATTTGGCGGAATGCGAGGTTTTGAAATTGCTGAAACATTGGCGGGAGATGATTTAAGCGGCATTTTCCTTAATTCTACCGTCTGGGATATTTTGGAAGGTAATCGTTTAGCGATAAAAGACCTTCTTACGGAAGAAATCTATTTCGTTGACGCTCAACATTTGGTAGTAGCAACGGGCGCAGTCCCTTTTATGCCTTCATTTAAAAATGATGACTTGCCGGGAGTTTATACTGCTGCTGTTGTCCAAAAAATGATGAATAATGAATTTACGTTACTTGGCAAAAATATTTTGACCGTAGGCGCAGGAAATATCGGTTATCTCACGTCATATCAGGCAATGCAAGCAGGCGCAACCGTAAAAGCCATTATTGAAGCGCAACCTTTTGAAGGCGGTTTCCCTGTTCAGGCAAATCGTGTGCGCCGATTGGGCATTCCCGTTATAACTTCTCATATTTTGTTAGAAGCCATTCCAAATAAAGACCGAACAGGCATTACAGGCGCAATTATTGCGAAATGTGAAAATTTCAAACCTGTTGCAGGCACAGAGCAGATAATTGAAGATATTGACGCAATAAATATTTGTACAGGGTTAATTCCTGATAATCAACTTCTAATAAAAGGCGCCGAACTTTTTGGGCGTAATTGTCATGGTGTTGGAGACGCTATCCGTATCGGAGAAGGAACCAGCGCTGTCTTACGTGGAAAACAGTGCGCTTTTGAAATTTTGCAGGAATTGGGTATCCGCTTCAATTATGAAGAATATCTTAACGTATCGAAAGAGTACATAGATTCGCAACTTCATCCGGTGAGAATCTTGGAAGAACCATTCCATCCATGCAAGGAACGGGCTGAAAGTAAAGGTTTTGTATTAATGGATTGTATCTATGGTTTTGCCTGCAATCCTTGTGCATTCGTCTGTAAACATGGCGCAATAACCAAATTTTCTACAAATTCAACGCCTCAGATTGATTATGAGAAGTGTACAGGTTGTATGGACTGCGTTTATCAATGTCCGGGATTGGCTATTTTCGGATATAATTATACAAAAAAATGGGTTTTCTTGCCCATTGAATATGAGGCAAATGAAGGTTCTGAAGTATTTTTGGTTAATAATCAAGGTGAAAAAATAGGAGAAGGCGTTATTGAAAAAATTTCCATAAAACCCAATAAAACTAATGTTGCCCGAGTAAAGGTAAATAATCCGGAGGGAGAAGCAATGTCGGATGTGCGAGGTTTCATTGTAAAAGAAAACTATCCAAAACCTTTGAAATTATCGTCTGTAAAAGAAACAAACTCTGATGAAGTATATATTTGTCATTGCGAAGATGTTACAGCAGATAAAATCATCAATAAAATAGGCGCTCGTAAAACAATTTCTGTTGATGAATTGAAGCATATTACCCGTATTGGAATGGGCGCTTGTCGCGGTAAACGCTGTATTTTGAGGATAAAACAATTAATGCGAAATTATGGCGTAGAAGTTTTAGGCGACACAACTCCACGCGCTCCAATGGCGAACCAAATAAATATGGGCGAACTCTATCCTAAAAAGGTACACGAACAAATTATCACTTCCGAACGCAAAATAATAAAAGTAAACGCGCTTGTAGCCGGAGGAGGTATTGGCGGTTCATCGCTTTTCCGCTATCTGGCAGAAGCGGGAATGAAACCTTACCTGATAAATGATGAATACGGAGGCTCGTGGCGCAATATTGCCGGTGGACGACCTGCTTTCAGTTTGCCAGCCCTTGCTGAAATTGCCGCTCAAAATTTACAACTTTTTAAAGATCTACAATCAATCAGTAATATAGATTTCAAACTTATTAGATATATCGGTTTTGTGCACGACGAGGCTACTTACAGTTCTTTGGATGCTTCAAGAGGGTGGTCGGATGCGCAAATGATTGAAGCAAAAGATTTTCGTAAAGAAATATCGCCTGAATTTAACTCAAATTGCAATACATACTCACATGCCCTCATTACAAATAATTGCTGGCAGGCAACGCCGGGCAAAACAATTGACTTATTACGCAAACTCGGAACAACTAACGGTGGAACAGTTTTAGAAAACACAAAAATAATTGACGTAGAAAAAACCGGAAATGAATATCGAGTTATTTTATTGAACAGTCAGGGAGAATATTTAGAATACCATACAGAAATTTTTATCAACGCCCTTGGCGCAAAAGCTGCTGAATTTTCTAAAAAAGTTGGTATAGAAACAGGATTGTATCCAGTTAAACATCAGGCATTTATAACTCGTCGAATGGCATTTCTCGGGAAAAATGGCGCTCCGCTTGATATGTTGATTGACCGTAGGAAATATCGCGGATTTTCAGCTGTTTATGGTCAGCAATTAGCAGAAACGGGACAGATAATTGGTTGCGCCTCACCTGCTATTGATGCGTTGGAAACAGATAAAAATCTTAAAACAAATTCACTCGAATTTATGGAAATTATCTCAGAAGTTTTTACTGATTGGATACCAAAGTTTTCAAATGTAGGCTTACAAGCTTTATGGTCAGGTTATTATGTCGAACCGCGATATATTATTGACCCGGAATTGGGCTTGTTTATTGGTATGCGAGGACACGGGTTTATGATGAGCCAATATCTTGCAAAAATTTATGTTGATGTTTTAAAAGGCAAACCTGTTCCGGACTATTTCCATCAATTAAAACTTTCTGAAAAAGGATTAAGCGAAGTGGCATTTAAGTAATCACATAAAATGTGGAAGTATTATGGATTAATTGCAACTTCCTGATAAAGAAAATCATTGAAAGGAAAACGTGTTACGTGAATTTTCAGGACTTCATTATATAGAGTTTTCTTTAATTCCTCAAAGTTTGTTTTCATTTTAGCCGAAATAAAAAATGCAGATGAATTTTGCCCCATCCATGTTAATTTAAGGTCTTCGAGGGTTAGATTTTCTTTTGTTGCTGGCGTTAAATCATCTTCATCTTTTTGTAAGTATGTGTAAGCGTCTATCTTATTGAAAACCAAAATAGTTTTCTTTTCTCTGTCATCAATTTCCCGTAGCGTTTTTTCGACCGTTTCAATCTGTTGTTCAAAACCAGAATGAGAAATATCAACTATATGGAGCAAAATATCTGCTTCACGGACTTCATCAAGAGTTGATTTAAACGATTCTACCAAATGATGAGGTAATTTTCTGATAAATCCTACCGTATCGGTAAGTAAGAACGGCAAATTTCCAATAACTACTTTTCTTACAGTTGTATCAAGAGTTGCAAATAACTTGTTTTCTGCAAAAACTTCACTTTTACTTAAAACATTCATCAAAGTTGATTTACCAACATTTGTATAACCGACTAATGCCACTCTAACTAACTTTCCTCTATTTTTTCTCTGTTCTGACATTTGACGGTCAATTTTTTCCAAATCAATTTTCAATTTGGCGATTTTATCTCTGATTATACGTTTGTCTGTTTCAATCTCTTTTTCACCTGGGCCGCGCGATCCAATTCCGCCTTGCTGCTTTTCCAAGTGCGTCCACATTCGTGTCAGTCGAGGTAGAAGATATTGATATTGTGCCAATTCTACCTGAGTTTTTGCATGAGCGGTTCTTGCTCTTTTTGCAAAAATATCAAGAATCAGGTTTGTTCTATCAATAACTCTGATTTTCAGTTCTTTTTCAAGGTTTCGTATTTGAGAAGGCGACAATTCGTCATCCACAATAAGACATGATATATCTTCCTGAACTGTAATGTATTCTTTAATTTCTTCGAGTTTCCCACTACCGACAAAAGTTCGTTTGTCCGGCATTTGTAAACTTTGAATAAACCTTTTTACAGGAATTGCACCCGCAGTTTCTGCAAGAAAATCCAATTCATCAAGATGCTCTTTCACTTGCCCTTCTGATAAATCTGGCGTTCTAATGGCTATTAGTACTACTTTTTCTTTAATTTTATCGGTTGAAATCATTTAGTTTTATGTTTACATTTAACTAAAACAAATATACCAAGTTGCAAAATTACAAATTAATTTTGGAACGGCAAAATTTTATTTGTCTTTGAGTAATTTGAAAATTTAATGTAACTTTGCCAAAATTTAAACCTATATGAATTCATCAATTAAAACAATTGCCCGCTTTGAAGCCAAAACATTGGTTCGCGGATGGCTTTTCAAAATTTTTGCTATCTTATCGATATTTATCATATCATTAATTGATTTGGTAACGTTTACGAATATTGGTTCAGGAATGCAGGAATACCGTATTGCAGGCGGAGTTCCATATCTGAACCTGTTACTTCTTAATTTCATACAGGCAGTAATAGCCATTTTTCTTTCGTCCGACTTTATTGGGCGAGACAAAAAATTAGATACTACCGAAGCATTTTATGTGCGAAGTATCTCAAATTTTTCTTACGTTATTGGAAAAACTATTGGAATTATTATGGTTTTCATGATTTTTAATCTTGTTATCTTATTAATTGGGTTTGCTTTTAACATTTCTTATTTTGATACAACTTTATTACCAATAACTTACTTGATATACCCTCTAATTATTTCACTTCCAACAATAATGCTGATTCTTGGATTGTCTTTTTTTCTTATGACTTTTATTAAGAATCAAGCAATTACTTTTATAGTGATGTTGGGATTTATTGGTGTGGGATTGTTTTATTTAAGCGGCAAATGGTATAACGTATTTGATTTTATAGGAGTTAATACTCCAATGGCATATTCGATTTTTACCGGATTGACAGATGTAACAAGTCTGCTATTGGTACGGGGTGCATACGTACTATTGGGTATTGGATTCATATTTTTTACGATATTGATGTTGCCGAGACTTCCGCAGGAAAAGTTTTTCAAAACGAAAGCCTTTGCAGGAATGGCGCTAACTTTTATTCCTGCAATTATAATGCTTTCAGTTTATATGATACATAACAACAATGATGAGAAATTGCGTGCAAACATTCTTAAAATTGAAGAATCGTTACCCGCTGTTCCGTCATTAAAAATTACTGATAATCATATATCGCTTATACACAATGGAAAAACTATTTCAGTGTCATCAAAATTAACTGCAATTGTTGAAAATGAGAATGATATATCATTGATACTTAACACAGGTTTTGATGTTAAAAGCGTCAAAATAAACGGAAAAGAAGTACCTTATGAAAGAGTTTTGCATACAATATCGTTGAAGCCGGATTTTTTCACTATTAATGAACTTGTTGAAATTGAAATTATTTATTCCGGCAGTCCAAACGATAATACAACTTTCCCTGAAATTCCCGAAGATGCCCGAATGGAACGACAAAGGCTGAGCAATTTATGCGCAGGAAAGCAAATAGCGTACATTTTGCCAAATTATATTCTTCTTACTGCTGAAGCCGATTGGTATCCTGTTGCTGCCTCGCGCAATTACAGAAGTTTCAAGCAGTTTACAAATTTTACCCTCGATTTAGAACTTTCGTCAAAAATGACTGCATTTTCTCAAGGGAAAAAGGATACTGACAGTAGTGGAAAAGTTCGATTTAAAAACAAAGAACCTTTAAAGGTGTTGAGTTTAACAGCAGGAAAATATGAAACACACACATTAATCGTTGATTCTGTTGAAGTTACGCTTGCTCTTTATCCGAAACATCTAAAAATTTACGAAAATAATTTCAAAGAAATAGTTGATACAATTCCGCATCTTCTTTTGGAAATGAAACGAGATTACGAAAGGAAACTCGGACTTCCATACCCGTTTGAAAGGTTCAG
>Ga0123353_10009769_pt1 | contig 13291 bp, 11 predicted proteins | sample TergutLab28metaG_3_FD_92763 | JGI IMG/M metagenome (GOLD analysis project Ga0123353, IMG submission 92763) | Labiotermes labralis P3 segment gut microbial communities from Petit-Saut dam, French Guiana - Lab288 P3 | ecosystem: Host-associated > Arthropoda: Insects > Digestive system > Gut ...
GAGGAATGAAAAGTTTCGTTTTCCCCGATTTAATACCATATTATTTCAAACTTTTTATCATGTCCTTTCTATACCAACGAGGAATGAAAAGTTTCGTTTTCCCCGATTCAGCACCATATTATTTCAACCTTTTCCTCGCAATTGTACATTGTCAATTGTCAATTGTTAATTGTCCGTCGTCCGTCACATTCTTTCGATTTCTGTTCTGCCCATCAAGCCGTTCGGTCTTAAAATCAAGATTAAAATCAAAATGCCGAAAGCGAAAACGTCCTGCCATTCAGAGCCGATGAAGTGCGTTCCCATCGCCTCAAGCAGCCCGAGAAGCAAGCCGCCGAGCATCGCTCCGGGAATTGAGCCGATGCCGCCAATCACCGCGGCGGTGAACGCCTTTATGCCAATCATGAAGCCCATGCTGAACTGTACCGGCCCGCTGTAGCGTATGCAGAAGAGCCCGCCTGCGACCGCCGCAAGCGCCGAGCCGATTATGAAAGTCAGAGCGATTATCTTGTTGACGTTGACGCCCATAAGTCTGCAGGTATCCTTGTCGAGTGCAATGGCGCGCATTGCCTTTCCGGTCATTGTGCGCCCGATGAATAGGTTCAGAATCAGCATGAGCGCCGCGGAAACGGCGATTACAATAATTTGGATATAGGTGATTCTTATGCCGCCGATGTGTATTCCCGCGCTGTTGTCGAGCCCGCTTTGAAAGAAGGCGGGGCGTGCGTTTGTGACGACCATTACTGCGTTTGAGAGAATTAATGATACGCCTATTGCCGTTATCAGAAGCGACAGCCGCGGCGCTCCGAGCAGCGGGCGGTAAGCGAACCGCTGCGACAGAAAGCCGAGCCCCGCCGCCAGGCACATCGCTGCCAGTATCGACAGTAGAATCCCGCCGGAACCGGGGACAACCGCCGAAAGCACTCCGAAGATTGTAAGACAGGAAAACGCGCCCACCATGTAAATGTCGCCGTGGGCGAAGTTGAGGAGCTTTATAATGCCGTAGACCATCGAATATCCCAGCGCGATGAGCGCGTAGAACGAGCCCATGATTAAGCCGTTGATTAACTGCTGTATTATAACTTCAAACTCGGACATATTTTAATTAAGTCCTTTCTGCAATAACGAAAGATGAAATGCTTCGTTTTCCCCGATTTAGCACCATATTATTTCAAACATTTATCATGTCCTTTCTGTAATAACGAGGAATGAAAAGTTTCGTTTTCCCCGATTTAGCACCATATTATTTCAAACATTTATCATGTACTTTTTGCAATAACGAGAGATGAAATGTTTCGTTTTCCCCGATTTAGCACCATATTATTTCAAACATTTACCATGTCCTTTCTGCAATAACAAGGAATGAAAAGTTTCGTTTTCCCCGATTTAGCACCATATTATTTCAAACATTTATCATGTCCTTTCTGCAATAACGAGAGATTAAATGTTCCCTTGAATATAGGGGGGCTGACCGCCCCCCGCAATTAATTATTAAACATTAACTAAAACAAATCTGCCGTTTTCGATTTTTAAAACAATAAAGTTGGAAAGCTCGGGTTCGCGCTCGGCAGTGAAGCGGATTGTGCCGGAGAGCCCCTTGTATTCAATGCTTTGGACGGCGTCGCGTACAGCGGCGGTTTCCGTCGAGCCCGCTTTTTCAATCGCAGCCTTAAGCAGATATATCGTGTCGTAGCACAGAGTAGCGTAGGTTCCGGGTTCTTCGCCGAAAGCCGAGATGTAACTCTCAACGAACTGCTCGCCGCCCTGCGCGAATTCAACAAAGGGAGGAGATGTTACAAAGACGCCTTCGCCCGCTTCGCCGCTGAATTCAATCAGCTCGCTCGAAGCGCTGCCGTCGCCCACTGCGATAAAGCCGTCAAAGCCGCCCTCGCGCAGCTGACGGATTACATTTGAGCCGTCAGCGGGGTATCCGCACCAGTAGACAAAATCAGCGCCGGAGTTGCGTATGTTTGTTACAATCGCAGAAACATCGGGAGTGCCCGCCGCCATAACCTCGACGGTCGCGATGGAAATCCCATGCTTGGGGAGTTCAGCCGCGCTGAGGTCTGAAAGGTCCTGCGAATAGCTGCAGCCCTGGTGAATCAGCGCCGCGCTCGTAACACCGAGATACCTGCAAAGGTCTGCAAGCGTAATGACCGCATGACTGCCCGGGCTGTTAATCATGAAGTGCGGCAGCCCCTGCGCTGTTATTTGCGTGGAGTTTGCCGCGGAAATGAGCATTAATAAATCCGCGTCATGGAACTGCTGCAGCGTAGGAATTGTCGCGCCGGAAGCGTATCCGCCGACAACAAAGTCAACGTTGCTTGAAATAATCTTGTCTGCCGCGAGCACAGCCATGCCGGAGTCGGCGCCGTCGTCGGCTTCGACAAGGACGAGCTGCTTGCCGAGGATACCGCCGGCTTCGTTGATTTCATCGACCGCCAGCTGATACGACTGGAGCATATCGTTGCCGAAGTAAGCGTTGCCGCCCGAGAGAGGCGCGAGCACGCCTATCCTGATTGTGTCGCCGTCGTCGCCCGAGCAGGCGGCGAGAAGCGAAGCAAGCATTATTACCGCCGTAAATAACGCAGCAAGTTTAAGTAATTTTTTAGACATAACGGTTTCCTTTCATTTTAGCATAATTACTGATTTAAACGATTATAAGTATAGCATAAATCTTAAGGCTTGTCAAGTTTTTCCTGCCTTTCCAGCCATATGTTGTAGCAAATCACAGTCAGCACGATTACCGCGCCGCCCGCTGCCTGGAAAGCGCCCGGAACCTCGGCTTCCGCGAAAAAGAGGCTCGTAGCAGCCGCGACCCAGATAGGGTTCAGAACGGGTTCCATCGCGGTAATAAGGCAGGCGAGGAGCGCGGGCGTGCGTTTAATGCCTATTGAGAAGAATATATAGGCGAATCCGACCTGCACAATTCCCAGAACCAAAACTGCAATCCATGCGATTATATCCGCTGTGACCTGAATAAAAACAAAAGGCAGTCCTATAATCGCGTTAATGCCGAAACCGAGCAGCAGAGCCTGTTCGGGTTTGGTGTCGTCCCGCTTGTTGCAGACGAATACGCCCGCAAAACTGATTCCCGAGGCAATCGCAAGCAGGTTGCCGAGCAGCGCGCCGCTGTCAAGGCGGTCGGCGAAGAACAACATCATTCCCGATAATGTAATGAGTACGGCGACAGCCTCGCTGAGCCGCGGTTTCTTTTTATAAAAAACAAGGTGAATGAGTATGATGAAAACAGGTGCGCTGAACTGCAGTAAAATTGCGGCGGCGGCGGTAGTCAGCTTGTTCGCGAATACGAACAGAACCGTAGTCGCCGAAAGGCACAGCGCGCCGAGGATATTGCCTTTTGTAAGCGTGATTTTGACGCTCCTCCTGTAGATTGCGAACACGACGGCGGCGAACAGCGCGCGCAGCCCGATTATACTCATTGCGCCCCACGGTATGAACGCTATGCAGACGCCGCCGAAGCTCCAGCAAACGGAGGCGGCGACCATGCAGAGGGGACCTTTTCGATTGTCTGACAGCATGAATTTTTAATTCTCCTAATTATTTCAGCAATTACACATACTTACTTGCCTGTGCCTGCCACATTTCCGTATATTTTCCGCCGGATTCCAGTAATTCATCGTGCGTTCCCTGCTCGATAATCCTGCCGTTTTCCATCATGAAAATCTTATCGGCGTGCTTGGTCGTGGACAAGCGGTGCGAAATGAAGACAACCGACTTATCCTCTGCCGCTCTGTTCATGGAGCGGTTCATCTGATATTCGGCAATAGGGTCGAGCGCGCTGGACGGCTCATCGAGCACAATCAGATTCGACGGCTTATAGAACACCCGCGCCGTCGCGAGCTTCTGGCTTTCGCCGCCGGAAAGCGCCGTGCCCGTATCGTCGAACTCCCGCGTCAAAGGCGTTTTTACGCCTTTTTCCATTTCGCGCAGTTTAGGTTCAAATCCGCCGAATTTTATTGATTTATACAACAGGTCTTCGTCCGCATCAATTAAATCCATTGTGATGTTCTGCTCGACGCTCGCCGCATAAATACGGTAGTCCTGGAAAATCGTGCCTATTAGTTCGCGGTACTGCCCGGGGTTGAAGTCGCGGATATCAACTCCATCCAGCGTAATCCTGCCCTTTGCGGGGTCGTAAAGCCGCATCAGCAGTTTTATCAGCGTGGTTTTACCTGCGCCGTTATAACCTACAAGCGCGATTTTATCGAGCGGGTTGATTTCTAAGTTTATATTACTGAGAATATAGTCCTGCTTTTCGTTGTATCTGAACGATACGTTCTCAAATTTAACAATACCGATTTCTTTCGGAACGGACAGGTTTTTCTCACTCGTAATCATGGTTTCATAATCAAGGAAAGAGCGGATTTTTTCTATATACAGCGCGTTTTCCACAGCCTGCGGCAATATTTCCGAAAGAATAACCATGCTGCGCCGCATGCTGCCCGCGATGTTCCACAAAATAAACATTGAGCTGAACGCCATCGCTTTGCTCACCACAGTCTTATAAACCAAATACGCGAGATAAAAGCCGTCGTAAATCAAATCATTAAACACATAATTGGACAGGAAATCAAAGCCCCACGCTTTTCTGACAATGCTTTTACGAACATTGTAAATTTCATCGTTAGATTCTCTAAAATCTTTATAAAGCCCGCTTGTTACCTGTTTATTGAGGCGCAGCTCCTTAGCGTAATCATTAAGATAAAACACACGATGAATGTAGCCGCGTTTTTTTATGAACGGTGTTTCGGCAAGTGTTACTTTAAATTTAAGCTTACTGACTGCCTTACCGATTAAAAATCTTGCTGCAAACGAGCCAATCACAAACAGTACCGCAATCCAGTCGTTGAGCAGGAAATACGTACCGTACGCGATAAACATGAGCAGACCCGTGATAATTTTGCCTAATAAGTCCATTGTGCGCCTGACCGCGTTGCCCGATTCGGAAACAGACAGCACGAAGTTATTATAATACTCCGGGTCGTCATAGCAGGAAAGGTCGATGCTTCTTGCCTTTTCGTAGAGCTTTAGCCGGAGCTTGCGCTCGGCGCGCGCGTTAAACACAGGCACAACATAACCGAAAGTATATGCCGACCACACGGCGGAAACCGCCTGTATGCCGATGAGAATAAGCAGACGGATAAGCACGTCCCGAAATTCATAGCCGAACTCAAGCGCGCGCAGCACAAAGCCCACGCCCGCCACCTGCAGGACGAAGTTCATGCCGTGCCATCTTATGTTATCAAGGCACATCATCATAAACAGATACGGCGAAGCCGAGCTGATGATTTTTACAACAAACCAGTTATGATTAATCGTTTTGGCGGCAGGCATTTTTACTTTTTCTTTTTTGTTTTTCATGCAGAAGCTACCTCGCTTTCATCAGGCTGGTAATTCTTCGCCTGCTTCATAAACATGTCGGCATATTTACCGCCAAGCTGCATTAAATCGCTGTGCGTTCCGCGTTCGATAATTCCGCCGTTTTCGAGCATGATTACCTCATCGGCATTCTTGACCGACGACAGGCGGTGCGATACGAAAACCGTCAGATTATTACGGCTTTCTTCAAGTATGCTCTCAAAAAGCTCATATTCGGCAATGGGGTCAAGTGCACTGCTCGGCTCGTCGAATACCTTAATCGGCGCGGGATTGGCAAATGCCCGCGCAACTACGATTTTTTGGAACTCGCCGCCCGACAAAACCTGCCCGTCCTCGTCAAACTCTTTTGTCAGAACTGAGTTTATGCCACCCTGCAGGCTGTTTATTTTACCGAGAACGCGCGCGCGTTCCAAGGAGTTTATGATTGTTTGCTCTGAGCTTTCTCTGCCCATAGAAACATTTTCGCTGACTGTTCCCGCAAAAATTTTGTAATCCTGAAACGCCGCCGCAAACATGCTGCGATATGCTTTCAGATTATACTCTTTTATGTTTGTACCGTTAACTAATATCTCGCCGTCTGTAGGGTCGTAAAGCCGGAACAGCAGCTTAATTATAGTCGATTTTCCCGCGCCGTTATGACCTACAAGAGCAATCGAGGAATTCTTTGTTATGCAAAAGGATATGTTATTTATTACGGGTGTGCCGGGTTTGTATCCGAAGCTGACGTTTTTGAATTCAACGCTTGCGACAATGCTGTCCGGCATAACGCCGTCCTGATTCTCGGGGATTTTTTCGCTGTGCTGCATAAACGAGCGCAGATTATGTAAAAACACGCCGTTACGGTTACATTCCATGAGGTTGCGCGAGGTGTTTATCAGCGCCCATGAAGCGAGTCCCATCATGCTCGTAAGCACGACAAATTCGCTCAGCGTGAGGCTTCCGCGAATTAAGACGCAGTACGCGCCGTACAGCATAATTCCCTCAAAGATAATAGCATAAGACAAATAACCCTGCCAGAAGCTCAGGATTATATTCCGCGCTATGTATTTTTTTGTAACGTTAATCGTATTTACGGTCGCTTCGTTATAGGTGTTTTCGAGTACATTGTAAATTTTAGACAGCCGCATTTCCTTTGCGTAATCCGAGAGATACATTACGCGGTTTACGTACTCAGTACGCCGCGTGAACGGCGTCTGCTCCTTGTACATACGCAGATTCAGTTTATTAAGCGCCATACCGAATACGAAGTTGCCTACAAGCGGTGCCAGCACGAAAAGTATAAGCATTTTATCAATCTGAAACATTGCGATATATGTAACCATACCCGCGCACAGCGCCGCGAAAATCTCGCACATAAGCCGCACGGATTCGGTTACTTTTTCAGCGGCGCCGTCGACCGCCATCGTATATTTATCATAAAACGAGCTGTCCTCATAACACGAAAGCTCAACGTTTTCCGCTTTGCGGTAAAGCTCGTCGTACAACCGTGTATGTACCTTAACGTCATTCAGCGGATAGACGACATTCCTCGTATATGAGGAATAAACGGTAACAAAAAGCATAACCGCGCAAACCGTGATTATAAATGCAAGTATAGTAGAAAACGGCGTTTCGCTTTGAATCGCGTTCGAGATATACCGCATGAAAAACACAGCGAAAAACATCCAGCCCATGTAACCGCACAATGATGTAAAAACCATGTGGATTACGCGGCTTTTGCTGACGCTCCAAAGCAGCTTTACGGCGAAAAGATTATTTCCGGCAGCTTGTTTGAGTGTTATGTCTTTTTCTTTTTTTTCTCTTTTTAACATAATTATTTCATTAAGTCCTTTCTTCACAAAAGCGGGATAAGAACAACATTTTCCCCGATTTAGTTTTATTTATTTTCATACTTATTTTCATTAAGTCCTTTCTTCACAAAAGCGGCATGCGAACAACGTTTTCCCAAAATAAAAATACCCTGTACGGTCATTTTGTCCGCACAGGGTTCCACGGTGTATTTATTATAAATACAGTGAAAGATAAGCGGAAAAAATAAGCATATCGTTATTGGTTATAACGACACCTGTGCTCATTGGATTAAATCTGCAAATGTTATGATAATTTTTCACTGACCTCTCACCGCCTTTCTTAATCATGGCTAATTTTACCATAGATTCGCTGAAATGTCAAGGAGCGATATATAACAATATTATTTGCCGGAAGCTTGTATTGTATGGTTATATTGCCGATTTGTGCAGGTTTTGGTTTTACACCCGGCGCAGTCATCTGCCCGTTTATAATATTTTACATACATTTTACATTATCATGATTGCAGATTTTACATTCGGCGTGTATACTTGACTTATGAAACATAAGAACGATACGGAGGAATCATTTGAAATCATGAAAAAACTATTAGTACTTATTCTCGCGTCATTTATGCTCCTTTCTTTAGGAGCTTGCACATCAGAAGACCGGGCTCAAGGAGACGATTCCGGCAGCAATCCCGCTCCCGCGAACACCGGCGCCAACAACCCTGCACCCGCAAACAATCCCGACCCCGCTCCCGCAAGCGACTTTGATTCGGGCCGCAGAATAGCCGTATTCACCCGCGAGGACGGCAGCGGAACCCGCGACGCCTTTGCAAGCATCACAGGCGTAGGCGACGATATGTTTGTTGAAGCAGTTGTGCTTACCGCAGGCGGAGAGCTCCGCTCCGGCGTCGCAGGCAATGAATACGGAATCGGCTATGTATCAGTAGGCTCGCTGAACGAAACGGTCAAGGCGCTCGCCATCGGCGGCGTTATGCCCTCTGCAGCAACAATCATAGACGGCAGTTATCCAATCCAGCGCCCTTTCCTCATCGTTACCAACGATGATAAGGACGCAGACCCGCTCGTGCAGGACTTCATTAGATTTGCCCTTTCCGCTCAGGGTCAGGAGTGTCTGGGAACTTCATGGACAAGCGCAGGCAGCACAGGCGACTATACACCGGCAGGTTTGAGCGGAACGTTGAAAATCGGCGGCTCCACCTCTGTCGCCCCGCTGATGCAGCTGATGAGAACTGCGTATATAGAGCTTAACCCCAATGTGAGTATTGAAATCTCCGAGGGCGGCTCCGGAACCGGAATAAGCGAGGCAACAAGCGGCGTAATCGATATCGGAATGTCCAGCCGCAACCTCCGCGACACCGAAGCGGACGCTCTGAACGAATATGCGATTGCGCTTGACGGCGTGGCTGTAATTGTAAACACGGCGAATCCCGTCAGCAGCATGAATATGGAAACCGTAAAGGACATCTTCACAGGTGATAAAACCGTATGGAATCAAGTTGGTTAATAAGCTTAATCCGGGTTTCCGCCTCATATACCTATCAACGGGCATAAACGCCGCAATTTGCTTGCGGCGTCAGTGCCGATTATAAGTAATCGGCATGCCACAGAAAGGCAGCAGCTTTATGACAAGAGCAAAAGAGAAAATAATGCGCGGCGTCTTTTTCATCGCGGCGCTTGCTTCCATACTCGCAGTTGCGCTTATTTGCGTGTTTCTGTTTGCGCAGGGGTTGCCGCCCATGCTGAGAATCGGCTTGCTTGATTTTCTTACAGGGGACAGATGGCGACCGACTGCGGCAGAGCCGTCGTTCGGGATTCTGCCGATGATACTCGGGAGCGTATACATAACCGGAGGGGCAATAGTCCTGGGCGTTCCGATAGGGATTCTTACCGCCATATTCATGGCGAAGATGTGCCCATCGCCTGTTTACCGTTTTCTCAAGCCCGCGATTAGTCTTATGGCGGGAGTTCCGTCGGTTATTTACGGCTTTTTCGGTATGATGGTGCTGGTTCCTGTAATTTTTGAAACATTCGGCGCACGCTTTGACATGATGAGCGGGAACACCATGCTGGCAGCTTCAATCCTGCTTGCCATAATGATTCTGCCGACTGTAATCAGTATTGCGGAAACGAGTATCCGCGCAGTGCCGCAGGAATTGTACGAGGGTGCGGTCGCGCTCGGCGCAAGCCATGAACGCGCTGTATTTAAAGTTATGGTTCCCGCTGCACGTTCGGGCGTTTTGGCGGCGGTGGTACTCGGAATCGGGCGGGCAATCGGCGAAACGATGGCGGTCAGAATGGTGGCAGGGAATCAACCTGTGTTTCGTATGCCGCATGAATTCTTCAGCGGCGCGCGAACCCTTACATCCAATATCATCATTGAAATGGGTTATGTTGAACGTGACAGCCTGCACTTCGGGGCATTAGTCGCCACCGGAGTTGTGTTGTTTGTATTTATATTAGGCATAAACCTGCTTTTTTCCGTCCTCAATCAGGACAGGGATAAAAAGCGCACTAAGAAAGCCGTTGCAGCCGCTATGGAAGCAGCTGCGGAAAAGGCGGGACAATGAAAAGTATTTTAACATTCGCCAAGCGCAAAAAACCCGGGGACTGGGCTCGGTTTCTTCTCGTCTGGGCAGCCGGGCTTATAACCGTTGCCGTGCTGCTGTACCTCGTAGGATTCATTATGCTTAAAGGAATCCCGCACATCAAGCCGTCGCTGTTCGCCTTTACATATACACCTGAGAATCAGTCACTGTTTCCGGCGCTCGTCACCACAGTGCTTATGGTGGGGCTGACGCTTGTCATCTCCGTACCGTTTGGAGTTTTTACGGCGATTTATTTGGTGGAATACGCTTCGCGCGGCAGCCGCCTTGTTCGTATAATACAAACAACCACGGAAACACTTGCAGGCATACCGTCAATCGTTTACGGTTTATTCGGGTACATATTCTTCTGCGACCGGCTGGGCTGGGGCAAGTCAATACTCGCGGGCTGCTTCACTCTTGCGATTATGGTTTTACCGCTTATTATCCGAACGACGGAGGAAAGCCTTAAATCAATCCCCGATGCCTACCGCGAGGGTTCGTTCGGGCTTGGTGCGGGGCGGCTGAGGACAGTATTCCGGGTTATTCTGCCGTCCGCAACGCCCGGAATCTTCGCCGGGGTAATCCTTTCGGTCGGGCGTATCGTCGGGGAAACCGCCGCACTGCTTTACACAATCGGCAGCGTTATAAAAATCCCCGAAAGCCTCTTTTCGCAGGGGCGGACACTGGCCCTGCACGTGTTTTCACTTGCCAACGACGGACTGTATACAAACCAGGCGTACGCTACCGCTGTTGTTCTGCTTGCGGTTGTATTCGCAATCAACCTGCTTGCGGCAAGGATTGAACGGAAGTTTATAAACAAATTATAGCAATTCCATTTCACATGGAATTGCTGTGACTGCGGCAAAACCGCAGTCCGCCGCTATCGGCGGCGAGCGTAGATATTGAATTTATTTCAATGTCTTCGCAGCTTGCTGTAAAATAAAAAAGAGAACGAAAGATTACTCCGATATTGAAAAGAGGGGAAGCTTATGGTAAAATATAAATTAGAGAACATTGACTTATGGTACCGCGATTTTCAAGCCTTGAAAAACGTCAGCATGGATATTAAGGCGAATCAGATTACAGCATACATCGGGCCGTCAGGCTGCGGGAAGTCCACGCTCATCAAGAGTATGAACCGCATGAACGATTTAATCGAGGGCTGCAGGATTACCGGCAAGTTTTTGCTTGACGGCGAGGACATCTACGGTAACATCGACGTGAACCTGCTCCGTAAAAAAGTCGGAATGGTGTTCCAAAAGCCGAATCCGTTCCCCATGAGCATATACGACAACATAGCTTTCGGGCCGAGAACGCACGGAATCAAAAGCAGATACAAGCTTGATTACATTGTGGAAAAGGCGCTGCAGGACGCCGCCATCTGGGATGAAACCAAAGACCGGTTAAAAAAGTCCGCGCTCTCGCTTTCGGGCGGTCAGCAGCAGCGGCTCTGTATTGCCCGTGCGCTTGCGGTTGAGCCCGACGTCTTGCTGATGGACGAGCCGACAAGCGCGCTCGACCCGATTTCCACTGCAAAAATCGAGGATTTAATGTCGGAGCTCAGAAAGAAATACACTGTCGTGATTGTCACGCACAACATGCAGCAGGCGACGCGGATTTCCGATTACACGGCGTTCTTTCTCCTGGGCGAGATGGTTGAGTTCGGCAATACGGAGAAAATCTTCTCAATGCCGAAAGATAAAAGAACCGAGGATTATATTACAGGGAGGTTTGGTTAAGGCTTGAAAACAAATGGTGCTGAACCGGGGAAAACGAAACATTTATTTTCTGATAATTATAGAAAGGATATGGTAAAATATGAGATATAAGTTTGAAGAGCAGTTACATGAGCTGAATAATAAAATCATAGAAATGGGCGCATTAACGGAACATTCAATTTCAAACGCGGTTGAAGCTCTGCTCACGCAGAACACCGACCTTGCGGCTGCGGTCGGCGACGACGAGAGGGAAAGCGATAAGAAGGAAAGGGAAATCGAAACGCTTTGCTATGACATGCTTCTGCGTCAGCAGCCGGTGGCGAGGGATTTGCGTAAAATCTCCGCTGCCCTCAAGATGGTTACAGACATGGAAAGAATCGCAGACCAGGCCGAGGACATTGCCGAAATCACCAAGCACTTGGCGGGGAACAAGTTTATAAAGCAGCCCGAGGATATAACAAGAATGGCGACGGCGACAAAGAAAATGCTTAAGGAAAGCATTGATTCTTTCGTAAATAGGGATTTGGGGCTTGCTATGACGGTGCTGGAGCATGACGATGTGGTTGACGAGCTGTTCATGACCATCAGGAGCGATTTAATCACCTTGGTTCATGAAAACCCCGAGAACGGCGAGCAGGCGCTCGACCTGCTTATGGTGGCGAAATATCTTGAAAGAATCGGCGACCATGCTTCCAATATAGCCGAATGGGTTATATTTATGATAACAGGGGAACATAAAAACGCGAATTACAACGATATGCACGAGTAGGTTTGAACACAAAAAAAGTGAATCGGCAAGACATTGTTTATGCTCATTTATGAAGAAAAGATTTAATGGAGATAGATAAGTTTGAAACAAAATACAATTGAAACGGGGAAAACGCTGTTTTCATACACCTTTGGTGAAGAAAGGACTTAATGAAAATATGACTATTTATATCGTTGAGGACGACATCGGCATACGTGAAGTTGTGCTGTACGCATTGGAATCTGCGGGATTTGAAGCGGAGGGCTTTGAAAACGGTTCAGAATTTTTTAGCGCAGTAAATAAGTCGCTTCCACATCTTGTGCTGCTTGACATTATGCTCCCGGGTGAAGACGGGCTGGCGGTTCTGAAGAAGCTCCGCTCTGCGCCGGGGACGAAGGCGCTGCCTGTGATTATGCTGACAGCCAAAGGCAGCGAGGTGGACAAGGTTCGGGCGCTCGATATGGGTGCGGACGACTACATTCCAAAGCCTTTCGGCGTGATGGAGATGATTTCGCGTGTTAATGCGGTGCTGCGCCGTACCGTACCGGAAGCTGTTGAAAACAGAAAAATATCATATGCAAATATAACGCTTAATAATGCTCAGCGTGAGGTTTATGTAAACGACATAAGAATAGAAAGGCTGACCTATAAAGAATTTGAACTGCTCCGGTATCTTGCGGAAAACGCGGAAGCCGCCCTGAACCGTGAAAAAATCATGAAAGCTGTCTGGGGTTATGATTACGAGGGCGAGAGCCGTACGCTGGATATGCATATCCGCTCACTGAGGCGGAAGCTCGGCGAGGCGGGCGGGTATATTAAAACAGTCCGTAATGTCGGTTATAAAATGGAAGAGTAAGAAAGCTTGAAACAAACTTCGCGTTAGACGGGGAAAACGTTATTTTCGTGCCGAATTGGTGAAGAAAGGACTTAATTAAAGTTTGAAATTAAATACAATTGAATCGGGGAAAACGTTATTTTCGTGCCGAATTGGTGAAGAAAGGACTTAATTAAAGTTTGAAATTA
>Ga0123353_10009770_pt1 | contig 13291 bp, 11 predicted proteins | sample TergutLab28metaG_3_FD_92763 | JGI IMG/M metagenome (GOLD analysis project Ga0123353, IMG submission 92763) | Labiotermes labralis P3 segment gut microbial communities from Petit-Saut dam, French Guiana - Lab288 P3 | ecosystem: Host-associated > Arthropoda: Insects > Digestive system > Gut ...
AGATCGCAAGGGCGTTACGCTTTTACGCTTGTCGAATTGAAAAATGTATTTCAACTGCAATATCCTGCAATTAAACAAAGAATATACAGATTGAATCTGAAAAATGAAATTGCTGTCATTCGGCAAGGGTTTTATGTAATTATTCCCGCAGAATATTTAAAGCAGGGAGTATTACCACCTTACCTGTTTCTTGACGACTTAATGAAATCGTTGAATAAGTCGTATTATGTGGGCTTACTCTCTGCTGCTGCTTTGCACGGTGCAGCGCATCAGCAACCCATGGGATATACCGTAATTACCGATAGACCTGCACCAAGAAATATTAACAAACTGAATGTCCTATTTTTCCCTAAGCAGAATTTTTTTCGGGAGGGCATTATTCAACAAAAAACGGCTGCCGGCTATATCAATGTGTCTTCGCCTGAACGCACAGCATTGGATTTTTTCGATTATATACACAAGTTTGGCATCAACAGAATTACTACGATTTTGAAGGAGTTAGCAGAAGCAATGAAACCAACTGCCCTTGCTAAAACAGCCAATCAGTTTCCGAATACCGCTGCAATTCAACGATTAGGCTATATTTTGGAAAATGAAGTCGGGATCGGTAAATTATCTGATACGTTGTATAAAGTTTTGATTGAACGACAATTTTTCCCTATTCCTCTCTCTCCTCAGAAAGAGAAAACAGGCGAAACGGACAGTAAATGGAAGGTTATTAAAAATATGGAAATCGAGAGTGATTTATGATACCACAACGATATATTGAAGCATGGCGGGCAGTGAGAAATTTTTTCGGACGATTTCTTGAGAACATCATTAGCTTTTAAAGGTGGTACTGCCTTGCACAAATTGTATTTTCAGTCACAAATTCGTTATAGTGAGGATATTGACTTAGTCCAGATTAATCCCGAACCCATAAACCCAGTATTGAAACGATTACGCGAAAAATTGGCGTTTTTGGGAACAAAACGAATTATTAAACAGCATATTCACAACAATACGGTTATTTATCGTTTTGATTCCGAAATGCAACCTGTCTCTGCAATGAGGTTGAAAATTGAGATAAACACCCGTGAACATCTGAATGTTTTTGGATTAAAAAAAATCCCATTCTCATTAAAGAGCGCGTGGTTTTCCGGTCAATGCAATGTTACGGGATATGAGGTTGAAGAACTTTTATCTACAAAACTAAGAGCCTTGTATCAGCGAAAAAAAGGTCGTGATTTGTTTGACTTGTATTGGGCTTTAACACAGTTGAACATCGATACGGAAAAACTGATTCACTGCTATAAGATTTACATTAAGAATGTCGTTAACACTCCTCCCTCGCAAAAACAATTTATTGCCAATATGAACGAGAAGCTGTCCGACAAAAACTTCAGAGAGGATACCTACCTGTTACTGAGACAAGGTATTGGATACAATATTGAAAATGCTTGGGAAATGGTTAGAAAAGAATTGGTTATAAAAATTTGAGAAACCTGAAGTCGCCATCGCGGAGGGTGAATTTTTCTTCATCAAGGATGTCTAAGAAGATCATGGCGATTTTTCGGTTGGTTCCCAACAACTCTCTAAATTGAGTCACCTTAATGCCCTCTTCATGAGCGGATAAAAATTTGTAGATGATTCTTTTTGCTTCAGAGATTTTTTTGGCGTGGAAGAGTTGTTTTTCGTAGCGATAGACTGTTTTTGTCTCAATCAGGCGGTTAAGAATAGGTAGGAACCATTCGTGGCAGGGGGTTGATATTTTGTACTTTTCAAAAAGTTCATCTTCGAAGAGACCCTCAAATCCGCCCTCTAATATGAGGGTTTCTGTTTTGTTAAGCTCCACCTGTTGCGTTTCGGTGATTATTTGTGCATATCCGGCAATATTCCATCTTTGGTTACTTTGGGAAAGCACCTCTTCTCTCTCCAACTGATTCAAAAACAATTGCAAAGCAATCTCTTGGCTTTTATGATCTTTGTAGAGCCTCTTCTCTTTGAATAGGGTTCGGATTTGCTCTTTACCCAAACCCGATGGGGAGAAGGGGTTGTGGGCGTTGTAGTGGGCAATGGCCTTTGTAACGGTTTGGGTGAATTGGCTGTATTGCTTTTTGCTGAATACGATGTGGGCGTTGTTGTGTTTGATGCAGAAAAGTTCGTGGGAGTTATCGATGCGCTCAATGATATGCTCCTCCTTTAGTTGCATGATGCGGCTGAAAAAAGCGGTATCCAAAAGATGAATGCTTTCAGTCGATTTATATAAAATGTACGCGAGTGGTTTTTCTATGGTTGGCATCAGGGCCTCTACGATTTTGGGGCTAATCTTCTTATGAACAAGGGGAAGAGGGTCTATCACCACACCTCCCGCAACGGTACGGTCATTGGAGGTATTTCGTAAAATAAAGCGCTCATTAAGCGAGAGATACCATGAACCACCCAACTCTATTTGAGCCACGGCACACACCTCGTGCCGCACCTTTACCTTGACGCTGAACTTTTTGGTTCCCACAAACAGCAGCGCCTCAAATTGTGCCAACCGACTGTATTCCTCATCTATAAACACCAACTCCGCATCGATGCGTTCAGTCTCAGGGATTTCATGTTCCACAATGAGGTCTCCCATCTCTACCTCCTCCCTCTTGACCCCGGCAAGGTCTAATGCAACTCTATTCCCTTGCACGCAGGAAGTTACGCTCTCTCCATGTCGCTGGATGTTTCGTACTTTCACCCTCTTCTTTTTGGGTAGAACCGTCACGCTGTCGCCCACCTCAATTCCGCTGCCCAATGAGGTTCCGGTGGCTATATACCCAAATCCCGTTACGTGGAATAAGCGGTCCACATACATCCTAAAGAAGTGTTGCGGAGGCTTTAACACCACTTCAAATTCGTCCTGTAACAGATAGTTTCGTAAAGCGTCAATCCCCGTTCCCTTGATTGCGGATACGCAAAAGATGGGCTTCTGCTCCAAGAAAGTGCCTTTGGTCATTTCCGACACTTCTGCGCTGCACAACTCCAAAAAGTCGGGGCTTACGGCGTCGCACTTGTTGATGACTGTGATTCCGCTTTTGATGCCAAGTAAGGAGCAGATTTTCAGGTGCTCGATTGTTTGGGGCATCACTCCGTCGTCGGCGGAGATGACGAGCATAAGAAAGTCCACACCGGTGGCGCCTGCAATCATGTTGTGAATAAAGCGTTGGTGTCCGGGGACATCCACAAATGCCAATACGCTATCTTCCGATTTTCGTAAATAGGCAAAGCCCGGGTTGATGGTGATGCCCCTCCGCTTCTCTTCGGGATGGGTATCGCAATCGATGTTGGTGAGCGCCTTAACTAAGGCGGTTTTGCCGTGGTCAATGTGACCCGCCGTTCCGATGATGTAGTGCCTCATATACCTCGGAGATAATTTCTACAACGCTATCTTTTTGGTTCTCTTCTATGCAGAGCATATTGATGTGTACTGCTCCCTTGATGATGTTGGTGAGAATGGGTTTATTGGCGCCAAGGAGCGCAATATGAAGTTCTTTGGCGAACCTTGCACCTTTTTGCCCTTTTTGCTCTTTTTGCCCTTGTTGCCCTTTTGGAGAAGAGAGTACCACTGAAAAACTCGGAATGGTTCTATCGGGCATTGCTCCGCCGCCATACTGGCCTTCGCTGCAAATCACACTGCTCTCTATCCCTTTTGCACGTAGTTGGTTCGAGAGGTAGTCGGCAAGGGATTTGTGTTCGGCGGCCTCTCTTCTCAGGGTGTAGAACAGCACATTTTGTGTAAAGAGTCTCTTTTCGTCCAAATAGTGGCGTGCGCTTGCTTCGAGTATGGCGATGGTGATTTTGCACACCCGTAACGCCCGCAACATGGGGTGTTTTTTCAACGCTTCGATGTAACTTCTCTTTCCGGCAATGATGCCCGCCTGACACGACCCCATTAACTTGTCGGCGCTAAAGCACACCAAATCCACCCCTGACTCAATAGCCTCTTTCACAGAAGGTTCTCCGTTCAGTCCGTTCAGACCGCTAATCCCGTTCAGACCGCCATTTCCGTTCAGATCGCTAATCCCGTTCAGTCCGCCATTTCCGTTCAGTCCATAATTTCGGATTAGCCCCGACCCCATATCGTAAAGGGTGAGAATATGATGCTCGGCGCCAAGTTGAGCCAGTTCGGCTACGGAGACCTCTTGCGTAAACCCTTTCTGGATGAAGTTTGAGCGATGTATTTTGCACAAAATGGCGGTGTTGACGTAGATCGCTTTTTTATAATCCAACAGATTGGTCTTGTTGGTGCTCCCCACCTCTTTCATGATGGCGCCTGAACTCTCCATAATGTCGGGCACCCTGAACGAACCGCCTATCTCCACCAATTCGCCCCTCGACACCACACACTCCCTCCCTTTGGAGAATGCGTGTAAGATGAAGATGAGGGCGGCGGCGTTGTTGTTTACAATCAAAAGCTCTTCGGCGCCTGTGATGAACTTTAAAAGATGGGTGGCGTGGTGGTATCGATCTCCCCTCTGCCCCGTTTCGAGGTCTAATTCAAGGTTGCTGTATCCGGTTAAACACCCTTTTACCTCCTCAAAGAGGTGTTCGCCCAAGGGCGCTCTTCCCAGATTGGTATGCAAAACAACTCCCGTTCCGTTGATCACCGCCTTTAAAGAGGGGCTGCCCATACGCTTGACCGCAGCTTCGATTTCGGACAGAAGCGCTGTTTGGGTCGGCGCCTTCCCGCCCTCCAGAATTTGCTTGCGAAACAGCTCAACAGAGGATTGCGCAGCAAACTTGGTGAGCGGCAAACCATATTCTGAAATAAGATTCGTTACCTTAGCCATAGACAATATTTTATCTATGGCAGGAAGTGTTCGTAGTTCCGTGTTCATGGCAGAGGAGGCAGGAATCGAACCTGCCACAGCCGCGTTTAAACGTCTGATACCGGTTTTGAAGACCGGGCGGAACACCGGTTCCATCTCCTCTTTACAATGTCTCGTTTTGACGCACGATAGAGGTATTGGTTTAATCAGGTGGCGTCAAAAAGGGAGCGCTTAGAAGAGAAACCCCGTGTTGATGTAGAGACTGCCCTTTCCATCTTGTTTGTCAAAGGGTTTGGCATAATCGACAGCAATGATGAAGTTCTGGTTGATGCCTATGCGAAGCCCTGCGCCGGCGGCGGTGTGGAACTTATCTGATTTGTCGGTGTTGATATATTTTAAATAGTCGTCAGAGTCTATCGGTCTAACGGAGGAGACAAGGCTATAGCCCCGATAAGAGAGATCGTAGTTCCGCGTCACCATCCCTCCATCCACAAAGGCGTTCAAGCCCAAATAGACGTTCTGTTTTGCGGCGTGAAAACGGAGAAACTTCCACCTGAACTCTGCATTGAAAAAGGCGACGTCCAACCCCTGAATCCGGTCGCGCATAATGCCGCGCACGGTGCGGTAGCCGCCAATGCCGTCTCGATCGTACTCTTTTCCAATGTTGCTAAAGACAGGCATAATGTAATAGGGCAGATCCCCGACACTTCCCAGATAGTTGAGGCGGTAGGCAAAGGTGAGGCGCTCTCTGACCAAAGGGAGGTAGTGACGGAACGTAACCATATAGCGGGTGTAGCCGTGGGTGGTTCCTAAGAAAGTGGGGGCAAGGGTGACGTTGGCTTCGGCCCAGATGCCGCTAGAGGGAGAGGCTTCAAAGTCGCGGGTATCGTACATAAGTCCTACCCTAAGTGCGCTTGTATTGCCTCCATCTTTCTCATTTTGAGGGATGATTCCCCACTCGATATATTTTTCGTAGAGGGTTTGTCCAAAAAACTTCTCCTCTTCGTCTTTGCCTTTATTGATACTTTCGAGGTCAATCGGGTTATAACTGTAACGGCTAAAGTAGTAGCTTGCTTGCCAAAAGAATTTGTTGTCCCATAAGTTTCCTACAAAATCGGCTTTGGCAGAGAAGGCGTTGCGCTCTAAGCGGTAAAAGGGCGTCTTTTCGTCTATGTCATAGAATGATTGATAGCCGTTGTATCCGTAGAAGTCCATCGCTTTGTCAATCACCAAAGTAGTTGCTACCGACATACGAATATTCGGGATTAAATGTTTGGTGTCGTAGGTCAAAAAGAGTTGTTGCGTTCCCTTGGTATAGGCCGAAGCCTCTATATACCACTGCTGACGGGGATGTGGATAGTGCGAACCATCTCCAAAATCATAAAGGTTGAGCAAGGCTCCATATTGAAAACCTTTGTCCTGGTCAAAAGCCACTACCGGAAGAGGTCCAAGGGAGATCCCTTTTTTAATGATGTCCCCGCTTTGCGCCAAGGCCAAGAATCCCCAAAGGGATAGAATTGATAACAAGATGCTTTTTTTCATAACGTATTTAAAATCAAGTGATTAATCTTGTAGTGAAAATTTTAATATTTTTGAACTGATTATAAAGGTTCCTATGTATCAGCCATTTTATATCTGAAATAAACCGTCTCCATATTCGAAGGTAGTCATACAGGAAGAAGAAGGAGGGGATGAAGAGGAGAACAAAGACAATACCCCACACCCACGAGAGCGTAATGGGAATGATGATGCTTCCCAACAGCAAGAGAATAGGGAGGAGCAGGAATGAGACGAGGAAGCGTACTGTATTGTGGAACGCTCCATCCTGAAATTTGGAACATAGAAACCTCGAGAGCAGCGTTACCGGCGCAGTGGCTACTAATGAAAAGAGAAAGTAGGGGAGTCCCAATATGAGCAATAAGAATTTGACAATGAGCATCAAACGGATATTCGACTTGAGCGCTGATTCTATGCCGATGCCCAATGCCTTTCGCTGATGGTAGAACCCCTCCGCCATTTCAAGGAGTTGTTTTGTCTTTTTGGGGTGAGATACCAAAGCGGACTCCACACACTTCACCGTCTCTCTTGCTGCCGTCAGGCGATTCAACAAAGCGTTATTATGCAACCTCAATCTTCGCAGTTGCTCTTTTTCGTACAGTTGTGCAAGCGATAGGGTGGCTTCATAATAGGAGTCGTCATTGATTTGGAGGATAAGCCCTTTCATCCGGTTGGAGAGTGTCTCTCTCAGGGCATTAATCTGTTGCGGGATGGTTAGCTCGGGATGTTCTTGAACAAATTGCGTCACATTGATCGCCTCCCCAACCTGTACCAGCATAGAGGAGCGATACCTGAAAAAGTGTCCATACTCCACCCCAACAGGCACAATATAGACCGGTTTCTTCGCTCCAAACGAATCGTTGGCTTGCAGTGCAATCCGAAAAATCCCCTTTACTAAAGGCAACAGACTGTGCATGGTGCGATGCGTCCCCTCGGGCATGATGCAAAAAGGGATTTCATCTTGCAAAACATCCACCACAATGTCGTTGATCTCTTCATTCTTGGATAGAGATTGAATTCCGTCCCTTTTCCGATGAATGGGTAACATTTTTAGAAAGGTCAGGAACTTTAGAATGATGGGATTCTTAAATATATCCGCCCTTGCCACAAACACTTTGGCTTGCCGGTCAATCACCAAAACCGCCAAAGGATCCATCAAGGTGTTCACATGATTGGGGGCAAATATCACCGCCCCATCTTGCGGAATGAGCTCTTTCCCCCAAAACTCCACCTTTCGATACGCCGCTTTAAACATGATATCGACACACCCCCTCAAGAAGAAATAGAGCCAACTCTTATCCTGTATCTTCCTATCCATATACGATCAAGACATTTATTTAAGTGACTTTCGAGACCAAAAAAACGATATTCCCAACCCCGTCACAATATGCCAAATTCCCCACCATGCCGTCACAAAGAGCATTCCGCCTATTGCAAGATCGGGTGGAAATATCTTTGGATTGAAGAGCAACACCAATCCTAACCCTGAATTTTGGATGCCCGTTTCGATGGTAATGCACCGCCTGTCTATTTGGGGTAGTTTAAAGAAGGTAGCCATACCATAACCGGTACATAATGCAGCCAAGTTGTGTATGAATACCAAGAAAAAGATAAAAAAGATATATTTCAGGAAAAGACTTAGGTTGTTGCTGAATGCCATCACCACCATCATTACAAAGAAGACAATGGAGAAGTATTGCATCGGTTTTTTCAATTTTTCAGAAATTTTTGGGAAAAATCTAACGGTTAATATACCCAAAATCAAAGGGACACCGAGTAAGAGGAAAACCGTTTCAAACATCTGAAAAAACTCTATGTGCAAAACTTGTAAGGCGTCCTGCGCATATTTGTTGATATAATTGACATAGAAACCACCCCATAATGCAAAGTTGAATGGGGTGATGAATGTGGACAGGGCTGTGCTGATGGCCGTTAAACTGATGGAGAGTTCTGCATTGCCTTTGGAGAGTTGCGTCATAAAGTTGGAGATGTTCCCTCCCGGGCAAGATGCCACCAGAATCATCCCCATAGCCACCATGGGTGTTATCCACTTGTTTAATAAAAATACCAGCAAAAAGGTGATGGCGGGGAGGGCAACCACTTGCGAAAAGAACCCCACCAAAACCGATTTTGGATACATAAGCACGTTTTTAAACATTTGTGCGCGAAGCCCTAAGGCAACACCAAACATCACAAATGCCAAAACAATGTTTATGGCAAACATTCCGCCGGCGGAGAAGTTGATCCTCACATTATCCAGCATCGATAGTTGTTCATACATAGTTTTTTGTTTTTAGGAATTATTATCAGGTATTTGTTTCGTAATCAGGTTTTGTTTTTTGTCCCTTCCGGTCTCGTCCTTTCCGGTCTCGTCCTTTCCGGTCTCGTCCGGTCTTTTACATATATCCGAACTGTTTAAGTCGTTGTCTGTTTTCCCTCCAATTGGGGGCAACCTTTACAAAGAGTTGCAAAAAGACCTTTCGCTCAAAGAAAGCCTCCATGTCGATGCGTGCTTGTGTGCCCACTTTTTTGAGCATGGCACCCTGCGATCCTATGATGATGCCCTTTTGCGACTCTCGCATCACATTGATCACCGCCTCTATACGATAGATTTCTTCCGCCTCTTTAAAGCCCTCAATCACCACTTCGGTACAGTAGGGTACCTCTTTGTCGTAGTTTTGCAATATCTTCTCGCGAATAATCTCCGAAGCAAAAAAGCGGAGGCTGCGGTCGGTAAAGAGCTCTTTGTCGTACCACGGTGGGGAGGGGGGGAGCAGGGCGACTATTTGGGTATAGAGGTTTTCGAGGTTGAACTTCTCGAGTGCCGATACCGGAAAGATTTCTGCCTTGGGAAGCAAGGTGCGCCAATGGATGACCAACTGCTCCAAATCTTGCTGGTTGCTCAAGTCTATTTTATTGATTATTAATAGTACAGGAGAATCGATTCGATGCAGTTTCTCAATATATTCCGCGTTCTTATCGCTGCTCTCTACCACGTCAGTAACGTAGAGCACAACGTCAGCGTCCCCAATGGCCATATCCACAAACTCCATCATGCACTCCTGTAACTTGTAGTTGGGGCGAAGAATACCGGGGGTGTCGGAAAAGACAATCTGGTAATCGTCTCCGTTTACAAAGCCCATGATGCGGTGGCGGGTGGTTTGTGCTTTGGAGGTGACAATGGAGAGGCGCTCGCCCACCAAGGCATTCATCAAAGTTGATTTGCCCACATTCGGATTTCCGATGATATTTACAAATCCTGAACGGTGAGCAACAGGTTTACTCATAAGATCCCATTTTTAACATAGCGATCTCTTTGGAAGTGAGGAATCTCCAAGCGCCGCGGCGAAGTCTCTTTTTGGTAAGTCCGGCAAAATAGACGCGGTCTAACTTCTTGACTTCGTAGCCAAGATGTTCAAACATTCTACGAATGATGCGGTTGCGTCCCGAATGAATCTCCACCCCAATCTTCTTCTCGTTTTCGTCCACGTAACTGATTTCGTCCACATGGGCTTCTCCATCCTCTAACTCAATCCCTTTGGCTAATGCCTCCATATCGGTGCGTTTTAAGTTCTTATCGAGGTCAACCTGATAGATTTTCTTGCGGTTGTAGGAGGGGTGCGTGAGTTGGTCGGTGAGGGCGCCGTCATTGGTGATGAGGAGTACGCCGGTGGTGGATTTGTCTAACCGTCCAACGGGATAGACGCGCTGCTCGCACTTTCCGGCAATCAAATCAAGTACCGTCTGCTCGGCATGAGGGTCTTCGGTGGTGGTTACAAAGTCTTTGGGCTTGTTCATCAAGATATAGACTTTCTCTTCGCCCAAAAGCCGCTCCCCGTTGTAGCGAATATCGTCAGTGCTCTTAACACGAACCCCCATTCGGGTCACCACTTCGTCGTTCACAGTCACCAAACCGGCGGCGATAAATTCATCTGCCTCTCGGCGGGAACAAAGCCCGGAGTTGGAGAGGAATTTGTTCAGGCGCATATCCTCTTTGGTAAATTCGGGGATGGAGCGTACCCTTGGCGGGTGCGGGGCGGCTTGGGAAGGTTGATCTTCAAACTCGTCTCGCTTCTTTCTGGGACGTAACTTCATCACCCTGTCGTCATTCTGTTCAGGGAAAGAGGAGTAACGAGGCTTTTGGGCGTCGAAACGCTCTGCGCGTTGTTGGGAATAGGAAGGGCGGTCGCCATCAGGTGAAAAGGCTCTTCTTGGGCGGTCGCCGTCAGGAGAAAAGGCTCTTCTTGGGCGGTCGCCGTCAGGAGAAAAGGGTCTCCTTGGACGGTCGCCGTCAGGTAAAAAGGGTCTCCTTGGGCGGTCGCCGTCGGGTGAAAAGGGTCTCCTTGGGCGGTCGCCGTCAGGAGAAAAGGGCCTTCTTGGGCGGTCGCCATCAGGAGAAAAGGGTCTCCTTGGGCGGTCGCCGTCAGGTGAAAAGGGTTTCCTTGGGCGGTCGCCATCAGGAGAAAAGGCTCTCCTTGGGCGGTCGCCGTCAGGAGAAAAGGGTTTCCTTGGGCGGTCGCCGTCAGGGGAAAAGGGTTTCCTTGGGCGGTCGCCGTCGGGAGAAAAGGCTCTTCTTGGACGGTCGCCGTCGGGAGAAAAGGCTCGCTCTCTCTTAGGGCGGTCGCCGTCAGGTGAAAAGGGGCGCGGCCTGTCGGAAAAGCCGTCGTTACGTATTGGGGCTGAATGATATGGGCGATCGCCTCTTTCGTTCTCCCCTCGCGGGGTATAGCGACGAGGTTTGTCGGAATCACCTCCATCGTGCCTTGCTGCCGAATGAAAAGGTTTGTCATTGTGGTAGGGGCGGCTGCCTCTTGCATCGTCTCTCGGCGATGTACGGTAGGGTCGGTCACGATAGGTGGAACTCCCTCTGTTGTCATCTGTTCGGGGGGAATAACGGCTCGGTCTCTCGGCGTCATTTCCGTCATTCGGTTCTCTTTCCCGTCTCGGGGAGAACGCTTTGTGCGGTGCGCGATGGTCGTCCCTATTGTGGGGCGTAAACCTGCGCGGAGGATTTTTTTCTGTCATTCTAATAAATTTCGGCCGCAAAGGTACGCTATTATCTTAAATTTTCCTACTTTTACACGCTAAAATCATACTCAAATTTTATGAAGCGTCCCCGTTTTTTTATCCTCTCCCCCCTCTTTCGAGAGAACCTGAATGTAGCGTTAACTTCAGTGAAAACAAATAGGTTAAGGTCTATTTTGACCATCCTGATTATTGCTGTAGGCATCACTGCATTGGTGGGCATCCTTACCGCAATTGAAGCGATTGGAGGCTCCGTTACCGATAGTTTCAGGAGGCTTGGGGCTTCTTCTTTTACCATCAGCTCCCGTTTTGCAACCGCTTCGGGAGGCGAATCTCGGACAAGAGTACGAAATACCCCCACCATCACCTATTTTCAAGCAATGGAGTTTGTCTCCAACTACCGTGAGCCTGCATGGGTCTCTGTATATACTTCGGCGCTCAACGGAGCGGTCATCAAGGTTGAATCGGAAAAGACAAATCCCACCATGGAGGTGATAGGCATCGATCCCAATTATGTACTTGTGCGCGAACTCTCTCTCTCTTCGGGACGGAACATCGGGGACCATGACCTTTCGCTGAGCAGTTTTGTGGCGATCATTGGGAACGATATTGTTGCCCTCTTTAAGGGAAAAAATCCGTTAGGCTCTTTCGTCAATATTAATGGAATTCGTTATATGGTGGTGGGCGTTTTGCAGGCGAGCGGCGGGGGATTCGGAGGAGGTCCCAACTCTCAGGTTTTGATTCCGCTGACCAATGCCCGCGCCACCTTTGGCACCGCCACCCAAAACTATCGGATTGTGGTCATGCCCAAAAATCCCGAAGATCAGGAGCACGCCATGGGAGAAGCCGAAGTGTGTTTTCGATCCATCCGGCGATTGGCGCCCATGGACCCCAATGACTTTAGAATCAACCGTGCCAACTCTGCAATGGAGTCGATGAAAGAGATAATGGGCTATATCACCATCGTAGCCTTTATCATTGGCATCATAACCCTGTTGGGCGCCGCAGTGGGGCTAATGAATATTATGTTAGTATCTGTAAACGAGCGGATTCGAGAAATAGGCACCCGCAAAGCGATGGGCGCAACCTCTCAAACCATTAAGCAGCAATTTCTTATGGAGTCAATTGTTATAGGACAGTTGGGCGGAATATTGGGGATCATCCTTGGCGTTCTGGTGGGAAACATCACCGCGCTCATCATCAAGATACCCTTTGTGCTCCCTTGGATCTGGATGGCAGTGGGCATCACCATCTGCTTTGTGGTGGGAATTGCTTCGGGCTACATCCCCGCCGTCCGCGCCTCCCGCCTCGATCCTATTGAGGCGTTGCGGTATGAGTAGGGCGCACCCATCGATTGAAATTTATCAACTTTAAAAATTTATATTTATGTTACATCAGAATTTGGAAAATGCGTTGAATCAGCAAGTAAACGCAGAATTATGGTCGGCTTACCTCTATTTGTCCATTTCTTATGATATGGACAGCAAAGGTTATGAGGGTATGGCTAAGTGGTTTGCCTCACAAGCAAAGGAGGAGTTTGCGCACGCCTCCCGTTTTATGAAATTTATTGGCGAAATGGAGGGAAAAGTGACCCTGTTGCCGATTGAAGCAGTTAAGCAGGAGTGGGATGCCCCGTTAGAGGCATTTGAAGAGACGCTGAAACACGAAAAGGTGGTTACGGCAAAAATCCGCGCACTCATGGATTTAGCCCTCGAACTTAAGGACTACGCCACCCAAAATATGTTGAAGTGGTTTATTGACGAGCAGGTGGAAGAAGAAGATTCCGCACGAAAGATTGTGGAGAAACTGACAAGGGTCGGGAGCAAGGTTTTGGGATTGTATGCGGTGGACAAGGAACTTGGAATGCGGTAAAGAGGGGGATCGTGCAACCTGATCCTGCACTTTTTCATAGGGAAGTCCGGGGG
>Ga0123353_10009771_pt1 | contig 13290 bp, 11 predicted proteins | sample TergutLab28metaG_3_FD_92763 | JGI IMG/M metagenome (GOLD analysis project Ga0123353, IMG submission 92763) | Labiotermes labralis P3 segment gut microbial communities from Petit-Saut dam, French Guiana - Lab288 P3 | ecosystem: Host-associated > Arthropoda: Insects > Digestive system > Gut ...
CGCAATGCTTTGCGTCTCCCCGGTGCAGATAACGCAACAAATTCATGGGAACGTGTATTTGTGAACGACATGAACCCGTGCGTGAAACGTTACCCAATCATCCAGACGCGAAGCATCGCGTCTTTACAGGCGGGACAGAACGTAGAAGCAATTTCTTTTACAGTTTGAGATAGTTCGTTTCCAGCGAAAACCTTACACCGTCATTGGGGGGGTTGACACGTTCCTCATGTATAGACTATGATTCTTTTTGGTATGTGTTTTCATTTCAACCCTCAAACAGGAGATCACAATGAGTCAAAGATGTTTTTTCGTGATGATGTTGGTGTTGGCAATCAGTGTCTCTACTTCCGGGCAGCAGACAGTGCCGCAGCAGACCGTGCCGAAACCTTACGGTGGCATTTTGCCCGATGCTCAAATCCCCGCTGATGGTAAACTGCGGATCATCAATTTTGGTGCTCACCCGGACGATGCGGAAATTCGCGCTGGCGGCACCGGAGCCCTTTGGGCGGAGCGCGGCGATCACGTTCTCTTTGTTTCCGTCACCAACGGTGACATCGGTCATTGGATCGAAGCTGGCGGTGTTCTCGCCAATCGTCGATACCGCGAAGCGCAAGATGCCGCAAAAATTCTTGGCGTCACAACATACGTCTGGGACATCCACGACGGCGAACTGGAGCCGAATCTCGAAAATCGCCGAAGGTTCACCCGTGAAATACGACGTTGGAATGCCGATGTGGTGATCGCGCATCGACCGAACGATTATCATCCCGATCATCGCTACACTGGCGTGTTGATGCAAGACTCCGCTTATATGGTCGGTGTTCCGTTTCTTTGTCCCGATGTGCCGCCGCTCTTGAAAACACCGGTTTTTCTGTATTCGCATGACACCTTCCAAAAACCGAATCCTTTTACTGCGGACATCGTGGTCGCCATCGACGATGTGATTGACAAGAAAGTGGATGCCTTGGTCATCATGGAATCACAGTTTGTCGAAGGGGGGGCACTGGGGCATTTGAATCCCCAAGCGGTTGCCGCGATCAAAGACCCGCAGGCGCGTGAAGAGCAACGAAAAAGAGTCGCCGAACGGTTCCGAGCACGATCCGCAGCGATTGCCGATCAGCATCGCGCAAAACTCATCGAACTGTATGGAGAGACGGTCGGATCAAAGGTCAAGTATGCAGAGGCTTTCGAAATCTGCGAATATGGTCGCCGTCCGAACAAAGAGGAAATCTTGAAAATCTTCCCGATTGCCCCTCCGAAAAATGTCAAATGAGGCGTTCGCGGGAAAGTTTCATATCCAGTTTTGCTGTATCTCTCATTCAGGGCGGTAGAATAGAGGAGTTAGGAGTTAGAATGGTGCTACCGCACCGTTTTTTCAGAGATGTTGCAATGCCGTTTGCGTCTCCTGACTGCTGACTACTGACTCCTGTATTCTTACACAAAATTGGGTATACAACAGCAAGCAAATTACAACATGAAAGATTACGATGAAAGCAGTCGTGTATGGTGGTGGAAACATTGGTCGCGGTTTTTTGGGGCAACTTCTCTTTGAAAGTGGCTATGAAACTGTCTTTATCGACGTAAACCGGGAGCTGATCGACAAACTGAACGCCGATCATTCCTATCCGATTAAGATCGTCTGCAACGAATATCAGAACGAAATGACCATCCGAAACGTCCGTGCCGTTCATAGCGATCATGCCGCAGACGAAATCGCAACGGCGGATCTCATGTTCACATCGGCGGGGGTGAATGTTCTGCCCCATATCGCGCAGAATATTGCAGAGGGCATTCGCAAACGGCAAGGGCGCGGGCTGGATATTATCATTTGCGAGAACCTGCTTCACGCCGACAAACATTTGAAAAAATTACTCGGCACCGGTGTTCCTGAGAACATCGGATTTGTCGAATCGAGCGTCGGACGTATGGTTCCCGTGATGAACAGCGAAATGTACGAAGGAAACATCCTTCGCGTATGGGTGGAGCCGTTTTGCACACTGCCGGTTGATCGGGCGGCGTTCAAAAATGAGATACCGACAATCAAGAATATGCTCCCCTCTGCACCGTTTGGATATTACATACAAAGTAAACTGTACCTTCACAATATGGGACATGCCGTGACGGCGTATTTGGGCTTGAAGCGCGGGTACACGTACATTTGGGAAGCGATGGCAGACGCGGAGATCGGCAAAACCGCCGAAGGGGCGATGCGAAGCAGTGCAGAGGCACTGTCGAAAGAACACGATAAACCGTTGGACGAAGTGATGCGTTATGCGTATGACCTCCTCAGCCGCTTTCAGAACCGATATTTAGGCGACACTTGCAAGCGGGTCGGACAGGACGCAAGACGAAAGTTGGCGATTGACGACAGGCTCCTCGGTGCCATCGCGCTGTGTAACAAGCATCAGTTGCCAACAGAGTGTATCAAGCGAGGAATTATGGAGGCGTTGGATTATCTTTAAGTCGTCGGTTGTCAGGATTCCGTTTGCAATTTACGGAAATCGGTCATGGACATGTGCATGTGTTTGCGAAAAACATAAGCGAGATAGTTTACATTGTTGTAGCCCATAATTTTTGATATTTTCTCAATGGGCAGATTTGTTTCTTTCAGGAAACCGATCACTTTTTTCAATCGTACCCGATTGATTTCGTCAAGAATGGTGTGCCGCAGTTCTTTATGGAACCTCATTTCCGCAGAACGCCGGGAAATATCCAAGTGCTCCACAACATCGGAAACACTGATCGGAACACAGGCGTTGACTTCAATGAATTCCAACGCCTGAATGACCAATTTGTCCGCGATGATTTGGGGATTGGTCGAACGACGTGCGACGACTTCCTTCGGTCCGTAATGAATCACGGCACAAGTGGAATGCTTTTTTCTTCTCATCAAGCCGTCCAGATGAGCGGCGCAATCGAAGCCGGCTTCTTCAAAGGTCATCATGATGCTGGACAAAGGAGGATTGGTCGATTCGCAAAGCAATTCGTCATTGTCCACTCCCAACACGGCAACTTCATACGGTACAGAGAGATTCGCGGCACGACAAACTTCAATGACTTGTCGTCCGCGAACATCCATCGCTGCCAGCAGTGCAATCGGTTTCGGAAGATCAAGGAGCCATCGGTTCAATCGTTCCTGTTCCAATCCCCAATCATTTTGTTCCCGGCGAGAACCGTTTTCATAGAGGTGACACGCGAATCCCGCCGCCTCGATTTGTGACGCAAATCCTCTCCCACGTTCCCGCGACCACTGAGCGTTTTTCGCCTCGGACACATAGCCGTAATGTTTGAATTTCTCCTGGAGAAAAAAATCCGCCGCCGCTCTCCCGACGGCGAAAGAATCACAGATGGCAATATTGTGCTTATCAAAAGGAAATTCCTTTTGGCGATGATCCCAGGGATCGATGACAATACTGGGAACATTCGCTTTTCGAATCGTTTTACAATAGTGTTCGTTATTCGCACAAGCGATCAATCCATCGGCATTCCATGTTTTGAAATCAATCGCGGACTGTTCCGACAATCGCCCCTCAATAAAGTGGAACTCCCAAGGACCATGAAGGTGCGCGTAACGAATAATTCCCTTGAGACAGTCCCGATAGACTTTGAACGCTGTCAAAAGGAGTACAGCAACCTTGGGAATTTTGGTGCGAATTTTTGACATGGGGATGTCACGTGACGTGAACGACTGTACTTTCTACGAAAAAGCATAACGGCAATCCAGAAATAATCAAGACAGCAGACGAACACCACCTTGCGCAAAATCGTAGTATTTTGCGTTTTATTTATGTTGACAAAAACAGACATTCCGGCGATACTGCTTGCAATGATTCGCAATCATCTTGGATCATCATGACAGATACCATGTACAAAAACAAACCGAGCCTTGTTCTCGAAAACGAAACGCTTCGTGCGGAATTCCTGCCCGACCCCGGTGGGAAGATGGTTTCTCTTGTCAGCAAGAGGACGGGATTTGAGTTCCTCGTGCAGCGTCCGCTGCCCACTTATCGGGAAGAGCCATTTGCCGGAGTTTACGTCCATGGTGAATGCAGCGGCTTCGATGACATGTTTCCCACGATTGATGTTTGCCCCTGCGAGAATCATCCCTGGCAAGGGACCGAACTCGCCGATCATGGGGAGGTCTGGTCGCTTCCTTGGGATGTAGTGTCCACAAGCGACCATTCGTTGACGATGTCCGTTCATGGCATACGTTTTCCTTATCTTTTGGAAAAGCGGATTACATTGACGGACAGTTCATCGCTTCGCTTCCAGTATGCGTTGACCAACTTGTCCCCCTTTGATTTTGACTATCTTTGGGCAGGGCATCTCATGATTAACCTCGAGGAAGGGACAAAGGTTTGCGTTCCCGAAGACTGTCGTGAAATGGTGACGGTCTTGTCGAGTGCTGGTTTGAAATTCGGAGAGACTCACCAGTGGCCCCACCTCAAAGATGCAAACGGTCAGGCGTATCGTGCCGATGTCGCACGACCCAAGACGGTGAAAGGATTCGAAAAATACTACTTTACCCATCCGTTGAAACAAGGCTGGTGTCGTTTGGAATATCCGCGTGATCGTTTCCAAATCACGTTTTCCACGGAAACGGTTCCCTACCTTGGTATTCTGATGAATGAAGATGGCTGGGACGGTTTATACAATATCATTATCGAACCCTGTTCTGTTTGTTACGACCGACCGGATGTTGCCAGAAAATATGGGCAACGCAGTGTCCTGCATGGAAAGTCAACAATTCAATGGGACATGGAAATTTCCATTGGCTAGACCCGGAGCGGGCACCCCAGAGCGGGTCGAAGCCCCGGAGCGGGGCTATCACAAATCATCTCAATAGTTTGGAGAAAAAAATGAAAGATAAAAAAGTTTTGGTCACGGGAGCCGGCACAGGCTTGGGACGTGAAATTGCACTCGAATTTGCCCGGCGAGGTGCCGCTGTTGCCATTCATTATTCCCATAGTAACGCGGGAGCCGATTCCGCTGTCCGGGAAATCCTCGAGTTTGGCGGTCGGGCAAAGGCATTCCAGGCAAATTTTGCCGAGGTCGAACAGGTGAAGAAACTCACGAGTGAAGCCATTGAGTATCTCGACGGAATTGACGTTCTGGTCAATAATGCCGGTATCACCATGACGCTTGAGTTTGAAAATGTCACCCCGGAACAATTCGATAAAGTGTACAACGTCAATGTACGAGCCCAGTTTTTTGCATTGCAAACGGCACTTCCCACCATGTTGGCGCAGGAAAATGGAGCCGTCATCAACTTATCGTCTGTTCATGGTTTTCGTGCCTGCAAAGGGCATGCCGTGTATGCGGGGACGAAGGGTGCCATCATTGCTCATACTCGGGAACTGGCTGTAGAACTTGCTCCTCGAGGAATCAGGGTCAATGCGGTGGCTCCGGGGGCGGTTCCCGTGGAGAATCATTTCAAAGCATCAGGATCAAACGACACCACCGCTCTCGCAAAATTGATCCCGTGCGGTTTTGCCGGAACGCCGCTCGACATTGCCAATGTTGTGGTGTTTCTCGCTTCCGACGAAGCGAGGTATATTGTTGGGCAAACAATCATCGTCGATGGTGGTACGACATCATGGATGTCGTTCAGTGAAGGGTTTCACGACACCGGATTGAGACTCGGAAATGGTTACGTTCCCGGTTTGTAATTTTTTGGAGAATATATGAAAGGTTGTACAGGAAAACTCAAACAACGAGTCCGAAATGGGGACGTTCTCCTGCACGGTTGCGTCATGGACAGCCGCTCCGGTGCCGTCATTGAAATGTACCATGAAGCCGGTTACGATGTCATTTTTTTGGATCGAGAACACACGGCTCTCAACAGTGAGACGATTCTGGAGCATATCCGGCTTGCAAGGGCATTGGAGATTCCCTGCATGGTGAGGGTTGCGGAGATTTCGTATGCCGAACTGAATCGCGTGATGGATCAGGCTCCCGACGGAATTTATGTCCCACGAGTCAGGACACGGCAAGATGTAGAAGAAATCGTTCGGCTGACGAAGTTCCCCCCCAAAGGAGTCAAAGGATTCGGTGCGAGCACGTGTCCTGCGGGAATGTACGTGGGGTGGCAACCGGATGGGCGCAAACAACTTGATTTTTTCAACAGCGAGTTCGTCCTTGGGATACAAATCGAAACGAAAGAAGCGTTGGAAAATTTGGAGGAAATCCTTTCTGTTCCCGGAATCGACATTGCAGTGATCGGAAATGATGATTTGACGCTCGGACTGGGAATGCCGGGAGAATTCGACCATCCGGCGTATATCGAAGAAGTGCGCCGTGTCATTGCCGCATGTCAACGTTTCGGAGTATTGCCGGGAATTGCCTGCGGCGAACCGGAAAAGGTACGTTTTTGGAAGGATCAGGGCATGCGCGTTTTTTGGGCAGCCGCTGACATTGTCAGTCTGTGGATGCACACCCAAAAACAAATCGACGACATTCGCAAATGTCTGGAAACAACATAAATCGTTATACGCAAAACGAGCACAAATTGGTTGTTTTGCCGTGGTTGTTTTTACCACGGAGGACACGGAGACTCACAGAGCGAGTTTCTGTGTCCTCCGTGAAACCTCCGTGTCCTCCATGCTGAAAAAAACCAATTTATACCCGGTTACTGTATATCACCATGAAACTGATCGAAAGAATAACAAACGAAAACGCAAGTCCCGATGAACTGCTCCTGTTCTATTTGGGTCAGGCGGGATTCCTGCTGAAAACCAGCGAGGGAAAAATTGTTGCGATTGACCTCTATCTTTCGGATGCCGCAGAACGTTTGTTCGGTTTCAAACGAATGTCCCCTGCGGTAATTTGCCCGGAAGAGTTAAATGTCGATTACTATCTTTCGACACATTCTCATGTGGACCATTTGGACACGGACACCTTGCCCATCGTTGCGAGGAATGACAAAACTTTTTTCATCGGTTCCCCCGATTGCGAAGCGGTGTATCGTGAAAACGGTCTCACGAAAGATCGTTATTGCATCCTGAAAACGGGTGACACTTACCAGACCGCCGAACTTTGCATCCGTGCCATTGACGCTGACCATGGCGATCTTGCCCCCGATGCCGTCGGACTGCTCGTGGAGACAGGCGGAATCAAAATATATCACGCAGGCGATACGGCGTTTGCTCCTGAAAAAATAGTGCAATCGCTGCAAACAACTATCGACCTCATGATTGCCCCCATTAACGGACAATTTGGCAATATGAATGCCCAAGAAGCATGCCGCCTTGCTGAAATGGTGAAACCAAAAATCCTCATCGCCAGTCATTTTTGGATGTTCCTTGAACATGTCGGCGAAGGGGGGAGCGGCGACCCGGCAACATTCCTTCGGGAAGCGAAGTGTTTGTCGGAAACCACAGCCATCGTGATGGCTCCGGGAGAAATGCTGAGATTGACCCGCTCCGGGTCCACAAAAACAGAAACAATACCATGTCCATAAAACCCATTGTTGCAAGACTCAATGCCGTCACATTTCCGATGATTGATGCCGAAAGGAACATTCTTTCGAGCATCAACGCCGATGTCGTGGAATTGGAAGGTGCGACCGATGATGAAATTCTGGAGGTTGCCGAAAATGCAGATGCGATCATGATTGTATCGGCATACCTTCGCGGGACTGTGATCAGGAAGTTGAGCAACCTGAAAATGATTTCTCGTTTGGGAACGGGTACCGACAAAATCGATATTGACGAAGCAACTCGTCTCGGAATCGTTGTTGCGAATCTTCCCGATTTTTCGACGGAAGAGGTGGCGGATCATACGTTGGCATTGATTCTCGCCTCGGCGCGTCGGTTGAAATATTTTGAAGGTTGTATTCGAGGTGGGCAAAGACCGTTATCGGTTGCGGGAATTCATCGGTTAGCGGTTCAGACACTCGGCATCATCGGCTTCGGACGCATCGGAAAAGCGGTGGCAAAACGCGCCCTTGCCTTTGGAATGAAAGTCATGGCGTGCGATCCCACACTTGCCATCGGGAAAAACAATGAATGGAATGTCGAAGCGGTTGATCTGGAGACCATCCTTTCGCAATCGGATTACCTGTCGCTGTTATGTCCACTCACTGCCGGCACTCGGGAGATAATCGGAATGAAACAGTTGCGAATGATGAAGCCAACAGCAACGTTGATCAACACAGGACGCGGCGAACTTGTCAACGAGAATGACCTTGCCCTTGCCGTGACGACCGGTGTGATTCAAGGGGCAGCCGTTGACGTATTTTCCGGGATCAATGTATTCAGTGAAAATGGTTTTTCGACGGAGCATCCGTATTTCACGATTGAGGATCATCTGTTGCTCACGCCTCATGTTTCGGCTGCTTCGGAAGAAGCCTTGGCGGTCGCAAGAACGGACGGCGCACAAGCGGTTGTTGACGTGTGGAATGGTTTGTATCCCCGGCACGTTGTCAACGGCAATGTAAAACCAAAAATCCCGCTTCGGCATCGTCACAAGGAGAATAATTGACCTTTGCGCAATTTCGTAACATTTTGCGTCATTTTTATATTGACGTCACGACCTTTCGCAGAGTAAAATGCCCCGGCGAGATGCGGGATGCTTTTGAAACGGGACGGCAAGTCCCCCAACCATGTGGAGAGTTTACAATGAAAACATTCAGTGCTGTTTTTCGGATGAAGGAAAGGCGAGCGTTTACTCTCGTCGAACTTCTCGTCGTGATCGCGATTATCGGAATGCTCATCGCGCTGCTGTTGCCAGCGGTTCAAGCCGCAAGAGAAGCTGCAAGGCGAATGACGTGTACCAACCATCTCAAACAACTCGGAATCGCGATGCATAATTATCATGATGCTCAGCAGGGAATTCCACCGGCGGTTCTTGCCCAATACCGCATGTCCGTTTTTCCGATGCTGTTTCCTTATGTGGAGCAAGCCGCTTTGTATGATATTATCGGTTCCTCGTTAGACCTGCATGGAGATGGCACGCATACGAAGGCGATGACCACCAATGCGTGGTGGGGTGAAAGTGAATTACACAATGGGGGAATCACCTGGGATGGTACCGGCAGACCCTTTGGTATCACAAACGAACAACGCAGAGGATTGGGTTCTGTTTCCATCTTCTTCTGCCCGACAAGGCGAAGTCCCCCCGCCTATCTGAGTGATCCCTCGGCGACAAGCAAGGCAAACTACATGTCGCAATACTGGCATGGTCCGCAAATTGATTATGGGATGGTCATGACGGGGGATCGCGCGACCGGTTCAGGATGGCATATTTTTGCGAACCCCGGCAATGTTGCCATAAAAGGACCTTTTCGGCAATCAGATTCCGATTATGTTCAGGATAACATCCGTATTACTCGATGGGGACCAAGGGACACGTTTGCTTGGCTCAGTGACGGAACCAGCAATCAATTAATGTTCGGCGAGAAGCATTTCACCAATACGCCCGTTGCACGATTGGGGGAGTGCGAAGTTCTCGGTGACGATTGCAGTTATTTGGGTAGCGATGCCAATGGAGTCAATGTCACGTCCATTTCAAGGACATTTGATAACTTTGGACCGACAGGCGGTCCGATCGCCCTTCCCAATGAAACCACCAACAATGCTCCGCATCGTTTCGGGTCAGTCCATTCGGGGATTTGTAATTTCCTGATTGGGGACGGTTCCGTCCGCGCGATTTCCAACACGACACCACAAACCTTGCTGATGGCATTGGGCACCGTTGATGACGGAGAAGCCGTTTCCTTGCCATAGCATATCGAAAAATCGAAAAAGAGGGAGAAATCACTTGAAAACTTACAGATATTTCGTCGTACTTATGGTGTTGTGCGGTATTCTCGGATGTGGTTCAAACGTCAAATTCGGCGGGCGGGTCACTTATTCCGACGACGGTTCGCCTTTGACCACGGGAATGGTCTGCTTTGAAAGCAATACCTTTCTTGCGCGTGGTCCCATCGATAAGGACGGTTACTACGACTTGGGGTCTTTGGCTCTGAATGACGGTATTCCGAAAGGCGAATACCGGGTTTATATTTCCGGAGCGGATTCCGTGGAGCAGGTCGAAATGAAGCAGGTGCCTGGGCAAGCGGCATACGTCACGAGTACGAGCATGAGCGGGACAATGGGCGGACAAATATTCACCCCTTTGATTGATCCGAAATTTACCGAAGGAAAGACTTCGGGGCTGACTGTCACCATCGACGGTTCATCCAAGCAGTTCGATTTCAAAGTGGACCGATATAAACGTTAAGTTTGGTCGGCAACCCAAACAACAAAGATAAAACAAAAACTAACCATAGAAAGGAACACACCATGAAATCAATGTTTCGAACATTCGTTACGGTTGTTTTACTGACAGCCGGAGTCACCGCTTTCACTCAGGAGAAAGAGCAAGCGATTCCAAAGGTCAAGGATGCCTTATATCGTGTTGACCTTAACGGCAAGGAATTGGGGGGAGAGATTGACCGACGCATCAACGACCTGATTTACAAGAATTACATGGTCGTTGATGTCGACAAGAATTGGCTGGACAAGTTCCGTTTTAGGACGGATCGGGGTAATACGCAGGGCGTCTACTACGGGATCGGTAAATTGATGGACGCTGGCAGTTTGTTCACCGCCTACTCCGGCGATCCCGGCGTTGCCGCCCGAACGCAGTATCTCATCGATGAACTGCGTAAAACACGCGATCCGAACGGCTATCTCGGTTTTTGGACCGTTGAGCCGAACAACAAGCAGGACCATATCAATTGGATTCTTCACGAACAAGAATATATCACGTTGGCACTGGTCAGACATTACCGCGCCACCGGCAATCAAAAGTCGCTGGAAGATGCCAAAATCATGGCTGATTACATCCGCCAGTCGTTTCCCAAAAATGAAAAGGGAATCTATTACATCGAACCGGGAATTTCGATTGCTGGAATCTGTGAAGCGTTCGTCGAACTCTATCAAGTGACCGGCGACGAAAAATACTGGGATTATGCACAAAACCTTCAATACGAACTGCATTGGTGCTATGAACCATACGACGAGTGGGTCAAGAAAACACCTTACACGCCGTTTCATCTTTACGTGATGCTTTCGCACCTTTATCCCGAACTGGAACGATACCGTTACAGCGGTGATGACGAAATGCTCAAGAAAAGTCATTGGATGTTGCAGGAACTGTTTGAAGAGGGACATGGGGCGATGTTAGTCACCGGTTCCAGTTCGCAGGGAGAGTACTTCACCTACAATCAAAATGGCGCCGGGGCGATTGAAGAATCATGCGTGACCGCCTATTTGCTCCGCGAGTTCGACAGCCTCATGCGGCTCGAAGGCGATATGCGCCTGGGCAACTTCATGGAAAGGTCTATCTATAACGCACTTTTCGCCGCTCAGTCACCGGACGGCAGACGGATATGTTATTTCACCCCGTTCACCGGTAAAAGGACATTCCAGACGATTGACACGTTCTGTTGCAACGGGAATTTCCGTAGGGCAGTTGCCGAAATCCCGCAAAAGGTGTTTTACAGAACGAACGAAGGTGGAATCGCGTTGAATCTCTTCACGGATTCCAAAAAAGCATTCGATCTGAACGGGAAAAAAGTGGCAATCGCGGTTTCGACCAACTATCCCAGCGATGGCAACGTCAACATTGCCTTTGATTGCGAACAATCGACACGGTTTACGTTTCGTTTTCGTGCGCCAGCCTGGTCAGAAAAAGTGACCGCCTCATTGTTGGACAAATCGGGACAAGTCGAGAAGGTTTTCGACATCGAACCGGCGAAATTGCCGCTCGGTTATGTCGAAATCGACCGAACCTGGAAGTCCGGCGATCAGTTGCACCTTTCCATGCCGATGGATTGGCGATTGATCCGGGGCAGGGAAACGCAGGCGGGTCGCGTCGCTTTACTTCGGGGACCGGTTGTTTTTTGCATCGGCGAGGAGCGGAATTCGCATCTGCTTGACAAGGTGCCGCAGGTTCGTGATCTGGTGATTGATCCGGCAAGTATCGGCGATGTCAAACTTGATTCGACCATCCGACCACAAGGACAGAAAGTGACGGCTCGTGCTTGGACGAATCCAGAACGAACTGGTGAACAAGTCGAAGTGGTATTTACAGAATTCGTCGATCCTTCCGGGCTTGACATTTATTTCAAAATCCCCAATCTCAAAGACGCATCTCCGATAAGGCTGATGGACGACGAACTTTTCTTCATGCCACGACTGACGGCAACGCACGTGGTTCTGGCGGCACGTTACGGTCCCAAGGCATCGGGTGAGTTGGCTCCGCTATTCGAAGTCAAGGGGAAAACCATCGCTTCATTGGCAAACGATTACATCGCCCCGGCTGGCAAATTGGATGTAAAGGCGATTTTCCCCGATTCCAGCAAAGCGGGAACCTGGACAGTTGGTGGTCTTCGTGACCGGAAAGCATCACTCGACGCACCGAACAATTTGACGGTGTTGAACTCGTCACACAAGGTTTTCGGCACCCCGCTGGGTTTTGCATACGGCGGTGGTTCCGCCGATGGTCTGGGATTTATTGCCAATCATGATCCCTCGGACAAGCAGGAAAACACATGGCAGCAGAGTTTCACCTCGTCCACGTTGGATCAGGCGATTCCCGCCGGGGATCGGGGAAATTGGCTTTTGACCCATCCCCTCGCGGACAGAAACAGTGCGGTCGTTGTTCGTTGGCAATCCGAGAGTGCGAAGCATTATGCCAATGGAATTTTCGTTGACGCTTCCGTTTGTTCGCGGGCAACTGCGAATGGCGTCGCCGTTGAGGTGACCGCCGAAAACGACAAGGGGGAAAAACTCGAACTGGGAACCATATTGACGAAAGACGCACCCAATGTATCAGGTTGTTGCATGGCGACCTGGAACAAGGGATTGCCACCAGGAACATGGAAATCGATCGAGTTTCGCGTCAGTAACAACGGCGATCATATCTGTGATTCCACGGCACTGCGGTTAAGTATTTTGGCACCGGATGAACCCGTACTTCAATCCGATGTGTTTGCGAAGTTCCAGACGGTTTTCCAAGGGAAAAAGACGACAGAGTTGGGTGATTTCACCAAGTTGTTCGAGGACGGCAGCGGAGACAAGACGAAGACGTTGAAACTCAAACTCCGCAGCCGCCTCACCGGCGAAATTTCCTGGCAGGAGCTGACGAACGGAACCGTTTTGGAGTTGTAATGGGTAACGTCCAAGGCTTTCGCCAGAAATTAACATGCCATTTTCAGCCTTATCGCATTCCGTGGAGCAGAATACAGGAGTCAGGAGTCAGAATGGTGCTACCGCACCATTTGACTCTGGCAGTTCCTTACCG
>Ga0123353_10009772_pt1 | contig 13290 bp, 10 predicted proteins | sample TergutLab28metaG_3_FD_92763 | JGI IMG/M metagenome (GOLD analysis project Ga0123353, IMG submission 92763) | Labiotermes labralis P3 segment gut microbial communities from Petit-Saut dam, French Guiana - Lab288 P3 | ecosystem: Host-associated > Arthropoda: Insects > Digestive system > Gut ...
CCCGTGATTATGTTACCTTTTTCGATACCTTTAAGCTACTTTTGCTATGTTCTGCCTTGTTTCGTCATGGGCTAACTCGAAAATTCCTTGTTCACTATGATTATTTCCGAAACTTGGGTTAGCGAACATGATTGCTACAAGGCGCTGACAAAGCTATCCCCGGCTACGATGATATGGTCGTCCAAGCGGATGCCCAGCAATTCGCCGGCTTGCTGGATCCGCCGGCTCACCTCCCTATCTTGGGGGCTTATGTCGAGTGTGCCGCTGGGATGGTTGTGGGCGATAATGATGGAGGCCGCCCTGTCTTCGATGGCCGGCGAGAAGACCTCCCGGGGATGGACTAGCGAAGACGTGAGCGTGCCAATCGAGACGACCCTGTTGCGAATCAGGCGCCTCGCGCCGTCGAGCGTCAGCACCATAAAGTATTCTTGCTTTTTGTTCTTGATGGACGCCAATTGCGCCGCCGCTTTTTCCGGCGTGTCGATGCAAGGCGACGTCTGCTTTGTGTATTTTCTGCGCCAAAACTCCAAGGCGGCAAAGACAACTGTCGCCTTGGCGTTTCCTATGCCCTTGATGCCCTTGACATCGTCTATGGTCAGTTTGTCCGCCCCGACCTTGTTGATCACGGCATCCAGGTTCCTGGCAATCTGCTTGAAATCGTTTCCTTGGCCGCCGCTGCCGATGACAGCCTGGAGGAGTTCGATATCCGACAGGGCCGCCGCGCCCTTCCGGCTCAGTTTCTCCCTCGGCAGCTCCTGCCCCGGCGACCCTTGTCTCGGCAACTCCTGCTTCGTTGGCACCTGTTTCCTGCTTGGCGTTGGCGTGTCTGGCATCATGTCATTTCCCCCGTTGCCTGCCGCCTGCCTTCTGCCGCCTGCCTTCTGCTTTCTGCCTTCTACCGCCTGCCGCTTAACGCTTACAACTTACCGCCAGTACCGCCTTCCGCTTAACGCTTGGAGAACTGCGGCGCGCGGCGCGCGGCCTTGAGCCCGTACTTTTTGCGCTCCTTCATGCGGGGATCGCGCGTGAGGAAGCCCGCCTTCTTGAGCAAGGGCCGGTATTCGTCGTTGACCAGCAGGAGCGCCCGCGCGATGCCATGGCGGATGGCGCCGGCCTGTCCCGTGTAGCCCCCGCCGGTCACGGTGGTTTCGATGTCCACCTTGCCGATGGTGTTGGTGGTGACCAACGGCTGGCGCACGATGAGCTTTAGTGTCTCCAACCCGAAATACGTGTCGATATCGCGGTTGTTGATGGTGATCCGTCCCGTGCCGCCGGGAAACAAATGCACCCGCGCCACCGAGGACTTGCGGCGCCCCGTGCCGTAAAAATACGTCTTTTTACTCTGATACATATTGTTCCCCCTCCCTTATTCCGTCGCGCCGTAAGCGACCGGCTTTTGCGATGCATGCGGGTGTTCCGGGCCTTTATAGACCTTGAGGCGGTTGATCGCATTTCGGCCGATGGTATTCTTCGGCAACATGCCGCGCACGGCCAGCCGCATGGCAAATTCCGGCTTGTCCTGCATGAGCAGCCGATATTTTGTCTCTTTCAGGCCGCCGACGTAGCCGGAGTGTTTCCGATAGACCTTTTGCTCCAGCTTGCGGCCGGTCAGGACAGCCTTTTCGGCGTTGACGACAATGACAAAATCGCCGCCGTCCACATGGGGGGTGAATTCGGGCCTGTGCTTGCCCCTGAGCAAGGTCGCCGCCAAGACCGCTGTATGGCCAAGCGGCACGCCGGCGGCATCCAACACAAACCATTCGCGGGTGATGGATTCGGGTTTAGCCATGAATGTACTCAAAAATGGCGCCTCCTTCTTTGGAAAACTCAAAACTTAAGCTCTGCTTACTTCGCTAAACTGCGCTCTATTGTACCACATCGCGCACGCGCTGTCAAGCACCGTGCGCGATTATTATAATCTATGTTTTTCTATCTCTTCCATGCTCGCGTATACGAGAATATGCTCACGAATGCTCCCAGCTCACACACGATTTATATTTTACGGCCCACACCTCTACGCCAGTATCAGATACCCCCGCTCGTCAAAACGCAAAGCGATCATCCGCGAGCGCGTGTACTTGGCAATTTCCTTCAGGCGCATGTCGTCGAAGGGCGTGCAAAACGTAAAGGAAACGCCTTGCTGCCGCGCGCGCCCCGTGCGCCCGATGCGGTGCAAATAGTACTCGTTTTCGTTGGGGATATCGTAGTTGAACACGGCGTCCACGCCGGTGATATCCAAACCCCGCGCCGCCACGTCGGTGGCCACCAACATGTTCAGGCTACCCCGGCGGAAGCTCTGCATCACCTTCTCCCGCATTTGCTGCCGCACGTCGCCGTGGATACAGTCGGCCGCGTAGCCGCGCCGAAGGAGCGTCTGCGACAAGCGGTCGGCAAAACGCTTCGTATTACAGAAAATGAGCACTTTCCGGTATTGATAGGCTTTGATGATATCCAGCATATCCTGGGTCTTGCTGCCCCTGACCTCGATGCTATATTGCTCGATGGGCGGCTTGTCCTCGTCTATGTCGGCCACGCTGACCTCGGCGGCGTCGCGCTGGTATATCCACGCGATATCCATAACCTCCCGGGATATGGTGGCCGACATGAGGGCCAGGCAGCGGCGGTTCACGGTGAGATCGAGGATCTCCGTGACCTCTTGAATGAACCCCATGTCCAACATGCGGTCCGCCTCGTCCAGCACGGCCGTGTGAACGTTCTCCAGCGACGTGGTGCGGCGATCCAAGTGATCGCGCAGCCGGCCCGGCGTGGCCACAAGGATCTGGGGGCCGGCCCGCAACTCCTTGATCTGGCGGTCGATGCGCTGCCCACCGTAAACGACTATAGTCCTGATATCTTGCATGAAGGCCGTGAGCTTTCGAAACTCGCCGCAGATTTGGATGGCCAACTCGCGGGTCGGCGCCAGGATCAACGCTTGGACGCTCTTGTCTTTGGGATCGATGTGTTCCAAGATGGGGATCGCGAAAGCGATGGTCTTCCCTGTGCCGGTGGGCGCCTTGGCGATGACATCCCGCCATTCCATCAGGGGCGGGATGCTCTCCGCCTGCACGGTGGTCATCTGGGAGAGGTTCTGGCGGCGGAGGGCCTTGCGGATGGCGGGGGAGATATCCAATTGATCAAAGGTAGTAATGGGTGAAATCATAGGCATCGATTTTTCCTTTTTTAAATTTTCTTTATTTTCTTTATTTTCTTCATTTTGCCAGAGGCGATCGCCATGAGCTTTTGCCGGTATCTCCTATATTTGTCGCGACGCTTGCCCCTGATATAGTATTTCCCCGCTTTTCGTCGCGCCGAAACGGCCCCGGGCGCCGCCGCCAGGCGGCGGGCCTTCCTCTTGAGCGATGGGAATTGCGTCACATAGGTGAGATGATACCAAAAATTCTTTTCTTCGTCGTCGCAATCCGATTCCCACCAAGCGGCGTACTGCCGCTCGATGGGGGCGTACATGAGGGCATCGAGCTCCCCGGGGGTATAGATTTTCCGTTTGATGGCCTCGGCGGCGATGTCGGTACCCGGCAAAAACCCCAGGTCATGGAGCTGGAGCGTGAAGCGCCCGGGCAGCATATCGCATAATTCGTAGGTCTCCCGCAACTGCTGCGTCGTCTCGAAGGGGTGGCGCAAAATGAAGTCGTAGACGACGCGCGGCACGCGGGCATCGGCCAAGGCAGACGCGGCAGCCAGTATCTGATCCTGGCTCTCCGTGCGGTGGAAGGCTTCCTTGCGCACCTGGGGCGATCCGCTCTGTATGCCCATGACGACCTGGAACAGGCCGGCGGCGCGTAGTTTTTGAAGGAGTGCCGCATCGGTCTTGAGCGGGTGCGCCCAAATCTCGAAGGGCAGGCCGATTTCGGCGGCGTAGCGGGCGGCGAACTCGTCGATCCACGCCGAATCCCCGGGGAAAATCTCATCCCAGAAATGGATGAGCGACAGGCTCTTCATGCGCCTCTTGGCTTCCTTCAACTCATCGATCACGGAAGCCACCGACCGGAAGCGCAAAAAATGCCTGTTGTCGCGGTAGATGCGCTTGATGCTCACGGTCGAGCAATACGAACAGACAAAGGGGCAACCCCGGGAGCAGGCGGTCTCGTAACTGTACGAACCCAGCATGGGATCGCCGCGGCTGATAGCGCCGTCGTCGATAAAATACTTGTTGTCGAGGCCGATCCCCGCCATCCTCAGCGTGTCGAGGTCTGTGACAAGGGGGCGCACGGGGTTCACGACGGCTTTGCCGCCCTCCCGTTCCCGATAGGCGAGGTTTAAAACGCCCTTCGTATCGCAGCCGTCGGAAAGCAACGACGCGAATTCGGCGATAGCGCCCTCGCCCTCGCCGCGAATGACATAGTCGCAATGATCATTTTCCAAGCAACGTTCGGGGAAAAGGGTGGCATACACGCCGCCCCACACCAGCGGCGCCTTGGCATGGGCGCGTACTTGGCGGCTTACCTCCTCCACCACTTCCAGATATAGGGATGTCATGACCGAGAAACCGATAAACAGCGGATCGGTTTTATCCAACAGATCCAGCAAATGCGCTATTTCGGACGGCGTGGGCCTTTGGGGGCGCGCGCTGTGAAAGCCCTTGAAATACAGAATCGTGACCTCAAAACCGCAATCGGCCAAGGCCGTCTCCAGAAAGCGAAAACCCAGCGGCTTGGGGTTGTAAAAGTTGACCAGCAAAACGCGGCGATTGCCCATGGCGAGTTCTCCTGTAGTTCTCCTGTCGAATGTCGAGTGTCGAATGTCGTACGGATTCGTACGGATTCGTACGGATTCGTACGGATCAGGGTCCCAAATAACGCTTGACCAATTCCTGCAGAAGCTCGTCCCTGTCAATCCTGCATATCAAACTGCGGGCGCCCAAATGGTTTGTAATGTAAGTTGGATCCTCGCTCAACAGATAGCCGACAATCTGATTGATAGGGTTGTAACCCTTTTCCTGCAAGGCGTTGAAGATCATCGTCAAGATGATCTTCATCTCATGCGCCGGATCATCGACCAATGTGAACTTTCGCGTGCTACCGTCCATTCCGCAACCCTCCTTTACAAGCTCTACTATAATTTTATCACACTCATACAGGTATTGTACAGTGGTGTCATGAAAAAGTTTTACAAGGCGCATAGAGACGCACATGATCTGTTATGCGAAGAAGGGGCCGGCTTGCCTGCCGACCCCCCTCCGTTCCAAGGAGATGCGCCCCAAAAGGACTTGAGAACACGATTGCGATCAGCTGCGATCAACTGCGATCAGCTGCGCTTAACTGGTAACGTTGATGTTGACGGTGAAGTACTCCTGGGCGAGGACATCGATCACGGTAATGACGGTGGTGCCGGTTTTCACACCGGTCACGAGGCCGGTGGGGCTGACCGTGACGTTGGCGTTGGAGGCGACATAGAAGACCGTTTCCGGGCTGTTGGAGTTGATCTTAATCTGGTAGGTCATGCCTTTTCTGATGACGGGGGATTGCGGCTGGTTGCCAATGTTGAATATCTTCAAATCTTGGTAGTCGGACAGCTTGGCGACGGCGTCGGCTATCTCCGCCACCGATCCATCTACGAATAGATCCTCGGTGGACGCATAGTAAGCCCACGCGCCAGCCCAGCTCATGGCGGTGTAGGTCGATTCGCTCAGCGATCCCATCCAGCTCACGAAGCCCGCTCTGGCTCCTTTGAGGGCCACGACGCTGACAAGGTTGGCCTTGGCTCCTTCCAACGCGAGGGTCGCGGCGACGATTTCCTCGTAGAGGGAAGTCCAGTTGTCATAGACATCGATGATTTCCTGCACAGCGACCCAGGAGGCAGCCGTGTAATCCGCCTCATCCAGGGCTGCCAAAGCCAAAGCAGCGCCCAACGCGGTCTTGTCGGGAACCTGAATCGCGCCGATATCCACGCGGGCAGCGGTCACCGGGGATCCGAAGAAGTCACGGCCGCCGTTGAAGGGCGTGCCGAGGTCGTCGTTGGCGGCGAGGGAGGCGAAGGTTCTCCCGGTCGTCAACACGTCCGTCCAGTTGTTGTTCACCACGATGCCCCCGCCAATCATCGGGGAACCCTGCTTGGGCATAAAGTTCCTCAACTGCTTAAAGATGCCGGACTTGGAGGGCACGCCCACGCCGGTGGGCGCGTATATCGTGGTCGCGGGGTACGTGGTCGTGCCGGAAGCGGTAATCGGGGTCCCCGTGGGGCCGGGATCCACGATCATCGGGTTGGCCGCCCCCAGCGGCGCATTGGTGTTGTAGACGATGGTGTTGCCCTGGCCCGCGCCGCCCGCAAGCGCCTGCGTCATGGCGGCCGGGAAGTTATAGAAGATGTTGTTCTTCCATGTAACCGGATTCCTGGTGAAGTTGGCGTTCAACCCGTAGGTGGCGCTGGAGGACACCGTGGTCAGCGGCGTGGCATTGTTGTAGAAGAACAGGTTGTTGAAGAATTGGGCGTCCACGTTCGAACCCTGCCCGGCGGTAAGGGCCGATCCATACGCATGGGTAACCCAGGTGCCGGAGAGCGCGCCGCCGTCGTCATTCTTGAAGAAGCGGGTGCGGGGGTTGTTGAAGATGACGGTGTTGTTGTAGGCGCGCAGGCCATGGTTCCCGCGGCGCCATTCGATGACGCCCCAAGTGGCGCCCTGGCCGTCGTTCTTGCTGATGTTGTAACGCCAGACATGCTGGAAGCCGTACAGCGGGTCGGTGGTGTTGCAGTTCATCATCCAACCGCCGTAGTTGTCATGGGTGTAGTTATATTGGAGATAGATGTCGTTGCAGAGGGCGTCGATCTCCATGCCCTGGCCGTCGCCGTTGCTGCCATGCGAGAAGTTGGGCTTGTTGTGCATGCCGTAGCACTCGTTGTACTGGAAGGTCACGTTCGAGGAACTCCAGGTGAAGATACCCACGGCCATTTGCGTCCTCAATTCGCAGTAATAGACCAGGTTGTTCTCCATGACCGCGTTTTCGAAGTTGTCTACGATGACAGCGTCGCCGGCGATATCGTGGAAGATGTTGTTGGAGAAGTAGGCGTTCTTATTGGGTACCCAGCCGCCCCTCGTCGTGCCGCTCGGCGGAAGGTAAGGCGCGTGATATACGGCCTGCGTCCCCGTCGCCGAAGTCCTCCAGTTGTTCCCCTGGTAGGTATTGCTCCGATTGGCCCAGGGGCTGGTATTGTTGATGCCGTCGCGCGTCAGATCATACAGCTCGCAGTTTGTGACGGTGACATCGTGGATCGCGCTGACGACGCGGTTGGCCTGTACCGGGTTTGTGTTGACCTGGAAGATGAGGCCGCCGGAGGATTTGCCCCGGTTGGTGTTGGCGCCGTGATAGCCGTGGATCACCAGGTTGTCGAAGGTGTAACCGTAAGTATCGCCGGCGTCCTCATTGTACACCAGGATGCCCCGGCGGTAGCGCGTGCCGCTGGAGCCCGTCGTGCCGGTGCCCGTCGTGGCATAGCTATCGTTCCCGTGGTTTGTGCGCGTCGTCCACGGGGAGTAGGGGTCATGCAGCTCCAGGTCGCGCACCTCGTAATGCTGCACGTTGGCCAGCCGGATTTGATCCACGCCGAAGTACGGGTAGCTGCCGTTGTTGACAAACCAGTAGGGGTAGAACACGTAGTCGGCGTTCATGTTGGGCATCACCGTGCCGGCGGCGATAGTGCCGCCGTTGCTGGCGACAGTCCCGCCCGCGACAGCCGCAGCCGGCGTGGCGGCGGTGGTACGCGTATAGTTGCCCTCCGGCGTGGGTACCAGCTTGGGACGCGGGCCCTCACCGTAGGAGGCGATGACGATGGGTGCCGCTTTGGTACCGGAACCCTTGGGTACCAGCGAACCGACAAAGGTGCCGCCCCGCTTGTACAGGATATGGTCGCCGGGCTGGAAAGCCGTGACTTGGTTGACCCTCGCGGAGGTTTTCCAGGCCGTCGCGGGCGTCAAGCCGTCGTTGGTGTCCAGGCCGTCCACGTCATCGACGTAGTAGCAACGGACGCCTGCGGGGGGAAGGTAGACCCTGTTTTCGTCGGGGCCGTCGGTGATATCGAAGTCCCCTGCGGTGGTAAGTGTCGAGACGTCTTTCGCCATGGCGGGCGCCACCACCAATCCGGCCAGGAGCACCAGCGACAACAGGGCGGCAGCCAGCCTTTTGCATGTTTGTGAACGCATTTTTCTTCCTCCTTAGTGTTTTCTCGTTTTTGATGCCGTGCTAGAACCGGAGTTTGCTCAGTTGGATCGCCGATTCGACAACCTCGGGGTAGTAGACCTCCCGCACATACTCGAGGGCAACGGTGAACTCCACCTCTTCAAAGGATGGCCGATCGATGGTGACCTCCAGGACTTTGGCCCTCCGCTTGACTAGTCCGAATTCATCCTCGTACTCCCCTTCCCATACGGAACCCTGTTCGTATTCCATGGTCAGCAGGAAATCGCCCAGTTCGTCGCCCAAGCGGGACATGGTCTTGAGATCATTCCTCGTTACGCTGATCTCCTCGGTGATCCCATTGACTGTATATTCGTATCTCACCCCCTCTATGCTCTGATATCGCTCCTTGTTGTTATGGTAAAACCCGAGGACTTGGTCGCGTAAGGCGTCCCCGAAATTTTCGCGCATGATGCCCACAATCTCCAGTTCCAGGTTGCTGTATAGAAACTGGAAATAGCCGATCGCGTCGAAGGACACCGGGCCGTAGAATACCTCGCCCGCCTCCTTCATCCGCTTCCGTTCGGCGTTCTCCCGAGCTAAACTCCCGAGCATGCCCTCATAAGTAAAGGTCTCGCAGAGGCCCAGATGGCTGCCGATGGCGAATTTCGCGTTGACTTCCAGAATCATCCGATCGGTTTTTGCGGCCAGCTCCTCATCGGTCGGCTGCCACAGATCGCGCTTGACAAAGGCTTCAAAAAAAGCGTATTCGTCGCGGCTGATATTGCGTTCGAGCCAGCCCGCCTTCTTGACGGCCGCCGGTATCTCCCCGTAGGAATCGTAGGAATCCTCCGGCGCGCCCGATATAAAAAACACCCACACACAAACTATGACGGCGCACGCCGCCAGCGCGCCGCCGACGACAAGCAGGGCACGCGTCCTGGTTTTTTTCACCGACGCCTGCGCATCGGCCTTGCCCCGCATGGCGGGGCGCCTCTTTTTACGTTGCTTCGACAGCTTCGACATGGTATCTCCTTCTCAATACGCAATACGCAATACTCATTACTCAATACAGCCCCACAAAGCGAAGCGTGGGATACAAGCGGCTCTCGGTTACGGTTACCCGGACGGCGTCCGCCGTCACGGGCGGGAAGCGGCAGATCTTCCGGAAGCCCACCGTCGTGCCGCGATAGATCTCCCGCCACGCCACGCCGTCGCGGGCGGACAGCGTAAAGGCCTCGATGCGCTGGCTCTCCCGGATCTGTTCGCACAGCACGGCGCGGCTGATGGTTACGGCGCGGGGCAATGTGACGGTGATCGCCCCCCTCTCGCCCTCGCCATGCCAGAAGCTGTCGTCGTCCACCAGGATCTCTGGGGCGGGAACCTCCGGGGCAGGGATCTCCGGGGCGGGCCTGCCCGAACCGTCATGGGCATGGGCGGCCGCACCCGGCGCGGCGAGGATGTTTACGCTGTATATCGCGCGCAGGGCATCGCCGAGTTCCCGCAACCGGGCGACGTCCGCTTCGTGGATCAGGCCCCGGGTGTCGGGCGGCACGTTGAGCAGCAGCACGGCATTGCCGCCGGCGCTGGCCTCGTAAATATCCAATAGGTTTTCCAGGGAACGCGCTTTGCCGTCGTCTTCCGGGTGGTAAAACCAGCCCGGGCGGATGGATACATCCACCTCGGCGGGGTACCAGCACAGTTCCCCTTCGTTTTCCAAGGCCCGGCGGCTGCCCAAATCCACATCCTCGGGGGAAAGCCCCCGCTCGCGGAAGTCTGTGTCGTCGCCTTGCTGGGATTTTGCCGCGATAATATGGGCGTCCCGGAGACGTACGGGTACGACGCTCCACTCCGACGGGCGGGTTTCGCCGGCCTCGTTGCCGATCCAGCGCACGTCGGGCCCGATGATCGAAATGGCGGCGTGGGGCTGGTTCCGGCGGACGATGGCGTAATAACGCTCCCAATCGTACACCTGCCGCTTGCCCTCGGGCCCCTCGCCGCAGGCGCCGTCGAACCATACGCAATACAGTTCGCCGTAGTGGGACGTAATCTCTTCCAGTTGCGCGCAGAAATAGTCGTCGTATGATTTGCCTGTCCCATAGCGAGGCTCGTGCCTGTCCCAGGGCGATAAATACAAGCCCAGCTTCAGATTAAATTTTTCGCAGGATGCGGAAAGACTGGCCACGACATCCACAGGCTGGGGCGCATACATCGCGCTGTGCCTGGTGTGGGCGGTGTCCCACAGGCAGAAGCCGTCGTGATGCTTGGCCGTGAGGATGCACGCACGCACGCCGGCGGCGCGCAACGCTTCGCACCACTGGTCGGTGTCCAGCGCGGCGGGGCGGAAGCAAGCGGGATCCTCCTGGCCGTCCCCCCATTCGCGGTTTGTGAACGTGTTCATGCCAAAGTGCAAAAAGGCCGTAAAGCCCAGCGACTGCCAGGCGATCTGCCGCTCGTCCGGTTTCACTTCCACAAGGCGGGAAATGTCCATAGTATCCACGTTCACTCCTTGCTCACTCCTTCATTTACAGGGGGAACCAGGCAATTCCCCCGGCGTCCAGTTCGAGGGGGAACGCCTCCCCGGATGCATGGACAATCGTCGAGAGCGGCTGATCCACGTTGTTCACGACACAATACGACCCCGCGTCCGGGTACACATGCATCTCTGTGCGCGCCTCTTCGCTGAACCATTCCTGCAAGCGCCCCTCTTTCCCACAGGCCCACAGCAAGGCGCGGTACAGCAACCTTGAATTCTCGGCGCTGTAAGGCAAGCCGCTGATGTACACCGTCCTGCCGCCGAACCACTGCCGCGCCGCCATCTGCACCTCTTTGTCCCGGCAAGCCAGAACATCCGCCGAGGTGGCGTAGACGTTCTTCTTGCCCTCGCCAAAGTCGATGCCGGCGGGCGCCTCCGCCGTGATAAAATGGGGCTTCACATCCCAATTGTACTTGCCGTAGCCCAGCGTATGGCCGCGCTCCAGCTCCACGCCCAGGGCATCCCCCAGCTGGAAGAATCGCCCCTCCCGCTGGTAGGCGGACGGCTCGCCGACGCCGATAAAACCGCCGCCACCGGCGATATAGGCGCGTATCGCCTCCAGGATGCCGGTGTCAGCCCAATTCTCCCCGCCGCCGTGCGCCGTATCCTGATCGCCCACCGTGAGGAGAACGTCGATATTATCCAAGATGCCCGGGTTTTGCCGGATATCGTCATAACTGATAAAGCTGACGTCGAAGGGCGCCCCGCTCAATATTTCGATGACGCCCGCGTAGCTGTAGTTCTGCTTTTGGTAAATCGCGTGGTGGACCATGTGGCAACCCCAGGCGCGCATTGCCCCCCAACAGTTGAGCACCGCCACACGCGCCATGCTGAGGGGGGCGCCCCGCGCTTGCTTTCGCAACGCGCGAAACTCGTCGGCAATCCTCTCCACGGCCTCGACAAAATCCGGGAACTGCAAGGCCAGCTTCAGATAGCCGCCATACCCGATGCGGTCGATGGGGCATCGCAGGATCGCCCGACGCGCGGTCAGCCAGTTTTCCCTGGCCTCGCCTACAGGATCGCCGCCCTCACAGAACACATCGGGGAAGAAGTACGGCAAAAACCTGCCTTCCGTATACTTGACGCCGTCGATGCCGCTGATCAGGCGTAGCGTGGAACCATTGCCGACGCTGCCCACCACCGCGTCCAAGCCGGTCTGCCGGAACTCGGGCATAAAGGGCTCCGTGCCGATCCAGTGGTCGCCCAAAAACATCATCGCCTGGCGCCCCTCTTCATGGACGATGCCCACGAGCTCGCCCACCAGGGCGCAAACCTCCCGCCGCTGGAACGCCATAAAGTCAAGGTATTCCTGGGACGGGACGCGGTATTGGTTGTTGTAATAGCCTTGGTCGATGATAAACTCGGGGCGGAACTTGTAACCGACCTCCCTTTCAAACTGCTCCAAGATATAAGGGCTGACGCTGGCCGAATAACCAAACCAATCCACGTACTTCTCGCGCCTGAGCTTATCGAAGATCAGCGTGAATTGATGGAAAAACGTGGTGAAACGAACAACATCCACATACGGCCTCGCGCGAAGGAACCCGCGCAACCGCTCCGTGGAAAAAGCCCGCGTCTTGGGCTGGCGGATATCGAATGTGATTTGCCGCTCGGTGTCCTTCCAGTCGTTGGTCACAAAGTTGTACATATGGACAGGGTCCCAGATGAGATAGGCCAAGAAGCTGACGCTGTACTCATGATAAGACACCGTATCGCAAATGAGGACGCTGCCCGATTCGGCGCAATAATCCCAGCATCCTACGGGCACGACGTCGCCGGTCGTCCTGTCTATGACCTCCCACCATCGCCGGATGTCGTCATGGGCGTTGACCTTGAGCATATCCTCGCTAAAGCCATCCAGCAATTTGATGGACAGTTCGCCGCCGCCCTGCGCCGTGTGGAAACCCGTTGAGATATAGCACTGCTGCACCTCGTCCGGATTGGCGTTTGCCCAAGCGTTGTCTTTGCGCGTCGTATAATAGGTCGCGTATATCTTCGCGCCTACATCCCTCAGCTGGGGCGGGAATTCAGTCCCGTCCGCGTCCCGTATGGCATCCGCGCCCCAGCGACGCATGGTATCAAGCGTTTGATCCACAATATCCAAGTCCGTGGGGATTGTCAGCCGGCCTATATCTTTTTTCAGTTTGCACACCAACTTTCATGAGATATGATGTTTCATAATTTCAAGCTTTGAATTGTTGAGCAATTGTCGGAAATACATAAATATACACTTATATCATATCACACTCCTTGACTCTGGGGCATAGAGAATATTAACGGCATTATGGACAATATTAACATAAACGTAACGGGGGCGCCGGTTATTTCCGACACCCCCGCCCTTGCGTGGTTGCTTTGCGTGGTTGCGCCCTATTCGCTTACCAAGCTATTCGCTCATCTTATCAAGCGGGGCGCGGACATCAGCTCGTGATGTTGATGGCGATGGTGAAGTACTGTTGGGACCAGGCATCGATCACGGTGATGATGGCGGTGCCGGTCTTGACGGCGGTCACCAAGCCTGTGGGGCTGACCGTGGCGTTGGCGTTGCCGCTCACGTAGAAGATGTTTTCCAGATTGTTGGTGTTGATGTTAATCTGGTAGGTCATGCCCTTTCTGAGGACGACGGAA
>Ga0123353_10009773_pt1 | contig 13289 bp, 7 predicted proteins | sample TergutLab28metaG_3_FD_92763 | JGI IMG/M metagenome (GOLD analysis project Ga0123353, IMG submission 92763) | Labiotermes labralis P3 segment gut microbial communities from Petit-Saut dam, French Guiana - Lab288 P3 | ecosystem: Host-associated > Arthropoda: Insects > Digestive system > Gut ...
ATAAATTTAATATATATAATAAAAATAATTTTATACATTTAATATAAAATTTTTATATAAAATATAATTAACATATTCTTAAAATATATTAAATAAAAATAATTTTAATTAATATAAAATTTTATAATTAAAACATAATTCAATATTATTTTTAAATGTATTAAAGTATAATTATACTCTTAAAATATAATTAATTTATTCTTAAAATATTCTTATAATAATTAATTCAAACTATTTAAGTTCTAACTTGATGGTAGAAAATATTGGTCCTCTAATATCAATTAGCTTATTCTCATTGTTAATATAACTCATAGCTATATCATCCAATCTTAGATTAACATCAGATAAGGATCTAGCTATTGTAATTCTTTGTGTAAGTTCATTTGAACCACTTAAGATAGCTTCTTCTATTTTATAACTCACTTTAGCTGCCAATGCATCTATATATCTTATATTAGTGGGAATTCCTTTTTTAACAGAATCATAAACAATTTTTGTATCTTCTGGAATGTCATTTTTGATTTTTTCTTCATCAAATTTTTCTGGATAATCTTTCACTTTTTTAACAGTTGTTTCGATATTTTCTGGAATTCCAAGGATATTTCCATTATAGATATAAATAGAGTTAGTTGAAGCAGGACCCAATAGTTTAGTTTTATCTTCTTCTTCTATAGCTTTAACTACTATATTTTTATTTAAGAACTTACCATTATCCTCACTATCAAATATTGTAAATTCACATGGAGAGTTAGTATCTTTATTAGCTTCCCAAACAGTTAAAATTTTATTCATAAGATTTATTCCATCATCTGTAACTGGATAGTAATTGTAGTTAAGGAGGGTAGCTATTTCACGATCATCAAGAGTGAATTTTTTATATAATTGTGGATAAACTAATTCTCTAACATCTTTGATTTGATTTATAACCATAGCTAATCTTTCAACACCAAGACCAAGGTTCATAACCTCTTTATCTATTTTATATTTTGAAAGAGCTATTGGAGAATATAATCCAAAGGTAGCTATTTCCACCCACTCATCAAGTTTTGGATGATAACCATAAACTTCAGTTTGGGTTTCAGGAATATAATATTTAGATTTTTTCTCATCAGGAACAAATTTAAACTTTGAAAATCCAAAGTATTCAAGAAGACCTTCTGCTATAGCTTTTCCAGTATCAATACTTATTTCATCATCAACTATAACACAAGATGCAGAATGATATGTCATTAAATGACCTGAATCTTCTTTTTGTTCTCGTCTAAAACACCTATCTATTGAAAACATTTTTATAGGTAATTTAGATTGTTTAATCATATTTTCAAGCGATATAAACCATCCAGAAGTCATGTGTGATCTAAGGGTAGTGTTACTAGCTATAGGATTTAGTTCTCTAATTTCTGGAAATACTTTTTCTAAAACAAAGAGTCCTTCTTGGTTAGTTATGTTTAATGCATTGGAAACTTCAAGTACAAGGTCATCTCCATCAAAGTCTCCTTTTTTATATTCTCTAAAAACTTCTTTAAGCTTTTCAATATTCTCATCAGTAACATTAGTTTCTAACTTTTTAATATATTCAATCTTATCCATTCCGATTCCAATATCTGGACGAGGTAACCCAGCTAAATAAAAGCATCTATCAAGTACTGCTGGAGCTTCAGGACCAAATTGATTATAAACATCATTTTTATCAATGAATAATGGATTTACAGCTTCATTAAATCCAAGTCTAAGGTAAGCTTCCCTAAGTGAAGCTATTGTATCATATAAAATATGAGATTTCCCTATATCATATTTTAATCGAGGATATGCATTATCAGGATGTGGCTTTTTTACAAGATTTTTAGATTCTATCCAAGCCTTTTCAAAATCTTTTTTAGCTAATTTTATGATTTGTTTTTTGTTCATTTTTCTCCTCCTGATTTTCTATCATTATTTTTACTATTCATAAGTTTTATTATATTGGGTTTAGCTATTTTAATATCTATTTTTAATATATAATTTTAGTATTTACTTTTATATTTAATTTCAATATCTAATTTTAGCTACCTATAATTTTAATATCTAATTTTAGTATTTACTTTTATATTTAATTTCAATATTTATTATTTAATATATAGTTTTAATATCTAATTTTAACTATCTATAATTTTATATTATTATATATTTTTAACTTAGTAATTTACCAATTTATATTATATTTTTTTTATATTATATTAATTTTTAATTTTTAAAAATATTATTCTAATTTAAAATTTATCTAATTTAAAATTTTTTTAATGAAAATTTAAAAAAGGATTTAAATTTAAAAAAGGATTTATTATTAAAATTATTAAAATTTCAATTACTATAAACAGCAAATATAATACATAAGAAAAATTTATAAATATAATTATTATAAGTCATTAAAGAAATTATTCAATAGAATATAATAGTTTTTATAGAATATATTTTAGAGTATAATTTTAATAAGAATATATTTTAGAATATATTTTAGAGTATAATTTTAATAAGAATATATTTTAGAATATATTTTAGAGTATAATTTTAATAATTGTTTCAATAGAATACATTTTAATGTATAATAGTTTTATTGGTGTATTATTGATGAAAATAGCTAAAATATTAGTTCAAGGAATTGTCCAAGGAGTAGGATTTAGACCAACAGTATATAGAATAGCTAATGCTTTGAATCTAAAAGGATATATTCGAAATCTTGGAAATATAGTTGAAATAATATTGTTTGAAGATGAAGAAAAAACAAAGAAGTTTATAACTACTTTAAAAGAAAAAAAACCACCAATATCAAAAATAAATTCAATAAATCTTCAATGGATAGGGAAGGAGGAATATGAATCAGATTACAAATTTGAATATCCTCTTCCAACTAACAATAACTTTGAAATACTTGAAAGTTCAGCTAATTTTTCAGGAAGTTCTGTTATTCCTCCAGATTTAGCTATTTGTGATAGTTGTTTAGGAGAAATAAAAGATCCCAATAATAGAAGATATAATTATCCATTTACAGCATGTACTGATTGTGGACCTCGTTTTACTGTTATTGAAGATGTTCCTTATGATAGAGATAAAACTACTATGGATGATTTTCCATTGTGTGAGGAATGTGAAGATGAATACACTAATCCAAATGATCGTAGATACCATGCAGAAGCTAGCTGTTGTGAGGAATGTGGACCTTCTTTAAAATTATATGGTTGTGAAGAGAAGGAAATAAAATTATCAAATCCTCTTAAAAAAGCTGTTGAATTATTGGATAAAGGAAAAATATTAGCTATGAAAGGAATAGGGGGAACACATTTAGTAGCTAATGTAACTAATAAAAAATCAGTTAAACAACTTAGAAAAAGATTAAATAGACCTAACCAGCCATTTGCTGTTATGTCACCTAATCTTGAAACTATCAAAACATTTGCTAAAGTTTCCTCAAAAGAAGCTAAATCATTGTTATCAAAGGAAAGACCTATTGTTGTTTTGAAAAAAAGTGGGGGCTATGATTTTGATAAATTATTAGCTCCTCAATTACATAATATTGGAGTCATGCTTCCATATTCTCCGTTACATCATCTTCTTTTTGAATATACACAAGAACCTGCTTATATTATGACTTCAGCCAATATTCCTGGTGAACCAATGATGATAAAGAATAAAGAAATATTATCAAGTTTATATGGGATAGCTGATTATTATTTACTTCACAATCGAAGAATTATCAATCGTTCGGACGATTCTGTTATTAGATATAGAAACAATGAATTATCATTTATAAGAAGATCTCGAGGCTATACTCCTGAACCCTATGATTTAACAAATTTAATAAATTCAAATAAGGTTAATAAGAATTTAAATATTTTAGCTCTTGGTCCGGAGCTTGATGTGACATTTAGTATTCAAAAACAAGGATTAACTTATGTTTCACAACATATAGGAAATACAAACAAGTTCAAAACTTACCAATTCCTTCAAGAAGCTATTCAAAACATGATGAATATTACAAAGACTGATGACTTTGATTTAATAGCTTGTGATATGCATCCTCAATTTTTCACAACAAATTTAGCTAAAGAAATGGGAGAAAAATTTGATTGTGATGTAGTTTCTATTCAACACCATCATGCTCATGGAGCAGTCTTAGCTATTGACAATTCATTAGATGAAATGGTTTTTATAGCTGCTGATGGAGTTGGTTTCGGTGAAGATGGAACTGCATGGGGTGGTGAAATAATGTATACTGATATAACTAATTATAAACGACTTGCTTCTCTTTTACCTCAAAAAATGCCTGGTGGAGATGTTTCTACAAAATATCCAGTAAGAATGTTAGCTTCTATTCTTTCTAATAGTGATAGTTTTAAGGATGGTGAGATTGAAGAATTTGATGCACTTGAAGAACTTAGTACACTTGAAGAATTTGGTACACTTGAAAAATTTAGTATACTTGAAGATTTATTGATTAAAAATTACTCACACTACTTCCAATATGGAGAAATTGAGGTAAAAAATGTTTTAAAACAATTAAATGCAGATTTAAATGTAGGTATAACAACAAGTACTGGTAGAATTCTTGATTCAATAGCTGTTGCTTTAAATATATGTGGTGAAAGAACTTATGAGGGAGAATGTTCAATGAAACTTGAATCTTCTGCTTATGAAGGGATTTTGAATGATAAAAAAGACATATTTATTGAACCACAATTTAAAAAAATAGATGGAAGACCTGTTTTTGATACTAGCCAGTTAATGGTAGATATTATGGATTTAATAGCTAAAAGTGAAAATAAACAAAAAATTGCTGCTCTTGGACAAGTTGCAGTTAGTGAAGGTTTAGCTAAGTTAGCTGTTGATGCAGCTAATGATATTGGTGTTAATGTTATTGGAGCTACTGGAGGAGTATTTTATAATGAAGCCATTACATTAGCTACTAAAAAATATATAGAAAAAGAAGGATTTGAATTTATTCAACATAAAAATTCTTGTGCAGGAGATGGCTCTGTATCTCTTGGACAAGCTACAATTGCTTCTTCTAAATATCTTTAATATTGGAGGAAACCTCTTGAAAAACTTAAAATTCCAATCAATACTTAACTTTATTAAATCAAATGGGAATAAACTACTTGATTTTATTAAATTAAATGAGAATAAACTTTCTTTTTTGTTTATATTATCATTTTCAGTTATAATCACAGTACTATTAATTTGGATTAACACCAATCAAGAAATTTTAGGTAAATCTTATAGAGATGTTTACTTTTATTTAATTGAAGCACTTAGATTTTCAGGCTATTCTATTGGAGGATATGAATATGTTAGCTATTTATCCCCACTGATTCCTTTTTTAACTTCATTATTATTTAGACTTGGTATGGTAAGTGAAACAAGTATATTTATTGTAACAGGGATATTTTATATTTTAGGAGTTTTAGGATTTTATTCACTTTTAAAAATGAGATTTAGAAATATTTTGGCTGTATTTGGAGCTATTATTTATATGGGATTTTCAATAAATCTTATTTGGGTAGCTAATGGAACCATAGATATTCCTAGTGTTTCTCTAACAATACTATCTTTATATTTCTTTGTATTAGGAGTTGAGAGGAACCAAAAATATTTTTATTTAGCTTTTCCAATAGCTGTTTTAGGATTTTTTGCAAAATACACAGCAGGATTAGCTATTCCTTTAATGATATTATATTTACTTTCTAAACCAAACATACTTTATAATATTAAAAAATATCTAAAAAATGGAATTGGGGGATTAGTTGCTGGAGTAATAATAGCTATCCCATTTTTAGCTAACTTCTATATTAATGATATTCCATTAGGTTTTATAAACCAAGCCCAAAATATTGCATCAAAGACAACAACATCTCTTGATGTTAATAATGGATTGTTTTATTATATTATTAATATCCCTAGATTTATTTATAACCCTAATCATGTTTTATCATATGTTATAATATTTATCACTATAATTGGTCTTTTAATTGGAATTTATAAGCTTATAAAAATATTAAGAAATAGCTATGATAATTCTAATAGATTTAGTAATGTCAAAATCAAAATAATTGGTAAAAATATATCAAATACTTTAGTTTATGTTTTATTAGCTTTGAATACTTTAATAATAGCTTTATCTTTCTTAACAACTAGTAAGATTTCTTTTGTTTACAGTGAAATGATTTTTTTTATTTTTGCATTTACTTTTTCTTATTTAGTTAATAAAATTATTAATGTATATTCAAATAATACAAAAAAATTCTTTAGTTTTGATTTATTAATGTTTGCATGGTTTTTTTCATATTTAATATTTTTCTCATCACACATTGTTAAGGCAGATAGGTACTTTACTACTTTAGCTCCAGGATTTGCATTCATGGTTACATTAGCTTTAAATTTTATATTAAGTTCATTAGATTCTTTAAATTCCTCAAACTCTTCAAATTCATTTGATAAAAAGGTTGAGGGTTCTAAAATAGGAAAAACAGTAGAACTAACTAATAAATTTAAAATAAACAATATAGCTAAAAACATAGACTTAAAAAATATAATTCCAATAGCTATAATAATTATTTTTATAATTTCATCTTTTGGATATTTAAACTTAGATAAACATGATCCTCTTGTTAGTGATGAAAGAGAAGTAGTTAACTGGCTAAGAATTCATGATTCTAATTATGATACTAAAGTTATTTGGTCAGAAAGAGGTCCAACTTTTACTTGGTATTTGCAAAAAGAAGTTTTTTATGTAAATTGGGATTATTCATCTGAAGATTTATCAGCTAAGATGATAGCTAGTAACACAACTTATTTTATTTCACTTAATAAAACAGAAATATTTGCTTATTCACCAGTAAAAATAACTGAAAATGTAATTGTTTACCAAAGAGATTTTTGAAAAACTAATTACATAAATATTTTTAAAATTAAAAATATTTTTAAAATTAAATATTTAATTAATAGATAATATATTATTAAATTATATAAAATGTATAATAATTTTAGAATATATATTTAGTTTATAATGATATATAATAAAATTTAGATAGTACAATAATAATTTATAAAATATTTTATTAAATTTATAAGATGTATAATAAATTTATGTAATATATATTTAGTTTATATAGTATATTATTGATTTATATAATATATATTTAGTTTATATAGTATATTATTAATTTATAGGATATATTATTAATTTATATAATATATTATTAATGTTTAAGCGATATAATAAATTTATAAGGAATAATTGTTAATTTCAGACATATTTTTATTTGGAGTTTTTTGTTATAATGTTTTCTAAAAATAGCTTAGATTTTAAATCTTTTTTGAAAAATAATAAAAAGGATATTTTAGCTTTAGTATTTTTAATATCATTTATGGTTATTTTAAGCTATTTTTTATTAGAAAAAGAAATGCAAATGGGAGTATATTATGTAAGAGATGTTTTCTTTTATTTAAATAATGCACTAGATTTTGCAGGATTTTCTTCAGGTTTAGAGGCATCTCGTGGACTATCTCCAGTTATTCCATTTTTAACTTCTTTAATTTTTAGATTAGGATTTGTACAAGATTCTGCAATAATGTTTGTTTCTACATTACTCTTTTGTTTATCAACAATAGCTATGTATGCTTTTTTAAGACTTAGATTTAATGAACTTTATTCATTAAGTGGAGCAATAGTTTTCTCAACATTTTCAATTAATTTAGCTTGGGCTTCTAAAGGTATGTTAGATGTTCCTGCATTATTTTTCTCAATTTTAATAGTTTATTTCACATATTTAGCTATAAATAAAAATCCAAAATATTGGTTTTTAGTTTTTCCTATTTTTGTTTTAGGATTTTTTACAAGATACACAGTTGTATTAATCATGTTAATACCTTTAATTTCAGTATTAACATTAAATAATCCTTTTAAATATATAAAAAATAATCTAAAAAAGATTTTTGCAGGATTAAGTTTAGGATTATTGACTTCAGTTCCTTTTTTCCTCTATTATTATTTAAATAATATTCCATTATTCTTTTTAACTCAAACAAGAGCTATTGCTAGTGAAACTGCAACAGCTACAGGAATTCTTGTGAAAACCACTCCTTTTTATTACTTAATGAACTTACCTATTTTTATTTCAACTTTAAGAAACCCTCCTTATTCAATTAAACCAGGAGCATTTCAATTTTTTGAACTAAGATGGCATGGAGGAGAACCATCAATAGTATCATATTTATTATTAACTATACTTGCAATTGGAATTGGAATTTATTTTTATAAGTTTTTAAATAAAAAAGACAATATTTTAAGATTAGGAAAGAAAAACAAAGGATTTTTTATAAAGATATTAATATTTTTAGTAGCTATGTTTGCTTTTATAATTACTTTTTACAATATTTCTGTAGTATACTCAATTATTCTCTTTTCTATAGCTATTTTATCATTGTATAGATTAGTTTATAAGTCGAAGATTCCACATCTTAAACTTGATTTTTTAGTCTTTTACTGGTTTATGGTTAATTTAATATTTTTTAGTTCTCACTTAACTAAAGTAGGTAGGTATGCTATCACTCTAACTCCAGCTATTGCATACTTTATAGTTTTAGCAATGTATATGATTTATAAACAATTTGGAAATTCAGAGAAATTTTCAGAATCTAAAATTATATCTAAAATATCTAATAAATCTAAATCATGCAATAAACTTAAATTATCTAATATATTTAAAATATTTAATAAATCCGAATCATACACTAAATTTAAATTATCTAATATATTTAAAGTGTCTAATAAATCTAAAATAATTTTACCTCTATCATTAATCATTATTTTAATATCTTTTACAGCTTTTTCTTTTTCTGATAATCCAACAACTTTTGATAACCAAAGCCATGATGATATTCTTGATGCATCAAATAATGGAAAAATTATAGCTAATTTTTTAATGAATTATGATGAAAATTATAGTTCTAAAGTTATATGGGCTGATAGGGGAGGAGATTTCTCATTTTTCCTAAGAATGAATATTTCCTCAGTAGATAAGATTTCTAACCAAACAAATTTCACAGAAATAATGATTGATAATAATGTTAGCTATTTCATAGCTAATGGAAAAAAAGATAATATACAAAGTGATTATGAAATAATAAAAAATGAAGGTAGAATATTTCTGTATAAAAGGGGTTAAAAAAATAATATTATATCGTTTAATAGAATTTAAAAAATAATGATTATATTCCTTTGTTTAATAGAATTTAAAAAATAATATTTATAATTGTTTTTGATGGGTTCTCTCAAGAATATATTCTGCTCTGTTTTTCAAGTTTTCATAGAGTCTTATTTGACTTTTAAGCTCTTCAACAGCTTCCCAATGTCCTTGATCAATTCTTCTTTCTATTTCTAACAATTTAGACCATTCATCACCAGATGGAAGTTGTTTGAGATTTAAAATATCCTCAGAAATATTCACATCAAATGAATTTTCAGTTATAGTAATGTTAATACTAAAATCATGAGGCATATCATAATATTTACGAGGTCTGCCTCTAACAATCTTTCTGAAAGAAGATTCAAGTATTCCAATTTCTTCCATAGCTCGAAGATGCTCAATAATAGCTTTTTGACCAATTTCAAGCTCTTGAGAAATTTCACTAACGAATCTTGGTTCTTCTCTCAAAAGATTGATTATTTCCCGCCTAGTGCGGCATCCCATAACATCTAAAATAGCTTCCATATCAACTTCATAGAACTGACTATTGTTATTAAGGTTATAGGGATTTGGACTGTTATTTTTATTTAGCTCTTCTTTATTTTTATATTTATCCCGTGTATTGTTAGGATTAGTAGTCAACTTATACACCCACCATAGTTTTTATTATATTATATTATTTTTTCATTATATTTTTTTTAATATATTTTTTTCATTATATTATTTTTTTATTATATTACTTTTTCATATTCATGACATTATTTAATCATCATATATATTATGTATCGAAACATTTATATAACTTTTTGTTACTAAAGTATATTGTATAAAGATAACTTTTTGTTACTTTAATAAATTTGCAAAAAATTAAAGTCTAAAAATAGCTATTTTCACTTTTAAAAATTTAATTCAAAATTATTTAAGTATTCAATCGATAAAAAGTAGTTATTTTATAAATATTACTTTAATAATTGTTAATTTAATAAATAACAAATTATTTTAAAAATATGGTAAAGTTGGCTATATAATTAACATGATAAAATTAACAAAAAGTCTCTTTCATAATATTATTCTAAAAAGGTGAATTAATGACTAATGATAAGAAAATTAAAAATCTTGAAGATAAATTAAAAAAAATCAAAGAAGAAAAGAAACTTCAAGATAAAAAACTAAAAGAAACTAAAAAGGAGCTGAAAATAAAAAGTGATGAATTAGTTAAAATTGAAAAAAGCCTTGATGATGAAAATGATGAATTATCCAAGATTCAAAAAGATCTTGAAAATAAGAGTGAAAAAATTGAAGAGTATATTTCTCATATTCAACGTCTTCAAGCCGATTTTGACAACTTTAAAAAGCAAAGTGAAAAGCAAAAACAAGACATTGTTAAATTTGCAAATGAAAATTTAATAGTAAATATATTAGATAGCTATGAAGATCTTTCTCGAGCTCTTGAACATTCAAAAGACGAAAAAGAACTAAGAGAAGGAGTAAAACTAATATATTCTAAACTTAAATCTACTTTAGAAAAAGAAGGACTTGAAGAAATACCTGTAAAAGGTGAAAAGTTTGATCCATTTAAACATGAAGCTCTTATGGCTGAAGCTAGTGAAGATCATGAAAATGGTGAAATTATCGATGAATTAATGAAAGGTTACACTTTAAAAGATAAAGTAATAAAGTATTCTAAGGTTAGAGTTTGTAAAAAATAATTTTGCTATGTAAGACATTATTATAAAAAATAGAAAATAACTTTAGTATATAATATAATTTTATTATACAATATTAATTATAAAAAATAATTTCATTATATAACTAATTTTATTATATACAATAGAATAATTATAAAAAAAATAAAATTTTGTTAAAATATTAAATAATTCTTTATAAAAATTAAAATTTATTATAAAAAAATAAAAAATTTATTATAAAAACAATAATTTAAAAAAATAACTATATAGGTGATATTTATGGCAGATAAAAAAGAAAAAATTATAGGAATAGATTTAGGAACAAGTAACTCAGCTGCGTCTGTTTTAGTAGGTGGAAAACCCACTGTAATTCCAAGTGCAGAAGGGGCTACTCAATATGGTAAAGCATTTCCAAGTTATGTTGCATTTACTGATGATGGTCAAAGATTAGTAGGAGAACCAGCTAGAAGACAAGCTGTTACAAACCCTGAAAATACTATTAGTGCAATTAAACGTAGTATGGGAACTGATAGAAAAGTTAAAGTTCAAGGAAAAGATTACACTCCTCAAGAAATCTCTGCTTTTATCTTACAAAAAATTAAAAAAGATGCTGAATCTTTCCTTGGGGAAGAAGTTAAAAAAGCAGTTATTACAGTTCCAGCTTACTTCGACGACAATCAAAGAACAGCCACCAAAGATGCAGGAACTATTGCAGGACTTGATGTGGTCCGTTTAGTGAACGAACCAACAGCTGCAAGTTTAGCTTATGGTATTGATAAACAAGAAGATGAGGAACTAGAAATTATGGTATTTGATTTCGGTGGAGGTACTCTTGATGTGACCATTATGGAATTTGGTGGAGGAGTATTTGAAGTTAAATCTACTAGTGGTGATACTCAACTTGGTGGAACTGATATGGATAATACTATAATGAACTATTTAGCTGATGAATTTAAAAAAGAAACTAATATCAATCTTATGGATGATGATCAAGCTGTGCAGAGACTAAGAGAAGCAGCTGAAAAAGCAAAGATTGAACTTTCAACCACTTTAACTAGTGAAATAAATTTACCATTTATAACTATGGGTACTGATGGTAGTCCTAAAAACTTAATTAACAATCTTACACGTGCGAAACTAGAAGAACTAGTTGACCCTATTGTTAAAAAATGTGGAAGCCCAATGGAACAAGCATTAAATGATGCTAAAATGACAAAAGGAGATATTGACAAAATTATCCTTGTTGGTGGACCTACAAGAATGCCAATTATTCAAAAATTCGTAGAAGGTTATATTGGAAAGAAAATAGAAAGAGGAATAGACCCTATGGAGTGTGTAGCTATGGGTGCAGCTATTCAAGGAGGAGTTTTAGCTGGAGAAATTAAAGATCTTGTTCTTCTTGATGTTACACCATTATCTCTGGGTATTGAAACTTTAGGTGCAGTTGCAACTAAACTTATAGATCGTAACACAACCATACCTGCAAAGAAAAGTCAAATATTTTCAACAGCTGCAGATAATCAGACTTCTGTAGATATTCATGTTTTACAAGGGGAAAGGCCAATGGCTGCAGATAACACCACTCTTGGAAGATTCCAATTAGTTGGAATCCCCTCTGCACCAAGAGGAATTCCTCAAATAGAAGTTACTTTTGATATTGATGCAAATGGTATTATTAATGTATCTGCAAAAGACATGGGAACTGGTAAAGAACAAGCTATTACTATCACAGCTTCAACTAAATTGTCTGATGAAGAAATTGATCAAAAAGTTAAAGAAGCTGAAATGCATGCTGAAGATGATAAAAAGAAACAAGAAGAAATTGAAGTTAGAAACAATGCAGATTCAATGATTTACACAGCTGAAAAAACAATTGAAGAACTTAAAGATAAAGTTTCTGATGATGAAAAATCCAATATTGAAAATCTTGTTAAAGAACTTCGTGAATTAATTCCTGGCGATGATGTAGGAGCTATTAAAGATAAGACTGAAGAGTTGACTAAAGTTGTTCAAGAGATAGGTGCAAAAATCTATCAAGAAGCTCAAGCAGCACAGCAAGCTCAACAAAATGCAGAAAATCAAGGTGGAGCAGATGGAAGTCAAGATACTAATTCAGGAGAAGATGACGATACAATAGATGCTGACTATGAAGTTAAAAAATAAAAATAATTAAGACAGATATTAAAATATCTAGAATATATATAGCTAAATTATAATTATTATTTATAAATCATAATTATTATTTATAAATTTTAGATTATTATATTCTATAGTAGTTTAATATATTCTATAGTAGTTTAATATATTCTATAGTAGTTTAATATATTCTATAGTAGTTTAATATATTCTATAGTAGTTTAATATATTCTATAGTAGTTTA
>Ga0123353_10009774_pt1 | contig 13289 bp, 11 predicted proteins | sample TergutLab28metaG_3_FD_92763 | JGI IMG/M metagenome (GOLD analysis project Ga0123353, IMG submission 92763) | Labiotermes labralis P3 segment gut microbial communities from Petit-Saut dam, French Guiana - Lab288 P3 | ecosystem: Host-associated > Arthropoda: Insects > Digestive system > Gut ...
GATGTCCGCGTGGACGGCGTTCAAGCTGTCGCTGCAAAACCTCGTCAGCAAGAGGACGCGCACGGTCATGACGAGCATCGCGGGCTCCATTGGCATTATCGGCGTATCGCTGGTGCTTTCGATCTCGTTCGGAATGCAGACCTTTATCGGCAATATGCAGAACGATATGCTTTCGGGGAACCCTATAACCGTTGCGAAATCAGGCATGAATATCGGTATGATTATGGGGCGCAGCTCACGGGAAGATAGGGTTGCGGCACTGAAAGAGGCCGATCACGCCAACACAGCTGCCGGTTACGTCAACGTGGATTCTGTGATTGACGTTCTTGCTTCCCGCGCTTCGATTGCCGACAATATCATGCTTGACAATCATATCACGCAAGAACACATTGATTACCTCAAAACGCTGCCGCCGGAATATGTGGCCGAACTCTTTTTTAACTACGGCCTGGATGTGACCAACAACATTTATACCGATTTTAAGGAAAGCGCGGACAGCGAAGCGGAAAATATGAGCCTTGCCGCAGCGCGGAACATGTATACATCCGTGCTGGAAAAATCCCCGTATGCAACCTACGCGGAATATATGATGACTCTTACCGATCTTTTCAAGCAGCTGCCCGAAAATGAAAATTATATCCTGTCGCAATACGACTTACTCCATGGGCGGATGGCAAGCGGCGTGGGCGACATTGTGATCGTGCTGGAAAATGGCAGTATACACTGCCGCTTTGCTTACCAGTGCTATTGCGCTCCTGCGGAGGGCTTAGGTGGGCTACGCCCACCTTGGCGGCTGCGCCGCTAGGGGCGCTTCGCGCTGCTGTTTCATCCAATCGCTGTGACCAATTGGGATGAAATGAGGGGCCGCCTGGCGGTGGCGTTGGCTGTTGCAATGCCTTGCTTTATGAGCGGAAAAAATGCTTGACATATCAAGCAAAATGGGCTATACTTTTTATGTAAAAAGGCAATTCAGTGTCATCACCTACCAATAATCTAGTCTGGATGACGTGCAGGGCTTGATACACAAGGGGCTTGTTTTCCAATATTTGGTAATCAAATTCAGGTTCTAGTCGGGGCAACTCGGTGGAGGTTCAAGTCCTCTTGGGCGCACCAAAGAAGCAAATCCCTTGACCCACAGCGGGTTGAGGGGTTTTGCATTTCCCGGAAGCGGGAGTGCGGTTTCTCGCTTTGCCAGCGCACGGCCAGGAAAATTTTTTTCGGAAAACGAAAATAGTTATTGCATGTCCCCAGAACCTATGATATAATTTTACGCAGATGCATTGAAGAATGCAAATCTATATTGAAAGAAGGATAACCTGCATGCCAAGAACGCGAAAAACGGCAAAAATCATCCTCGCGCTGGTCCTTATCCTTAGCATGGCATTCCCCATGGCCATGCCCTCGCAGGCGTCTCAGAAGATGTCGAACCCCGACAAGGTGGGAACGGGGGTCATCGACGGCCTGGCCGACAACGAGGCCTACGGCCAGCACAACAGCTATATCTGGAGCACGGAGCTGTTCCACCAGGACGACGGCGACTACATCTGGGCGGGCACGACCCGCGACATGGGCGGCGGCATTACCACAGTGGTCAATGGTATGAATGAGTCCCTGGGCCTGGACTTCAACGCCTTGATCGGCATTCCTCCCATCGACATTCCGAACTACAAGGGCAGAATCTACCGCCAGAGGGTCGGCGACAACACGAACGAGTGGGAAGTCATGTACGAAAACCCGCTGGTTGTCGGCTGGCGGCGCATGATCGTCTTTAACGGCGACCTCTATGTCGTCACCGGCACGACGCACCCCTCTCCCCGCAACTACGCGGTGATTTTGCGCTTCAGGCCCGATTTCAAAAAAGGCGACCAACCCGATATCGTCTACTGGGACCGAATTCCCGAGGAGAACAGCGCTCTGTTCCGCGCCGCCTGCGTGCTGGACGATAAGCTGTACATCGGCACCTTCGATACCAGAGTTTTTGTGACCGACGGCAATTTCACCGCGGCGGAGCTGACCGCAAAGACGGTGGGCTATAACTACATTCTTAAAGTGATGTCGGCGTTGATACAGGGCCAGCCCGCACCCGACCCGACCATGCAGGAAGGGTTGGCGCAGGCCAAGGCCGTTAAAGAGGCCGGCTGGTCGGTCACCGACCTGAGGGCGGATTTCGCGGACGATCTCGGGAAAGGCCGCAACGCCATCTGGGATATGATTGGCTTCAACGGCTACCTGTACGCCTTCCTTGACAGCAGCTCCGTTTCCTCGGCCGGCCTGCAGGGCGACTGGGGGATCGACAGCGGCGAGAGCGCGGGCGGCTTCACCGTATACAAGATGGAAGTGGACAGCCAAAGCGGCGGGATAACCTCCCTGACGCAGCTTGTCGGGGACAAGGATATAGCGATTTCGCCGGCGAGCATGGGCGTGGGCATGGCCATGGGCTGCTCCCCCTTCTACGCCGAGTTTGAGGGCGAAGAATACATTTACGTGACTACGCTCATCGGCGGGGCCTACTTCCTTACCGCCCTTGGCGTCGGCGAGGTCGGACCCGCGATGGAATACCTGTTCTTCCCCACGCAGATCTACCGTTTCGACAAAGACGACAACTGGGAGGTGGTCGTCGGCGAGAAGGACGGCCCGCGCGCCGCCAGATACAGCGATGGCACGCTGATCCCCCATATCGGCAGCCAGCGCGGGGGCTTCTTCCCCGGCGAGGACAGCTTCGAGAATGCCTGCGCCAACCAGTATTCCTGGTGGATGGCCCAGCACGAAGGCAAGCTCTACGTATCCACATGGGACACCGGCGTGTTCAAGGATGTGGCTTTGGGCATCATCGGCTTTGTGCTTACCTCCTTCCTCAGCGGCGCGGGCAGGGAGGTCGCGGACGAAATGCTGCCGGTCATCGCTCTGACCCTTTGGGATCTCCAGGATTACATCACATATCGCATGGCGACATCCGGCATGAGCAGCACAGAAAAGAGCGATCTCTTTGTAAGGGATCTCCGGCTGCTTGCCGCAGGCATGCGCGACGGGTTCTCTCTCGCTTCGTTCTTCAAATTTATAACCGGTTTTTGGAACCTTTGCTTCCGGTTTCTGTTCGGCCTGGCCCCCAGTGACTTCGTGCCCATCGCGAAATTCGCAGTCAGCCTGCTGGCGGCCGCGATCAAGCACCCGAAAGAAATCAGCGCGGGGATCGAAAAAGCCCTGGCTGCGTACAACGCCTGCTATTTGTATATGAACGACTACTCGAACCCCCCGGGCTTCGACCTTTTCTGCACGGAGGACGGCATCAATTTCGAGCCCGTGACGGTGGACGGCTTCGGCGACAAGTTCAACTACGGCGGGCGCGTGCTGCTCAGCACCGAATACGGCCTGTTCGTGGGCACGGCCAACCCCTTCAACGGCGGCCAGTATTGGCGCGTGGACGACCTTGAGAACGGCCTTCTTGTCAACGCCCCCAACAAAATCAGCCTGGCAGGCGGCGCGGTGAGCTTCCCGGTGCGCGCGGTCGGCATCGACCCCAATCTGCCCATGACCGTGACGGTGACCGGCGCGGGCAGCGGGACCGCCGCTCTGAGGGCCGACTCCAAGGTGGTGCTGGAGGATTACCGCTCCGTCGTCGCCAAGGTCAGGGACACCTCGGTCTACGGCAACTACAAATATGTGGAGACCCGCACGAAGCATGACTTCGACTCCTATATGTTCGACGTCATTCTTACCCCCGGCGCGGTGGGCGATATCACGGTAACCGTCGCAATGGGCGATTATTCCGTCAGCCGCGTGGTCAGCGTCGTTGCGTAAAGGGCGCAATCAGCCGCAATACCGCTGATATCCAGGCGATACCTTGCTCCTTATGCAAAAGAACCCAGCCCCGCCGACCGCCTGCTATGCGCAGGCGTATGCGGGGCTGGGATTTTTGAATTGTAAAAAATCAAAAAAGCCCTTGACATCCTCACCGTGATGATTTATAATAGCCTCATGCATGGTGCGCACCCGCGCCCAATAGGGAATCCGGTGAAAACCCGGAGCAGCTCACAAACTACTGTAAAAGCTACGAAACATCCTGTACGCGCTGCTAGCGCGCGTGAATCCACTGGGGATGCGGTCGAAACCGCAGGCGTTTCTCTGCGAGAACCGCTGGGGAGACCCGCCCTGGGAAGGCGGATGGAGTAGGCCTGAAGCTTTTAGCCAGGAGACCTGCCATGCATAGGTACAAGCCTTTCGGTGAGGGGAGCTTGGCGGCCGAAAACAGCTTGCGATGAAAACGCAGGTATATTTTGGTGTAGCCCGGCGGACCTTGCTGAAAAGCAGAGTTCGCCGGTTTTTATTTCTGCATCTTTATTTCTGCATCAAAATTAGGAAAGGGTTAATTTATCCAATGAAAATCAAACGTTTTTTCAGCATTCTCCTCGCGCTGTGCCTGATGGTTGGCATGGCAGTGGCCGCGGGCGTCAGCGCGCAAGCGGCAGACGAAATCACCATCTACATCAGCTTTGAGGGCTACAACCTCGGGCAGGGTTTTTATGTGAAACCCACAAAGCTCTCTTTGCCCGCGGGCAGCAATACCGATGACGCTGCCTCCGCGCTGTTCGCGCTGAAGGGTATTCAGGCGCAGCACGACACCCAGTGGGGGTATCTTACCGCGGTGAAGGGCTTCGATACCGGCGTGATAAACATCCCGTCCTATATCACACAGCAGCCCGGCTTTGAACAGCACAGCACAACCAATAACGACGATTGGCTCGGCGAGGCTGACTACACAAGCCAGTCCGGCTGGATGTATACCCTCAACCATGCCTCCGGCAACGGCGCCGCTTATGATTTCCTCAGCGACGGCGACGTCATCCGCTGGCAATTCAGCGTCTGGGGCTGGGGGAATGACCTGGGCGTGGAGGACGATTGGGGCTACGCCGAGCCCTTCTATGACCATGCCGACAAGACTTCCCTGGTCCAGGCGCTCTTTATCAAAGGGGCCGCGCAAACCGCCAAGCAGGCCGCGCTGGATGTCATCATCAACCCTCTTTCGACCGCCGCCGAGGTTGCCGCCGCTGAGCTTGCTCTAATCGAATCCGCCAAAACCCTCCTTGAAAAATGGGCCGACAAGCTGCCGGACTGGCTGTCCTGGGTTGTTTCGCTGCCGGATTGGGCGCAGTGGATCATTATGCTCGCCGGCTTCGGCTGGATTTGGTGGATATTCGGTTAACACGATTTACCGCACCGGCGGAAGGGGTTCCGTCCTTCCGCCGGTGCGCCCCTATTGAAAGGAGTTTGGTTATGCAAAAACATTTCAAACGCATATTGGCGCTGCTGCTGGCATTCGCATGCCTCCTGACCGGCGGCACCGCGGCCTTCGCGCAGACGCCCTCGGAGGCGTGCAGAGACGCGCTGGCTTACATTGCCTCAGCCGTGACGGCCCCCATTGTCAACCCCGTGGGCGGCGAATGGGCCATCCTTGCGCTGGTGAGGGGCAACGCCGCCGTGGCAAGCGGGTATTACGACGGCTATGTCAACCGCGTCAAACAGACCCTGCGCAGTAACGGCGGCGTCCTGCCGGGCTCCGCCTCTCGCAAGACGGAGTATTCGCGCGTGGTGATCGCCCTTTCCGCCCTCGGCGAGGACGTGACCAATTTTGACGGCTACAACCTCCTGCTCCCTCTGGCAAACTTCGATGACGTGAAGTCGCAGGGCATCCTCGGGGCCGCATACACGCTGATCGCTTTCGATACCCGCGGTTGGGCCATCCCGGCCATCGCGGACACCGCCGCGCAGGCAACGCGGCAAAAGCTGATCGACAATATCCTCGACAGAGAACTCGCGGGCGGCGGCTTTGCCCGGCTCGGAACGACCGCGGAGGCGGATGTCACCGCGATGGCGCTGCAGGCCCTGGCACCCTATCAATCCGACCCTGCTTTCCCTGCGGTGGCGGCGGTGATCGCCAACGCCCTGGACGCGCTTTCCAATATACAGGCGACAAACGGCGGCTTTTACTACGATGTGGAAGGCGAAGCCTCCGAGAGCGCGGCGCAGGTTGTGGCTGCCCTGGCCTCGTTGGGGATCGATCCGGCGACCGACGCGGATTTCGCCAAGGCTGGAGGGAACCCCCTGACTGCGCTGCTGAAGTTTCAAAAAGCCAACGGCAGCTTCAATCATGCCGCGGCGGGCACAGGCAACGTTCAGATGGCCACCGAGCAGGCGGCCTATGCGCTGGCAGCCTACGAGCGGCTGCAAAGCAGCAAAACGCCGCTCTATGACATGAGCGACGTCCCGGCGCAACTCGCCGCGGATAAAGCCGCGAAGCTCGCGGCGATTAACGCGGTTGCCTCCGGCCTGGCCGAAGCGGACTACACCCCCGCAAGCTGGGCGGCCCTGCAAAGCGCGATCACACAGGCGATTTCCGCTGTCAACGCCGCAGCGACGATTACCCAGGCGAACGCGGTTGCCGTACCGTCAACAAGCGGCCTTGTGACCAAGCTCGCCGCGGCGAAGGCCGCGAAAATCGCCGAAATCCAAGCCGTGACCAATGGCCTGAAGCAAGCGGATTATACCGCCGCGTCATGGAGCGCCTTACAAACGGCCATCACCAACGCAGTGAATGCTGTCAACGCGGCAGCCACTGTTGAAGCGGCGAATGCGGTTGCGATTCCGTCTGCAAGCGGCTTGGTCCTCAACCCGAAGTGGTGGGAGAGCCCGCCGCTGCCCGCCTTCCTGCACTTGATTTTGCGTATCATATTTTTTGGATGGATTTGGATGAGGTAATATGCGTTCTTTATTAACTGGAAAACCGATAAAAATAGCCTCGATCACCGTGGGGATCGCCGCGGTGCTTGCGGCGGCGTTCTTCCTGGCCCCGGGAGCGGGGCCTACCCCGGGCTCGGGGCCTGCACCCAGTAGCACGATGCCGCAAAGCGCCCCGTCAACAGTATCGGATGGGGCGGAGCTGACTTTCTCTCTTCCCGACATATATGAGGGATTGGTTCAGGCGCTGGATGAAGCATTGGCCGCCGGGCTGGAAACGGTACTGCCGCAGACCGGGGGCATAACGCAGGCTTTTGGTACAACCAAAACAGAGGTGAGCGGTGCGGCAACGGGGACAAGTGCCGGGCGCATCACGACCACGCGGCCGATGGCGCCGAGTACCGCGCCCGCGCAGCACGCAGCAACCTCGCGCACAACCGTACCGTCGACCGCCGCCGTGACCACCGCGACGAGATTCACATTTACCGCTTCAACGAAAGCATCCACGTCAAGCTCAACAGCGACAACCACTTCTGCCTCGACTTCATCGTCCACAACTACCACCACAACGCAGAGAACGAACACAGTCACAATATCTATCCGCTGTGACACGGCCGCCGACAATGACAGGCTCAGAGCCGGAAAGGCGCCATATGTGCCCTCCAACGGGATAATTATGTCCACGAGAACCGTAACTTTCACGGAAGGCGAAACGGTGTTCAATATTCTGCAGAGGGAAACACGGGCCGCCGGAATCCACATGGAATATACCAGCAACCCGATGTTCAACAGTGTTTACATTGCGGGCATCAACAATCTGTATGAGTTCGATTGCGGGGAGCTTTCAGGCTGGATGTACAGGGTCAACGGGTGGTTCCCCAATTACGGCTGCAGCGCTTATACTCTCAAGCAGGGCGACGTGATCGAATGGCTCTACACTTGCGATCTTGGCAACGATATCGGCGGCGGCTATGCCGCGGGTATGCAGGGGTGACGGCGCAAAAATACGCGCCGGGAAAGAACGACGCTTTTTCGGGTTTTCACCCCATTGTGAATATGATATATTTCGTCCTGGCCATCGGGTTCTCATTTGTGTTCATGCACCCGGTGTGTCTTGGCGTTTCACTTGTTTGCGGCGCCGCATACATGCTTTTACTCGACGGCAGAAAGGCTCTGCGCTTTGGTTTGCTGTTCCTCCTGCCGGTGTTTCTGGCCGCGGCGGTGATCAATCCCACGTTCAGCCATGCGGGCGCGACCATCCTCTCCTATCTGCCGGGCGGCAACCCGATTACTCTCGAATCCATCCAATACGGCATAGCGGCCGCATGTATGCTGGTGACCGTGATTGCCTGGTTCCGCTGTTACACCGCCGTGATGACCAGCGATAAATTCGTCTATCTCTTCGGGAGGGTCATCCCGGCGCTTTCGCTGGTGCTTTCCATGGCGCTGCGTTTCGTCCCGCGCTTCACGGCGCAGATGAAGGCCGTGGCCCACGCGCAGCGCGGCGTCGGGCGGGATATCTCGCAGGGGAACCCCCTGCGCCGCGCCAGGCACGGGATTAAAATTCTCTCCATCACGATCACCTGGGCCTTGGAAAACGCCATCGAAACCGCAGACAGCATGAAAAGCCGGGGCTACGGCCTGCCGGGGCGCAGCGCGTTTTCTATCTTCCGCTTTGACCGGCGCGACCGATACACGCTCATATTTTTGCTGCTGTGCGGGGCCTATGTGATTACCGGGGCGGCGCTCGGAGGACTGCGATATTTGTACTTCCCCCTCGCGATGGGTACGTGGACATCATATTCCTTCAGTATCTTCGCGGTATATCTCGTGTTTCTCGCCATGCCGCTCATCGCCAACGGAAAGGAGGCCGCCCGATGGAAGCGCTGACAATCCAGCATTTCAGCTTTGCTTACCCCAACCGGGAAAAATACGCGCTGTATGACGTCAGCCTATCTGTCCGGCAGGGCGGGTTCGTCGTGATTTGCGGCGCTTCAGGCAGCGGTAAGACTACGCTGCTGCGCCAGCTGAAGCCTGCCCTCGCGCCGCACGGAATGAAATCGGGCGAAATCCTGTTGAACGGCACGCCGCTGGCTGCGCTTTCCCCCCACGACAGCGCGGCGAAGATCGGCTTTGTGCAGCAGAGCCCGGAAAACCAAATTGTGACCGATAAAGTATGGCATGAACTGGCCTTTGGGCTGGAAAGCCTGGGCTGCGATACGCCGGCCATACGCCTGCGCACAGCGGAGATGGCCTCCTTCTTCGGGATACAGGCATGGTTCCACAAAAATGTTGCGGAGCTTTCGGGCGGTCAAAAGCAGCTGCTGTCCCTCGCTTCCGTAATGGCCATGCAGCCGGAGGTGCTCATTTTAGACGAACCCACCAGCCAGCTCGACCCCATCGCCGCCTCTGAATTCCTGGCCGCCGTGGGAAAGATCAACCGCGAGCTTGGCGTGACAATCCTGCTTACGGAGCATCGATTGGAGGAAGCCTTCGCCCTGTGCAGCCGCGCGATTGTGCTCGGTGAAGGCCAGGTCATTAGCGACGGAATGCCGCAGGAGGTCGGACATGCCCTGCGCGAATCCGGCCACGGGATGTTCCGCGCCCTGCCGACCCCCATGCGCGTTTGGTCAGCCATTCCAAACGAGCAGCCCTGTCCGGTCTCCGTGCGCGACGGGCGGGAGTGGCTTTCGCAAATGAGAATGCAGAATGCGGAATGCAGAAATAAAGAAACGCCGCTGCGAACGGCTGCGCCTGCAGTCGAAATAAAAGAAGCCTGGTTCCGCTATGAAAAGGACGCGCCCGATGTGATCCAAGGGCTGGATTTCGCCGCTTACCCCGGTGAGATTACCGCGATCATGGGCGGCAACGGCGCGGGGAAGACCACGGCGCTCTCCCTCATGCTGGGCCTGCTGGGGCCGCAGAGGGGCAAGCTTCTGCTGCATGAGCCGCGCATCGCCGCCGTGCCACAAAATCCGCAGACACTCTTCGTCGGCAAAACAGTGGAGGAGGATTTGCTGGAAATCCTCACAGAGCGGCGCATACCCAAGCCTGAAAAGCGTGAGCGCATTGCAAGAATCGCGCGCTTGTGTCAATTGACGCAGCTGCTGCAATCCCACCCATATGATCTGTCGGGCGGCGAGCAGCAGCGGGCCGCCCTTGCGAAAGTCCTGCTGCTGGAGCCAAAAATCCTCCTGCTGGACGAACCCACCAAAGGGCTTGACGCGCAGTTCAAGCAGATATTCGCGGGGATTCTGCGGCAGCTGGCCCAGGCGGGCGCGGCGGTGATCATGGTCAGCCACGAGATCGAATTCTGCGCGGAATACTGCGACACCTGCGCGCTGATGTTCGACGGGTCCATTGTAGCACAGGGCAGTGCGCGGCAATTCTTCACCGGCAACAGCTTTTATACCACAGCGGCAAACCGCATGGCGCGGCACGTGTTGCCCGATGCGGTAACCGCCGATGATGTGATCCTCGCCCTGGGCGGCACCCCCGCGCCGCCGCCTGAACCCCCGGAATACCCTCCGGAAATTGGAACAGAACACGGCGAGGCGATCTGCCCGCCGCAGGCGCAGCCTCAAAAGCTATCTCTGGCGCGCAAAATTACTATGGGGCTCTGCGCGGCGGCTTTCCTGGCGACAGCGGCCTTTGCGGGACTGCACTTCAGCGGATTTTCGGCATTTCTGTCAGGCGGCGGCGACGCTATCAACGCCGCCGCCGAACCCGCCGCCATCTGGCGCTATGTGGGGATCATCCTCGCGCTGGCCATCGAAGTGATTGTATTTGTTTTCTGTATATCATATAAGCGCGGACAACCATCATTCCTCCTGCAACCCCCGGCATCCTCGCGCAAGTTATCAAAAAGAACCATCGCGTCGGCGGCGATGATCCTGCTGCTTATCCCGTTGACAATCCTCGTGGGCGCCCACCTCTTGGGCGGCCGGAAATATTACTTCATAGGTTTGCTGATTATCTTGCAGGCAATGCTGCCCTTTGCGCTCATTTTTGAAAAGAAAAAACCGCAGGCGCGCGAGATGGTTATTCTGGCCGTGCTCACGGCCCTTGCGGTAGCGGGGCGCTCGGCGTTTTTCATGCTGCCGCAGTTCAAGCCCGTGGCTGCGCTGGTGATTATCGCGGGGGTGGCCTTCGGCGGCGAAGCGGGGTTCCTGGTGGGCGCGCTCACCGGCTTCGTGAGCAATATGCTCTTCGGGCAGGGGCCGTGGACGCCCTGGCAGATGTTCGCCTTCGGGGTCATCGGCTTTTTGGCGGGTGTGCTGTTCAAAAAAGGGCTGTTACTGCGCAGCCGTGCGGCGCTGTGCGTCTTCGGCGGGATCGCCGCGTTCGTGATTTACGGCGGCCTGCTCGACGGTCAATTCGCGCTGTCGGTTCTGCGGGAGCCGACTCTCGCCGCGATGCTCCCGTTCTATCTCCAGGGGATTCCCTTCAATCTCATCCATGCCCTGGCGACGATCGTCTTTTTGGCTGTGGCCGCGCGGCCCATGCTGGAGAAGCTGGACAGAATCAAAGTAAAGTACGGACTGGTGGAAGCTAAATTGCCTCTGTAACCAGAACAGAAATGATTTTTAAAAAATCTGGCATTCAGTTTGACGCGCCGCTGATTCTGCAGAATCGGCGGCGTTTCGATAAAAATTCTAATAATTGCCATATATTGACAAATATCGAAAAATATTTTCCAAATATTGTTTACTTTTCCGGAATAATATGGTAAAATAGGATTGTGAGGAGATGAACTGAAATGGAGAGAATGGTATGAAGGACAAAAATTGCACGCCGTCCGTTTTATTGCCCATGACCAGCGTGCCGGATGAAAAAATCGCTGCATGGCTTCACGGCCACAAAGAACTCGCCGGATGGTTAAGCGGTTTAACTGCCGAAGAAGCGGCGCGGGTCATGGCGTTCGCTTCGACCTTACGTAGCCGACGAACTTCTGAACCTCCGCGCACTCTTCCTCCGTCAAATCCGTCATAAGCGCATACAGCTGCCGCAACGCTTCAGGGGACGGCCCGTCCGGGTCCGTCCCTGTCTTTTTATATGCGGCGTGCCCCAGCGGGTCGAGGGTGTTGCCGGCCAGATAGTCCACGGAACAGCCCAAAAATGCCGCGATCCGAGGCAAGTGTTTTTCATAGGAATTGCTCCTGCCGCCGTTCCACTCGGTAAAGACATTGGGAGAAATTCCTAAATATTCCATCAGACTTTTCTGTGTCTTTCCCAGACGCTTGAGTTCTTTGGTGATTGTGTCCAACGCAGGCATTGTCATCCAGCCCCGATCCTGTTTACAATTTACAAAAACACATAAAATATGTGGTAACCTATTAACGCCACAGATTTAATGTGCTAAACTGGTGCTGCAAAATGAATCTACGAACCCCTTGTGCCCAGCGGCCTAAACCATCAGAGGCATTGCGCAGCAAAAGCTCCAAAATTCTTATACTAGTATAACGTAATTAATCACAAAAAGCAAGAGGAGAGAAGAAAAATGCTAAATATTTCTGTCATCGGCAAAAGCGGTAGAAGCGGGCAGCTCTCCGAATGCTGTTCCTCCCGTATTGTCGTGGCGGGCAAAGCGCCTCGCCTGCCTTTGCACCTTCGGCGCGAAAACTACGCGCACCTGACAGCCGTCCTGCACGTAAATCCATTCGCGTTTTTCTTTACGTCGTTTGTGTTGTATGAGCATCCCCTCTAAGAACCTGTTTAACATCTCTTTAGCAGCAAACGAATGAAAGCCAGCTTAGCCATTTGCAGCGAAGTATACAACGAGCGTTCGCAGTTTTTCCATAGGCGTCGGCACTTGTCGAGCCAGGCAAAGGAGCGCTCAACGACCCAACGCTTGGGCAACACTTTAAATTCATGCAATTCACTGCGCTTGACCACCTCGACCTCGGCGCCGACGAAAAGCTTCACGCCGTTTGCGAAGTGGTCGCCCGTATAGCCGCCGTCAACCAGGACTTTTTTTACTTTTTCGAGATGCTCCACGTCGCTGTAGAGCATGAACAGCGCGCCCTGGCGGTCGCTCAAGTCCGCCGTGGTGACGAACATCGCGTGGGGCAGACCGTTCGTGCCGACACCGATGTGCAGCTTTATCCCGGAAGTTTTTTTCCCGCGTCGTAGCCCTTTTCCTCCGCGGTGTCGGCGTTCTTTACGCTGCGGGAGTCCACGATGAGCATCGTCGTTTGCGCGTCGCGCCCGTTTTTCTCGCGCTCCGCGCCCACGAGCTTGCGCAAAACCTTGTCCAGCAAGCTTTCCCCGTCTTCTCCCGGCTCGCTCCACAGCCGGAAGTGGTAGTAGACGTCTTCCCATTTCGGGAAGTCATGCGGCAAGGCCCGCCAGCTGCTGCCCTCTTTCACCAGATACTGCACGGCGCAGAATACTTCGTATAACTCGTAATTGCGCGGCTTCGTCTGCTTTTTCGCGGCGGCCAAGTCCGCCTCTATCACCGCGAACTCCTCGCGCGTGATGTCACTTGGATATCTTTTTCTCATGAAGCAATTATACCACGTTTGATTTGGTTTAGCAAGTTGTTAAACAGGTTCTAA